>Ga0070665_100000606_pt1 | contig 49390 bp, 42 predicted proteins | sample KBSS13metaG_FD_65862 | JGI IMG/M metagenome (GOLD analysis project Ga0070665, IMG submission 65862) | Switchgrass rhizosphere microbial communities from Kellogg Biological Station, Michigan, USA - KBS S1-3 metaG | ecosystem: Host-associated > Plants > Roots > Rhizosphere > Soil ...
CCGGCGTTGTTGACGACGACGTCGACCCGGCCGAACTGCTCGGCCACCGCCGTGGCGTACGCCGTGACCGCGGCGCGGTCGGCGACGTCGACCAGGTCGCTGCGAACCTCGCGGGCGCCCGCGGCCTTCACCAGCTCGACGGTCTCGCCCAGCCCCGCCTCGTCGATGTCGGAGATCGCCAGCAGCGCACCTCGCCGGGCCACGTCGACGGCGAGGGCGCGGCCGATGCCGGAAGCGGCGCCGGTGACCACGACGACCTTGTCGTCGAGGGTCTTCACGCTGCGGCCTCGTGGTCGGGGGTCGGCCGCGCCACCTGGACGTCGTACGCGTCGACGTCGAAGCGTGCCAGGATCCGTCGCAGGGTCACCGTCGACCGCGGCCAGAGCGTGGTGATCCGCCCCTGCGAGTCCTGGTACCACGACGTACAGCCGCCGCGGCTCCACACGGTGTGCTTCATCCGCCGTTGGAGGCGCGCGTTGTAGCGGCGCTGCACGTCCGCCCGCGGCTCCAGCGCGCCGTACCCCTGGTCCCGCATCGTGCGAACGGCGTCGCGGACGTAGGCCACCTGCGACTCGATCACGAAGACCACGCTGGTGTGGCCCTGCGTGGTGCCGGGGCCGCCGAGCAGGTAGAGGTTGGGGAAGCCGTGCACCGTCGTCCCCTTGTACGCCGACATCCCGCCGGCTGCCCAGGCCTGGGCGAGCGAGTGCCCCTCGCGCCCCACCACGCGCGCGGCGATCGGCTGCTCGGTCGTCCAGAACCCGGTAGCCACCACGATCGCGTCGGCCGGGTGCTCGACCCCGTCGGCGGTGACGATCCCCGACGGGGTGATCCGGGCGATCGGGTCGGTGACCAGGTCGACGTTGTCCGCGGCGAGGGCGGGGTAGTAGGTGTTCGAGCGCAGCACGCGCTTGCAGCCGAGCTGGAAGGTGGGCGTCACCCGCGCGCGGAGGTCGGGGTCCTTGATCGCCTTCCTCATGCTGACCGTCGCGGCCAGCTCGGCCGGCGCACCGAGCCGCGGCTGCCAGGTGAACGCCGGCACGTAGCCCTCGTGCGCCCAGTAGATGCCGGTGCGGTACAGCTTCGACAGCGCCGGCAGGCGACGGAGCGCGAGTCGCTCGGGCCGGCTGTAGCGACGGTCGTTGCGTGGGATCACCCACGGCGCCGTGCGCTGGTAGACGTCGAGGTGCGCGACCACCGGCTGGACCTCGGGCACGATCTGGATCGCCGAGGCACCGGTCCCGATCACGGCCACGCGCTTCCCGGCCAGCTCGACCGAGTGGTCCCAGCGCGACGAGTGGAAGAGCGCACCGGCGAAGGTGTCGATGCCCTCGATGTCGGGAAGACGTGGTGCGTGCAGCCCGCCGGTGCCGGTGATCAGCGTGCGCGCCGTGATCTCGCCGGACGACGTACGGCACCGCCAGACCTGGGCGTCGTCGTCCCAGACGGCCTGCTCGAGCTCGGTGTCGAAGACGGTCCTGTCGATGACGCCGTACTCACGCGCGACGCGTTGGAGATAGGCCTGGATCTCCGGCTGGGGGGAGTAGGACGAGCTCCACTCCGGGTTGCGGGCGAACGAGAACGAGTAGAGCTGGCTGGGGATGTCGCAGCAGGCGCCGGGGTAGGTGTTGTCGCGCCAGGTGCCGCCGACGTCGTCCGCCTTCTCGATGACGACGTAGTCGGTCTCGCCGTCCTCGGCGAGCTTGATCGCCGCGCAGATGCCGGCGAAACCGGAGCCCACGATGAGGTGGTCGACGTGCCCGGGGAGCGTCATGCGAGGACGCTACCGCTCCCGGGCACACCGCTCAGCCGGTCGTCAGGTCGTAGACGGTGACGCCGTCGACGGTCCTCGCGGTGAACGTCGACTCGACCCACGAGCTGATCTGGGACGAGGTACCGCTGCCGCCGCCGGTGCCGCCCCGGAACCCGCCGCCGAGGCCACCCCCGCCGCCGATGAAGTAGTGGATCCTCCCGGCCGCGACCCAGGCCTTGAACTGGGCCAGCGTCGGGCTCGGGTCGCTGCCGTTGAAGCCGCCGATCGCCATCACCGGCTGCTGGGTGGCCAGCTGGTAGCCGGCCGCGCTGTTGGAGCCGACGGCCGCGGCGACCCAGGTGTACGACGACGCATCGGTCTCGAGCAGCGAGGTCAGGGCCGAGCTCGAGGTGCTGCCGTCGAGCAGGCCGCCGGCGCTCGCGCCGGTGCCGGTCCCGGTCCCATTCCCGGTGCCGTTGCGAGCCGTGCCTCCCGGGGGGCCGCCTGTGGGCGGCGTCCCGGCGAAGCCGGCCAACCCGCCCGCCGACGGCCCTGCGCTCGGGATCGACCCCGAGTGTGCCGTCGCCGCCGTCGACAGCGAGTACGCCGCCGGCCCGGCCAGCCCCGACAGCAGCGCTGCCACCGCGACGGCCGCCGCGATCTGTCGCGGCAGGTGCCGCACGCCGACGATCAGCAGGGCGGCCGAGAAGCCGACGAGGGCGACGCCGTACCTCAGCCACGGGTGCCAGGAAGCGTCCCGGCCCAGCAGCTCGAACGCGAGCGCCGTCGTCATCGCGACGGTGAAGCCGAGGACACCCGTCGCGACCAGCGACTCCCGCCGCTGCCACAGGACGAGCGAGCCGATCCCGACCAGGGCGGCGATGGCCGGGGCGAGGGCCACTGTGTAGTACGGATGGAAGATGCCGGCCATCAGGCTGAAGGTCAGCGCGGTCACGAGCAGCCAGCCCAGCCAGAGGGTCAGCCCCGCCTGGACCGCTCGCCGGCCGCGGGCGAAGAACAGGGCGGCGCCGCCCAGGACCAGCGCGGCCGGCAGGAGCCAGGCCACCTGGGTGCCGACCTCGCTGTTGAACATCCGCAGCAGCCCGGTCGCACCCCACCCGCCACCGCCGGCGAAGCCACCGCCGCCGACCGACCCGGTCTCCGAGCCGTCGAGGCGGCCGAGGCCGTTGTAACCGAGGGTCAGCTCGAGGATCGAGTTGTGCTGCGAGCCGCCGATGTAGGGACGCGACGCCGCCGGCCACAGCTCGACGATCGCGATCCACCAGCCGGCCGCGAGGGCCAGCCCACCGGCCGCAGCGAGCAGGTGCAGGATCCGGCGGCGCCACGGGACGGCCGCGAACACGGCGTACACCACGACGAGGGCCGGGATCACGAGGAAGGCCTGGAGCATCTTGGCCAGGAACGCCAGCCCGACCAGGGCGCCCGCGAGCGCGAGCCAGCGTGCGGCGGCCCTTCCGGTGGTCGAGCCCGTCGAGGCCTCGACGGCACGCAGGGTGGCGTACGCCGACGCCACCAGCAGGAGCACGAGCATCGCGTCGGGGTTGTTGAAGCGGAACATCAGCACCGCGACCGGCGTGAGTGCCATGGTGGCGCCGGCGATGAGGGCCGCGGCCGACGAGCCCGTCGTACGCCGGACGGTGGCGTGGAGCAACCAGACGGCGCCGACCCCCTCGAGCGCCTGCGGCACCAGGATGCTCCACGACGAGAGACCGAAGATCCGCACCGACAGTCCCATCGGCCAGAGCGCGAGCGGGGTCTTGTCGACGGTGATGCTGTTCGCCGCGTCGGACGAGCCGAAGAAGAACGCCTTCCACGACGCCGAACCCGCCTGGGCGGCCGCGGAGTAGAAGGAGTTGGCCCAGCCGGACGAGCCGAGCCCCCAGAGGTAGAGCAGCGCGGCGGCGAGGAGGAGCACGACGAGGGCCGCACGATCGGCCGGCACGGGGAACCGGCTCGTGCGGCCCTCGACCGCTTGGTGTCCCCGGCGCGTGAACGGCCGTGTCGGCCGGGGACGGTCCTGGGTGCTCGACTCACGGGTGAGTGCGGAGGTCTCGGAAGTCATGCCCACCACCGTGACCACCCCCGCTGGCAGGCCCCCCTCGCTCGACTGTCGGGTGGCTGTGAAGGGATAGTCCGAGATGTTCGGGTTGGTTTCCTCGGGCCAACTCCACCGAAACCTCTCGGACTATCCGGGCAGGGTGATGGTGATGGTGGTGGAGCCCGGGTGGGAGTCCAGGGAGACCGAGCCGCCGTGGGCGGACACGATCGCGTCGACGAGGGAGAGGCCCAAGCCAGCGCCGCCGTCGGTGCCGCCGGGGGCGCGCGTGCGGGAGGCGTCACCGCGCACGAAGCGCTCGAACGCCTTGGCGGCCAGGTCCTGGGGGAAGCCCGGGCCGTCGTCGTGCACCTTGAACCCGTACGTCGTTCCGGTCACCGTGACCGTCGTCCCCGCGGGCGTGTGCTTGCGGGCGTTGGTCAGCAGGTTCGTCACGACCTGGTGGAGCCGGTCGGCGTCCCCGGTCACCTCGATCGACTCCTCGGGGAGCTCGAGACGCCAGCGATGGTCGGGCGCCACGACCCGGGCGTCGGAGACCGCTTCGACCAGCAGTCGAGACAGGTCGACCGTGTCGCGGGCCAACGGTCGGCCGGCGTCGAGCCGGGCGAGCAGGAGCAGGTCCTCGACCATCGCGGTCATCCGGGCCGACTCCTCCTCGACCTTCCCGAGCGCCGTGGTCACAGCGCCGGCGTCGTCGGGGCGACGGCGCGCCAGCTCGGTGTAGCCGGTGATCGTGGTCAGCGGCGTCCGCAGCTCGTGCGAGGCGTCGGCCACGAACTGCCGCACCTGCTGCTCGCTCCGGTGGCGCTCGGCCAGCGAGCTCTCGACGTGCACCAGGAGTGTGTTCAGCGCCGAGCCCACCTGCCCGACCTCGGTGCGTTCGTCGGTGAGGCGCGTGGGCACCCGTGGTGCGATCGCGATCTCGCCCTCGGCGAGCGGGAGCCCGGCCACGGTGTGGGCCGTGGCTGCCACCTCGCGGAGGGGGCGCAGCTGGCGGCGTACGACGTAGGTGCCGACGCCCGCGGCGGCCGCGATGCCGAGCAGCCCGAACAGTGCCTCCCAGGCGACGAGCTGGGACACCGGGCCGTCGACGGTCGACGTGGGCAGGCCGACGGCGACCACGACGTGCCGGAGGTTCGTGCCCAGGATGACCGTTCCCGGTTCCGCCGCGACCCGGTACTCCCCGAGGCCCGGGATCGACACGTCGTGCGGGTGGCCGTCGGAGGTCACGCTCGTCAGCGACCTGATCTCGGCCGTGGTGAGGGACCGGCTCTCGACCCCCGACAGGTATCCGAAGGCGATGCCCGTCCCGTAGGTCGCGCTGATGGTGCCCTGGCGTGACAGGTCGGGGCGGTTGTCGGCATCCGAGTCGCCGCCGGGGATGCCGGGCGGACGGCCCTCGGGACCGTAGCGCTGCAGCGAGGACACGACGTCGTTGTCGAGCCGGTTGGACAGGGAGGTGCGGAGGGCGACGGTCGCGGCCGTGGCGATCAGCAACGCGACGGTCGCGACCAGGAGCACAGCCGTGATGACCAGCCGCGACGTCAGCGAGGCGAAGGCATTCCTCATGACACCGGCTTCAGGACGTACCCCGCGCCGCGCATCGTGTGGATCATCGGCTCGCGCCCGGCGTCCACCTTCTTGCGCAGGTAGGAGATGTAGAGCTCGACGACGTTGGCCTGGCCCCCGAAGTCGTAGTTCCAGACCCGGTCCAGGATCTGTGTCTTGGACAGCACGCGACGCGGGTTGCGCATCAGGAAGCGGAGCAGCTCGAACTCGGTGGCGGTCAGCGTGATCTCGTCGCCCGAGCGGCGTACCTCGTGGCTGTCCTCGTCGAGCTCGAGGTCGCCGACGGTCAGCACCGACCCCGACTCGGCACGCCGTGCGCCGGTACGTCGCATCAGCCCGCGCAGCCGCGCGACCAGCTCCTCCAGCGAGAACGGCTTGGTCACGTAGTCGTCGCCGCCGGCGGTCAACCCGGCGATCCGGTCCTCCACGGCATCCCGAGCGGTGAGGAAGACGACCGGCACGTCCGGGTCGGTGGCCCGCATGCGCCGCAGCACCTCGAGCCCGTCGAAGTCGGGCAGCATCATGTCGAGCACGACCGCGTCCGGCCCGAAGGTCTTCGCCGTCGACACCGCCTTGGCGCCGTTGTAGGCGACCGAGACGTCGAAACCCTCGTAACGGAGCGCCATGCTGATCAGCTCCGCGATGTTGACCTCGTCGTCGACGACCAGCACGCGCAACGGCGTGCCGTCCGGGCGGGTGAGCTCCATGGCTCCAGTCTGGGTGGCGCGTCTGTGGGTTTCCTGTGAACGGGCTGTCGGCGAGACACGACGTCCTCAGACCTTCAGCACAGGTCCGGCACAGGTGCGACGCCCACACTCCGGGCATGGACGACGACGAGACCCGCCCGATCGACCCGGAGGCGCCGGCGCCGCCGCCGGCCGCAGCGCCCCATCCGGCTGCCCAGCCGACAGCCCAGCCGACAGCCCAGCCCACAGCCCAGCCCACAGCCCAGCCGGCGTACGCGATGCCGGTGCCGGCCGGCTACCCCGCGTACGCCGCCCCGCTGCGTCCGCGCTTCGCCGACCAGGTGATGGGGATGCGTGCCGTGGTCGCCGTCGCCCTCGCCTGCCTGATCATCGGTGGGCTCAGTGGCTTCATCCTCGGCCATGCAGCCGGCAGCGACGGTGGGCGTTTCGGACGTGGCCCCGGTGGTTTCCAGCAGCGCATGCTCCCGAACGGTCAGAACGGTTTTCCCGACGGTGCGAACGGAATTCCTGGCCAGCCGTTCGGCCAGGGCCAGAACGGGCCCTGACCGACCCAACCGATCCGCCCTTGCCGTCGTTCCACCAGACGGCAAGGGTTTCTTCCAACGGGAGGGTCGGATGGCCGATCGGGCGGGGTTCAGCGAGTACGTCGTCGCGCGACGGCCTCTGCTGTTCCGGACGGCGTGGGTGCTGTGCGGAGACGCGCACCAGGCCGAGGACCTCGTCCAGCACGTCCTCACCCGGCTGTACGTCGCGTGGCCACGCGTGGCGGGGATGGACTCCGTCGACGGCTATGTCCGCACCATGCTGGTGCACGCCAACATCGACCGCGTCCGCCGCCACCGCGAGCTCACCGGCCTCGACGGCTACGACCAATCGTCCCGCGACCTCGACCACGACGCTCTGCTCGACCTTCGTGAGGCGTTGGCCGAGCTGGCGCCCGGGCAGCGTCGAGCCGTCGTGCTACGACACCTGTGGGGCCTCTCCGTCGAGGAGACCGCTGCCGAGCTCGGCGTCGCGCCGGGCACCGTCAAGAGCCAGACCGCGGACGCCGTACGCCGGCTCCGCGAGCTGCTGGCGCCGCAGCGAGGGGAAGGGCCCATCCGATGAACGACTTCGACGATCTGCTGGAGCGGATCGAGACGCCGCACGTGGACGTCGCCGCCGACGTCGCCCGTGGGGAGCGCGCGGTGCGTCGCCGGCACCGCTGGCAGGCCACCGGGGCAGTCGCGTCCACGGCCGCTGCCGTCGTGGTCGTTGCCCTTCTCCAGGGCGGCCACGGCGCGCCCGGCTCTTCCGCGGCGGGCTTCGCCGATCGATCAGGAGGGACCAGCCAGCAGTCTCCCCACCACCGGGTGCACCATCCGCGGATCGGCCCGCCGCCGGCGAGGATCCAACGGATCAAGAGCCGGGTGCACCACCAGTTGGACTCGACCGGGACGCAGGCCACCCTCGTCACCTACCGCGACGTCCTGGCCGAGCACCTCGACCCCGCCGACACGAAGCTGCGGCTGGCCGAGAACGAGCAGAGCAGTGGCGACAGCTTCGGGACCAAGCTGGACTGGAACCACGGCGGCATGCTCGAGATCGTCGTCGGCGCCCGTTGGTCGGCGGCCCTGAGCTTCTACACGCCGGAGGGCGGCATGACCCCGACGACGTACGACGGGCACGAGGCGCGGGTGAGCACCGCCACCGGCGGCGACCTCGTGGTGTCGGTGAGGCACGACGACGGCACCGTGGTCACGCTGATCGCGAGCACGTCGTTCGGCAACAACGGCACGTCGGCGCCTACCCTCGGTCTGACCCAGCAGCAACTGCTGGCGGCGGCCGCCGATCCGCGGCTCCAGCTGCCGCCGTACCTCCGGTAGGGGTCAGCCTGCGGCGTCGTAGAGGCGCAGCGCCATCAGCGGGCAGTTGCGGACTGCGTGCCGCGCGGCGTCCACGGAGCGTCGGGGCACGGCCGGGTCGCGGTCACCCGATCGCGAGACAGGAAAGCCGAAGTCGTCGACGGCCAGGACGTCGGGCAGCAGCTCGGCACAGCTGCCGTGACCGTCGCAGCGGGTCCAGTCGACGTGCAGTCGCGCCGTCATGAGGCGCTCCGAGCGGTCATGGGGCACCAGCCCTCGAGGTGGGCAGTGACGTGGGCGCGGAAGACGTCGAGGGTCGAGGCGACGAAGCGGACGGTGCCGTCCGGGTGGGCGCAGGCACCGCGACCGCGGACGAGCGCCGACATCCGCTCCACCTCGGCCGGCAGCGAGGCGTCCCTCGTGCCGGCGGCGAGGCGCCTCAGGTCGGCGGCCATCCGTGGCAGGCCGTTCAGGCAGGGACCGCACTGGCGGGCAGACTCCCCTGCCAGGTACTCCACGACGCCGGCGGCGAAGCTCAAGGGGCAGGATCCGGAGCCGAGGACGTGGAGCACTCCGGCGCCGACGGACGCGCCGTAGGCCGTGAGCTCGCGCTGGGTGAGCCGTACGTCGAGGCCGGACACGGGCACCCAGGCGCCGTGGTAGCCGCCGACGAGCACGGCGGCCGGCCGGACCGGCTGGGTGGGAGCGAGGACGTCACGCAGCGTGCTTCCCCGGTCGGCCTCGACGACGCCGGGGCGCGCGACCGACCCGCTGATCGTGAACAAGGACGTGCCGGCGTCCTCGGGGGTGCCGGCGCTGCGGAACCACTCGGCGCCGTACCGGGCCACGAGGGCCAGCTGGGCGAGGGTCTCGGCGTTCAGCACCAGGGTCGGCCGCCCGTCCACCCCCGACTCGGTCACCCGGGTGAACGGGTCGCGTGGAACCGCCGGCCGTCCGTCGAGCTGGTTGACCAGAGCGGTCTCCTGACCGGCCACGAAGCCACCCTCGAGCTGCGCCACCTCCAGCCTGCGACCGCGCGCCGCCGCGAGCACGGGTGCTGCGTCGAAGTCGGGTCCGACCGCGAGGACCGCCCGCTTGGCGCGCATCGCCCGGGCGAGGATCTCGAGCCCGTCGAGCACGAGGTGGGGATTGCGCGACAACAGGACGGCGTCCTTGGAGCTCAGCGGCTCACCCTCCATGGCGTTGCCGACCACGATCGGCCTCCGGAAGCCTCCGGCGACCGCTCGTACCTTGATCGCGGTCGGGAAGCCGGCGCCGCCACGACCGGTGAGGCCGCTCTCGGTCACGGCCCGGAGCAGGTCGTCCAGACGCAACCGCGGCAGCATGCCGTAGCGAGCGACGTGGGCGGCACCGTCTGCACCGGTGCCGTCGAGAAGCCGCCGGGTGAGCACGGGGGCGGTGGTGGTGGTCATGCGGTCCTCCGGGGGTGTCGCAGCCAGCCCCGGTCGGCGTACGACGGCGAGAGGCGCCAGCCCACTGCGACCGTGACCAGGCCGATGCAGACGACGGCGAGACCGCGGAACCACGCGGTCCCTGCGTCGGTGCCGCTGCCGAGGGCGTGCGCGAGCGCGGTCGGCCAGAGGAGGTACGTCGCCCAGTGGACGGTCCGGAACACTCTCGGCCCGACCCGCTGCCGCAGCAGCGACACGATGGTCACCACCGCGAGCAGGTCGACGGCCATCGTCCCGAGTCCCAGCCACAGGGGCCGGTAGGTCGCCAGGAACGGAAAGACGAAGTCGACCAGCTTCAGCTGCGCGTAGGGGTCGAAGAGCAGGGTGCCGACGTGAGCCACGACCAGTCCGGTGCCGGTGAGGGCGGCGGTGCGGTGGAGATCGCTGGTGCCGAAGCGGCCCAGCCACGGCACCCGTCGTCCGGAGCGGGCCACGATGCCGAGCACGATCGAGATCGTGAACAGCACGAGCGCGACCACACCCGTGCCGCGGCCGAGTGCCCACAGCGCGGAGACGAGGTCGGCGTGCGTCATGCCGCCACCTCCCGCGGCCAGTCACGGACCCGGACGACGCGGCGCTGCTGGTCCACGAGACGGGCCGAGAAGCCGCGCTCGGCCAGCCAGTGCGGCGCGGCGTGGCCGAGCACGATCGACGCGGTCGACGCTGTGTTGGCCTCGACGCAGGAGGACGCGGCGACGGTCGCGCTGCGCCACACGGGCGCGGCCGGCGCCGCAGTTCGGGGGTCGACGACGTGGTGGATCAGGACGCCTCCGCGCCGCCAGGTACGCCGTACCGTGGAGGAGGTCGCGACCGCGGACCCCTCGACGAGCGTGACCTGGCACGCGGGGTCGTCCTCCGTGTCGCGGACGAGCACCTGCCACCCGCCTTCCGGTGCGGGACCGGCGGTGGCGATGTCTCCGCCGAGCTCGAGCAGCACGCCGGCCCCGAGGGTGTCGGCGGCGCGCCGGGCGAGGAGGTCAGCGGCGCGCGCCTTGGCCGTGGCCCCTAGATCGAGGACGACATCTCGGGGCAGCTCCAGCTGGTCGCCGTACAGGTGCACGCGACGCCAGCCCGGGACGGTGTGGACGAGCCGTACCGGTGCGCCGTCCGCCGGCAGCAGCTCGATGCTGCGGTCGTAGCCGAGACCGCTCATCACGCCACCCACGGTGGGGTCGACCAGTCCGTCGCTCGCCTCAGCCGCGTCCAGGGCCGTCCCGACCAGATCGGCCAGCACGGCCGAGACCTGGTGGGTCCCTGGCGTCAGGGTCGAGAGCTCCGAGTCGGCGCGAAAGCGGGAGCAGGCGCGCTCGACGTCGTCGAGCCCGGCGCGCACGATCTCCACCGCTCGAGCGAGAGCTGCGGAGTCGGTCACCACCACGCGGGCCGTGGTGCTCCAGACCTCGAAGTCGTACGACGCGTCCATGAGGTCACGAACCGCTCGTGGTCGCCTGGGGGGCGGTGGTGCTCGGCTGGGTCACCGGGGCGCTCTGTTGCGTGGGCTGCTGGCGTGGGCTCTGCGTGCGACCGTTCTCCTCGTCGTCGTTCTCGCCGCTGCGGTGCGCCGTCGTGCGGGCGCCGCCGTTGCCGGACCCCCCGCCGGACTGCCCGCCGGACTGCGCGGAGCTGTGGGTGTGGGTCGTCACCCCGAGCCCGACGGCGGCACCCAGGGCACCGACGACGCTGAGACCGGCCAGGCCGGCCTGGAGGCGCCGGCTGCGCTTGATGTGTGTCATGCCTCGACGATGCGTTCGTTCCCTGTGCCGAACCTGTGAATGCAGTGGGCCGCCGGTGTCGGTTGCCTGACCAGAACCTGACCGCGAGCGTCCGGAGCCTGGAGAACTCGGTAGGAGGCGCCCCCGGCCGTGGGGGAGAATCACCCGCGTTGTGGACATCTCCTTCCCGGCCGACCTGCCGATCAGCCGGCGGCGCGACGACATCGCAGCGGCGATCCGGGACCACCAGGTCGTGGTCGTCGCGGGCGAGACCGGGTCGGGCAAGACCACGCAGCTGCCGAAGATCTGCCTCGAGCTGGGTCGTGGGACCGGCGGCCGCGGCGGTCTCATCGGGCACACCCAGCCCCGCCGGATCGCTGCCCGCTCGGTCGCCGAGCGCCTTGCCTCGGAGCTGAAGACCGAGCTCGGCACCGAGGTCGGCTACCAGGTGCGCTTCACCGACCGCACCTCGCGCGACACCCGGATCAAGGTGATGACCGACGGCATCCTGCTGGCCGAGCTCCAGCGCGACCGTCAGCTCCGGCGCTACGACACGATCATCATCGACGAGGCCCACGAGCGGAGCCTCAACATCGACTTCCTGCTCGGCTACCTCCACCAGCTGCTGCCGCGGCGTCCCGATCTCAAGCTCGTCATCACCTCCGCCACGATCGACCCGGAGCGCTTCGCCACCCACTTCGCCGACCGGGACGGCACCCCGGCGCCGATCATCGAGGTCTCGGGGCGCACGTATCCCGTCGAGATCCGCTACCGGCCGCTGGTGGTCTCGACAGGCTCGACCGACGAGGGCGACCTCGACGACGACGGCGAGGTCGTCGTCCGCGACCAGACCGAGGCGATCGTGGACGCCGTACGCGAGCTCTCGGGTGAGGGGCCGGGCGACGTGCTGGTGTTCCTCCCGGGCGAGCGCGAGATCCGCGACACGTCCGACGCGCTGGCCGAGCTGAAGCCCGACCCGGGACGCACGCTGGAGGTCGTGCCGCTGTTCTCCCGCCTCTCCGCGGCCGAGCAGCACCGGGTCTTCTCCTCCCACCCCCAGACCACCCGCCGCGTCGTGCTCGCCACCAACGTCGCCGAGACGTCGCTGACCGTCCCGGGCATCCGGTACGTCGTCGACACCGGCGTCGCGCGGATCTCGCGGTACTCCATGCGGACCAAGGTGCAGCGACTCCCCATCGAGGCGATCAGCCAGGCCTCGGCCAACCAGCGTTCCGGCCGGTGTGGCCGCGTGGAGGCCGGCATCGCGATCCGGCTGTATGCGGAAGAGGACTTCGACGGCCGGCCGGAGTTCACCGACCCGGAGATCCTGCGCACCAACCTGGCCTCGGTCATCCTGCAGATGAGCTCGCTCGGCCTGGGTGACATCGCCCGGTTCCCCTTCGTCGAGCCACCCGACAGACGCCAGGTCGCCTCCGGCGTCCAGCTGCTCCTGGAGCTCGGGGCCCTGGACCACGACGAACGACTGACCCGCACCGGGCGCCGCCTCGCCCGGCTCCCGATCGACCCACGCCTGGGGCGGATGATCCTCGAGGCCGAGCGGCTCGGGTGCGTCCGCGAGATCCTCGTCATCGCCGCCGCCCTGTCCCTGCAGGACCCGCGCGAGCGCCCGTTGGAGCAGCAGGCACAGGCCGACCAGCTCCATGCCCGGTTCAAGGACGCGACGTCCGACTTCCTGAGCTGGCTGCGGCTCTGGCGCCACCTGCGCTCCCAGCAGCGCGAGCTGTCGAGCAGCGCGTTCCGCCGGATGTGCAAGCGGGAGTACCTCAACTACCTGCGCGTCCGCGAGTGGCAGGACTTCGAGTCCCAGCTGCGTCAGGTGTGCAAGGAGCTCGAGGTCGACCTGGGGCGTGGCGGGATCGCGGCCGAGCCCGACGCGGACGGCATCCACCAGGCCTTGCTCTCCGGCCTCCTCTCGCACGTCGGCGTCCTCGAGGAGCGGGCACCGACCGGTCCGAGCACCGGGGGACGGCCGGGGCAGCGCGGACCGCGGGGGCCTCGTGAGTACCTCGGCGCGCGCGGCACGAAGTTCGCAATCTTCCCCGGGAGCGGCCTGCGGGGCAAGAACCCGGCGTACCTGATGGCGGGCGAGCTCGTCGAGACCGGGCGGCTCTGGGCCCGGCAGAACGCCGCGATCCGGCCCGAGTGGGCCGAGCGCCTCGGCGACCACCTGGTCAAGCGGACCTACAGCGAGCCGCACTGGTCGAAGAAGCGGGCCGCGGTGCTCGCCTACGAGCGGGTCCTGCTGTACGGCGTGCCGCTGGCCACCGACCGGCTCGTCCAGTTCGGACGGATCGACCGGGTGCTCGCGCGCGAGCTGTTCATCCGGCACGCCCTCGTCTACGGCGAGTGGTCGACCCGCCACCGGTTCCTCGCGGAGAACCAACGGCTGCTGGACGAGGCCGAGGAGCTCGAGCACCGGGCGCGACGTCACGACATCGTGGTCGACGAGGACACCCTGTTCGACTTCTACGACGCCCGGGTCGGCGCCGAGGTCGTCAGCGGCGCCCACTTCGACACCTGGTGGAAGAAGGAGCGCGAACGGCGACCCGACCTGCTCACCTTCGACCCGGCGATGCTGACCCACGACAGCGCCGCGGAGGTGCGTGAGGAGGACTACCCCGAGGCCTGGGATCAGGGCGAAGGGCTGACCTTCCCGATCAGCTACCACTTCGAGCCGGGCTCCGCCGACGACGGCCTCACCATCGAGGTCCCGGTCGCCACCCTCAACCGGGTGGCCGCGGACGACTTCTCGTGGAACGTCCCGGGCGTCCGCCACGAGCTGGTCACCAGCCTGATCCGCAGCCTGCCGAAGAACCTCCGGGTCTCGTTCGTGCCCGCACCCGACAAGGCGCGGGAGTTCCTCGCCTCGACGCCGCCGGGGGAGGAGCCACTCCTCGAGGCACTCGAGCGCTGGGCCCGGTCGACCGCCGGCGTCGTCGTCCCGCGCGACGCCTGGGACTGGACCAAGGTCCCCGCCCACCTCCAGCCGACCTACCGGGTCCTCGACGACGAGGGTGCCGAGCAGGCCCGCGGCAAGGACCTCGACGCCCTCAAGGCCCCGCTCGAGGAGCAGTTCGACGCGGCGCTCGCAGCGGTCGCGGGCGACAGCGGCTACGGCGCCGCCGGGCAGACCGAGTGGACGTTCGGGGAGCTGCCGACCGAGATCCTGCAACGCCGGGCCGGGCACGAGGTGCTCGCCTACCCGGCAGTCCTCGACGAGGGCGACACCGTGGGTCTCGGCGTGTTCGGCTCGGCCGAGGAGGCCGCCGCCCGCCATCGCCACGGCGTACGCCGGCTGCTGGTGCTGACCCTGCCGTTCGCGACCGACCCGACCGGTCGGCTCGACACGACGCAGCGACTCGGCCTGGCGGGCTCGCCGTACGCCTCGGTGGCCGACCTGCTCGACGACGTGCGGGCCGCGATCCTGGCCGACGTCGTCGACGCGCACCCACCCGCCCGCACCCCCGAGGCGTACGCCGCGCTGGTGACGGCCGGGCGGGACGCGCTGGCCGATCGCGTCGACGACGTGATCCTCGACGTGCTCCGGGTCCTGGCCGACTGGCGGGACACCGACCGCGTCCTCAGCGGCCGTGCCGAGCTGGCGACGCTGCCGGCCCTCCAGGACATGCGCGAGCAGCTGGCCAGGCTCGTCGGACGCGGCTTCCTCGGCGCGGCCGGGGCCGACCGGCTGCGGCGGTTCCCGACGTACCTGCGGGCGATCCGCTACCGCCGCGAGCGTCTCGACGAGCAGGTCGCCCGCGACCGGCAGCTGATGGACCAGGTGCGACCGCTCGACGAGGCCTACCTCCACCAGGTCGCCGCCCTCCAGGCGGGCCGGCCACCCGGCGACACGCTCCGACGTGCCCGGTGGATGCTCGAGGAGTATCGGATCTCGCTGTTCGCCCAGCAGCTCGGCACCGACGCCCCGGTCAGCGACCAGCGCATCCGGAAGCTCCTCGCCGGCTGAGCCCAGGTGGCTGCTCAACTAGCGCAATTGCGCCAGTTGGACGGTGTCGGGGTCCCGGTGGCTGCTCAACTAGCGCAATTGCGCCACTTGGACGGTGCCCGAGCCCCGGCTATTGCTGAACCAGCGCAATTGCGCCACTTGGACGGTGTCGGGGCCCTGGCCGTTGCTCAACCAGCGCAATTGCGCCACTTGAACAGGACCGGACACGGACCCCCCGGCCGATCGCTACCGTGGAGCGGTGACCCAGCGTCCCCACCACCGCCCGCTCACCCCGGGTGACCGCTTCTTCGAGGGCATCGGGTCCGACGCGACCGACCCCAAGCGGGTCGCGGAGGCGGCGGACCGCGCCGCCCGCCTGCTGGTGCGCGGTGCGCACGACTCGGGTGACAGCGAGGTCGCCGAGCGGGTGCTGCACCTGGCCGACACCGAGGGCATCGAGGCGATCGCCGAGGTCTGGGCGGCCCGGCCCGCCGACACCATCGCCGGCTGCCTGTGGCGCCTCTACCTGCTGCGCTCCTGGGTGTACGCCGACCCGGTGGGCGTCGCGCGGGAGTTCCAGGCCGGTCGCGACCGGGCGGAGGTGGCCGGGGTCGTGGCCGGGGTCGCCGACCCACCGGGCCCCGACGAGCTCCGGACGATGGTGGACCAGGTGCTCCGCGGGATCGCGGCGAGCGACTTCGCCGACGTCCTGCTCCGGGCGGCGGCGTTCGCCCGGGTGGTGGCCACCGGCCGCGCCGAGCTCCCGGACGCCGACCCGGTGACGGCCGCACGGGTCCAGGCCGTCGCCGACCAGCTCGATCACGCCGCCCGCCTCGAGCTCGCCGGCACCCTGATCTGAGGCAGAGTCCGACTGGTCCGTCCCCATTCGGGAAGATCGGCGGTGGCGCGACCGTTACAATGAACGTGTGTGCCGGGCCGCGGCAGCCCCGGGTCCCACAATCAGCCGCTACGAGCGGCCACGCGCCGTGAGGCGCTCCCGGTCCGGCACACTCACTCTTTTCCGGGACCGTTAGGGTTTCGGCCGTGCGTGCGAGGACGGGGCGAGGGCGGCAGAGGTCCTCGTCCCTCGTGCTGGGAGCACTGCTCGCGGCAGGCCTCCTGGCGGCGTGCGACTCCTCGGGGTCCTCTGCGACGCCCGCGCCGAGCACGTCTCCGGTCACCACGCCGTCCTCGCCGACCACGTCGTCCAGCGACTCGTCGTCGCCTCCTCTGCTGCCGCCGCAGACCCTGACCTTCGGGGTGATCGGTTCCGCGGGCGAGGTCGAGCAGTATCGGACGATGGCCGAGACCTACGCTCCGCTCGCCCGCAAGGTCACGGTGAAGGTCGAGTCGTGGCCGAACGACGCCGCCATGCTCGACGCGTTCCATCACGGCGACCCGGTCCCCGACGTCTTCATCGCCAACCGGCGCAACCTGTCCTACCTCGATGAGCACCAGCTCGTGCAGCCGGTCGACCAGCTGCTCGACGACCGCGGGTTCGACTTCGGCGACGAGTTCCCGCGCGCCAGCCTGACGGCGTTCAGCAGCAACAACCGGCTCGAGTGCCTGCCGTACGGCGTGCAGCCGTCGGTGATCTTCTACAACAAGCGGCTGGTCACCTTCGACCGGATCAAGGGCGACCCGCCGACCGCCGGACAGGGCTGGACCCTCGACCAGTTCGCGACGGCCGCGCGATGGGCGACCGACCACCACACGGGCGTCGCGGGCAGCTACCTCGAACCGAGCCTGACCGGCCTGGCGCCGTTCGTGTACTCCGGCGGCGGCACCCTCTTCGACAGCGACCAGCAGCCGACGTCGCTGGCCCTCTCCGACGACACCAACGTGCAGACCCTGAGCCGGACCGTCCGCGCCCTGCGCGCGCCCGGGGACCGGCTGTCCCAGGCGCAGCTCGAGCGGCACACCCCGCTGGAGTGGTTCGCCCGCGGCAAGCTCGCGCTGCTCGAGGGCTCACGACGGATGGTGCCCGACCTCCGCGCGGCGGCCGGGCTGAAGTTCGACGTGATGCCGATGCCGAGCCTCGGTACGTCGGCCACCGTCGGCAGCCTGACCGGTCTGTGTCTCTCGCAGCACGCCAAGAACGTCGGCACGGCGGCCGACTTCCTGGCCTACGCCAGCTCACCCGGCGCGTTGGCACTGGTGTCGTACGGCGGCTACCTGCAACCGGCCGACCAGGCGGTCGCGCTCTCCGACGCGTTCCAGCAGCCGGGTCTGAAGCCCCGCCACGCATCGGTCTTCACGTTCAGCGTCAAGAGCATGGTCTACCCGCCGGTCGTGGGCCAGTGGGACGACATCGACCTCGCGGTCGACCCGCTGCTCGACCGGATGCTGCGGGGCCGCCCCGCAGACGTGCCGCGTCTCGCCCGCAAGGTCGACCGCACGTCGTACCGGATCATCGGGCCGCGGCTCGGGCCCAGTGCCGGCCCGACTCAGTCGGGGGGCTGAACAGCCGCCGCCGACGCTGCGGCGTCGGCCGAGGTGATCGCGTCGACCAGCATCGGGGACGTCAGCTCGACCTGCCACTCGCGGGCGCCGAGCTCGTGCAGCTGGGCGCCGACCGCGGCTGCGTCTGAGCCGGCCGGCTCCCACATGACGCGTCGCACCGTGTCGGGGGAGAGCAGGTTCTCGGCCGGGACCTGGTGCTCCTCCGAGAGCTTGGCCATCCCCTCCCGGGCGAGGGTCAGCCGCTCGGCGGCGACCGGGTCGCGCTCCGCCCACGCGCGCGGAGTGGGCGGCCCGTCGGTGCGGGGCGCGCGCACCGGGAGGTCGTCCTCGCTCAGGTCGCGCGCCCGGGTGAGGGCCTCGAGCCAACGGTCGGAGTACCGCTGGGCGCCGCGTCCGTGGAATCCCTTGGTCGACAGCAGGTCGGACCTCGTGGCCGGGTCGGCCAGGGCGGCCGCCACGATCGCGTTGTCGCCGATGATCCGGCCGGGAGACACGTCACGGGAGCGGGCGAGCTCGTCGCGGGTCTCCCAGAGCTCGCGCACGGCGCCGAGCAGCCGGCGTCCCCGCACCCGATGGAGCCCGGAGGTACGTCGCCACGGCTCGCTGCGCACGGCCGGGGTGAAGCCACGCAGGGCATCGAACTCCTGACGTGCCCACTCGTCCTTGCCCGACTCGTGGAGCTCGCGGTCGAGGACGTCGCGCAGCTCGATCAGCACCTCGACGTCGAGGGCGGCGTACTCCAGCCACGACTCCGGGAACGGCCGGGTCGACCAGTCGGCGGCGGAGTGCTCCTTCTTCATCCGGTAGCCCAGCAGCGTCTCGACGAGGGTCGCGAGCCCCACCCGGGGGTAGCCCAGGAGGCGCCCGGCGAGCTCGGTGTCGAACAGGGCGGCGGGCGTCAGCCCGACCTCGGCCAGGCACGGCAGGTCCTGGGTGGCTGCGTGCAGGATCCACTCGCTGTCGGCGAGCGCCGCCTGCAGCGGGTCGAGCGAGTCGAAGCCGATCGGGTCGATCAGGAACGAGCCCGCCCCGTCGCGGCGCAGCTGGATCAGGTAGGCGCGCGAGGAGTAGCGGTAGCCCGAGGCGCGCTCGGCGTCGATCGCGACCGGCCCGTGGGCGGCGGCCAGGGCCGCGCAGACCTCGGCCAGGGCAGGAGGGGTCTCGGTGAGCGTGGGCAGGCCGTCACGGAGCTCGAGCAGCGGGGCGGGCGGGGACTCCGGCTCGTCGGGGGCTTCGGGCTCCGCGGGTGTCTGCGGTTCGTCCGGGGTCACGTCGGCTGCGGGTTCGCGGGATGCGTCGTCGGAGTCTGATGTCATGAGTCGCTCGTCAGTGACCGGCTCCGTGCCGGCCACGACGGCTGGGCATGGCGGTCACGCCCTCGGGGACCGGCGGCAGACCCGCCGCCGTACACAGTAGTTCTCCCCACGCCTCGACGTGCGCGGTGATGTCGAGGTGGTCGTCGACGAGCTCGGGGGTCCACGAGGCGCGGATCTCGATCTGGGCGCTCCCGGAGTCGTCGGACATCGTGCCGAAGCTGTCGGTGGCCACCCGGGTGACCGTCCCCGAGGCCGCGCCGTACGACGCGCCGTGCGCGGCGAGCGCCTCGGTGAGCCACGACCAGCCGACATCCGCGAGCGCCGGGTCGGTGATCATCTCGAGGTCGATCTCCGCGCGCGCGTAGGCGACGCAACGGAAGGTGCCGTCCCACGAGTCGTTCCCGGAGGGGTCGTGCAGCAGGATGATCCGGCCGGTGCTCACGTCGTTGCCGTCGACGGTGACGTCGGCGCTGAGCGCCGCGGCGTACGGCGCGATCCGCTGGGGTGCGGGCATCGGCTCGCAGAGCACCTCCGGCCGCAGGCGCGCCTCGCTCATCGCACGAACCGCCTCCGCGAACTCCGGAGGATCCGGCGGCGCACCCGAGCCCGGGCGCGCCTCGCTCCCGACGACCATGTGGTCACAGTAGGCCGGGTGCCGGTGGCCGATGTGCACACACGCCGCGAGGGCTGCGACGATTCGGGCATGACGAGTCCCCGCGACAGCGCGTTCCTCCGCGCCACCCGAGGGGAGCCGGTCGACCACACGCCGGTCTGGTACATGCGGCAGGCGGGGCGCTCGCTGCCGGAGTACCTGAAGGTCCGCGAGGGCATCGGGATGCTCGAGTCGTGCATGAACCCCGACCTGGTCACCGAGATCACGCTCCAGCCGGTGCGGCGGTACGGCGTGGACGCGGCCATCTTCTTCTCCGACATCGTGCTGCCCCTCAAGGCTGTCGGCGTCGACCTCGACATCTTGCCGGGCGTCGGCCCGGTCGTGGCTCACCCGGTGCGGACGCTCGCCGACGTCGCGGCGATCCCGGACCTGACCCCGGACCACGTGCCGTTCACCACGGCCGCGATCACGGCGCTGGTCGCCGAGCTCGGCGCCACCCCCCTGATCGGTTTCGCGGGAGCGCCGTTCACGGTCGCGTCGTACCTGGTCGAGGGCGGTCCGTCGAAGGACCACGCCCTCACCAAGGCGATGATGTACGGCGCTCCGGACGTGTGGGACGCGCTGCTCCGCAAGATCGCGACGATCGACGCGGCGTACCTGAAGGTGCAGATCGACGCCGGCGCCTCGGCCGTGCAGCTCTTCGACTCCTGGGCCGGCGCCCTGACACCGGACGACTACCGGCGGTCGGTGCTGCCGCACTCGGCCTCCGTGCTCACGGCCATCGCCGGCCTGGGGGTGCCCCGCATCCACTTCGGGGTCGGCACGGGCAGCCTGCTGCCCTTGCTGGCCGAGGCCGGAGCCGATGTCGTCGGCGTCGACTGGCGTACGCCGCTCGCGGACGCGATCCCCCGGGTGGGCGACCGCGCCGTGCAGGGCAACCTCGACCCGACCCTGGTCTTCGCGCCGACCGAGGTGATGACCGCGCGGGCCGGCGAGATCATCGACGCCGGCCGGGCCGCGAAGGGACACGTGTTCAACCTCGGGCACGGCGTCCTGCCGTCGACCGATCCCGACCAGCTCCTCCGGCTGACCGAGTTCGTGCACGCCTACTGAGCGGTGGCGGCGCCGACTTCCTCGGCGGCCGCCTCGACCAGCTCCTCGATCTCGGTCAGCCCCTCGGCGGGCCCGCCCGCGAGCAGCCGGTCGGTGCCGAGCAGCACGGCTCCTGGGAGTGAGTAGACGCGCAGCCGGAGCCGGGTGTCGCCATCGGGGTCGCCCAGGAGGTGCTCGGCGAGCTCGGGCCGCAGGTCGCGCACCGTCGACCACTCGCTGCCCGAGACCAGGTGCACCCGCACCGGGTCGAGCGTCGCCTGCCAGTCCGGGAGCCGCGCGGCGACGGCGTCCGCATCGTCCTGACGCGGATCCCAGAAGACCAGGAGGCGAGCCGCCGAGTCGGTGAGGCGCCAGGTGGTGCCGGGTCCGTCCGGGCCGTCGAGGAGGCCGTAGGGGACCGGGATCGCGACGTACTCGTCGTCGCCGACCAGGTCCGACAACGCGGCCCGTGGCGGCCGGCTCTCGCGGACCACGAGTCCGGTCAGGAGCAGGGTCACCAGCACCCCCGCCAGCCACCACCAGCCGGCGCGGTCGAGGTCACCCAGCCGGGAGACGACGCCGTCGCTGCGCCAGGAGTCGACCCACGCGACCAGGGCGAGGGCGACCAGCACCGCGTTGCGGACCAGGGTCTGCCGGGTGATCCAGCCCAGGCCGAGGGAGCCGAAGCAGCCGCACACCAGGGGACGGTCGAAGGTCAGGGCCCGGGCCACGACCGCGAAGTAGACGACGAACAGGACCAGGCTCAGGGTGGTGGCCACGACGTACCCGGCTCCCGGCAGGAGGAGCAGCATTGCGGCCAGGGCGAGCTCCCCCCAGGGCAGCAGGCGGGGCGCGTGGAGGGTGAGGAGGAGGTCGGGGAGCTCGAGCTGCTTCATCACCGACCGGGTGTCGCCGGGCTCGCGGAGCTTGGCCACGGCGCTGACGGTCAGGACCACGATCAGCAGCAGCGGCGGCACGAGGAACGGCGCGCTGGGCACCGGGTCAGGATAGGTGCGGGGGTCCGTCAGGACGGGGGTTCCCGCGGGTGGGAGAGTGTCGGGCGTGCCCGAGACGCGACCGGATGCCCGGCCGGACGTCGTGGTGGTCGGCGGCGGGATAGCCGGCCTGACCGCGGCCCGCGACCTTGCCGCCGCCGGTCGGTCGGTCCTGGTGCTCGAGGGCGCATCGGTCATCGGCGGGAAGCTGCGGCTCGGGTCCGTCGCCGGCGTCGAGATCGACGTCGGTGCCGAGTCGATGCTGGCGCGGCGCCCCGAGGCGGTCGGTCTGGCCGCGGAGCTCGGCATCGACCTCGTGCACCCCGCGTCCGGCTCGTCCCAGCTGTGGACGCGCGGCGCGCTCCGGCCGCTGCCGCGGACCCTGCTCGGCGTCCCGCTCGACCTCGACGCGCTCGCGTCGTCCGGCGTGCTCTCCGACGCCGGACTCGACCGGGTGAGGCACGAGACCTCGGTCCCGCTCGGCGACGAGGACGTGTCCGTCGCGGACCTGCTCGGCGCGCGGCTCGGGTCCGAGGTCGTCGACCGGCTGGCCGAGCCGCTGCTCGCCGGGGTGTACGCCGGCCACGCCTCGCACCTGTCCGCCCGGGCCGCGATCCCCCAGGTGGTCGCGTTGCTGCGTGAGCACGGCTCGCTGCTGGCCGCCGCCTCGGCCGTCCCACCGGCGTCGGACGCGCCGGTGTTCGCCGCTCTCGCGGGTGGGCTCGGACTGCTCCCGAGCGTGGTCGCCGCCGGCCTCGACGTGCGCACCTCGGCGCCGGTCCGCGCGCTCGCGCGCACGGCGACCGGCTTCCGGCTCACGGTGGGCTCCACCCGTACCCCTGAGACCATCGAGGCGGCACAGGTCGTGCTGGCGACGCCGGCGGCTCCGACGGCGCGTCTGCTCGCCGACGACGCGCCCGACGCCGCACGCGAGCTGGGTGCCGTCGAGTACGCCTCGATGGCGATCGTCACGCTCGCGGTGCCCGAGCTCGAGGTCGACGGGTCGTCGGGCTTCCTGGTCCCGGCCGTGGACGGCCGGCGGATCAAGGCCGCGACGTACTCCTTCTCGAAATGGGCCTGGGTCGGTGCGGTGTCCGACCTGCGCATCCTGCGGGCCTCGCTCGGCCGGCACCGCGAGGAGGCCACGCTGCAGGCCTCCGATGACGAGCTGGCGGCGCAAGTGGTCGGGGACCTCGCGCTCGCCACCGGCCGGCCGATCACGCCGGTCGACGTCCACGTGCAGCGCTGGGGAGGCGCGCTGCCGCAGTACGCCGTCGGTCACCTCGACCGGGTCGCCCGGATCCGTCGCGCCGTCGATGCCGTGCCGGGCCTCGAGCTCTGCGGTGCGGCGTACGACGGGGTGGGGATCCCGGCCGTGATCGGGTCGGGCCGCCGAGCGGCCGCCGCACTGCTCGCGGCAGAATGAAGGCATGTCGGACCCCGCCCAGCAGAGCAACGCCGCCCGCACCCGCGAGCTGAACGACACCATCCGCTACACGATGTGGTCGGTGTTCCGCCTCGAGGACGTCCTCGGTGAGGACGACCGTGCCGCCGAGGCGGCGGAGGTCGTCGAGCTGTTCGAGAAGCTCGCCGCCGACGACGTCGTGGTCCGCGGGACCTACGACGTCTCCGGTCTGCGCGCCGACGCCGACGTCATGGTGTGGTGGCACTCCGGCACCAGCGAGGCGCTGCAGTCGGCGTACAACCGGTTCCGGCGTACGGCGTTCGGCCGGCGGCTCGCGCCGGTCTGGTCACAGATGGCGCTGCACCGCCCGGCGGAGTTCAACAAGAGCCACATCCCGGCGTTCCTCGCCGAGGAGGAGGGGCGGGCCCACGTGTCGGTCTACCCCTTCGTGCGCTCCTACGAGTGGTACCTCCTCGACGACGACGAGCGACGCCGCCTGCTCGCCGAGCACGGGCAGATGGCGCGGGATTACCCCGACGTCCGCGCGAACACGGTCGCCAGCTTCGCCCTCGGCGACTACGAGTGGATCCTCGCCTTCGAGGCCGACGACCTGTCCCGCATCGTCGACCTGATGCGTCACCTCCGCGGCTCGGAGACACGGCGCCACGTGCGCGAGGAGGTGCCGTTCTACACCGGCGCCCGGACGTCCCTCCCGGACCTGCTGGCTCGCCTGCCCTGACCGTTGAGCCGCGCCGGGCGGGTCCAGAGGTGAGAAGTGGTTGGACGAGACGTCAGGAACGGTCAGCAGGTCGGGACCATTCCGGCCCCGCAAGGGGCCATTCGACCGGTCTCAACGGTCGGCTGGTTGGTCCGCGGGTTCGAGGGTGAGCGAGATCGAGTTGATGCAGTAGCGGTCACCGGTGGGGGTGCCGTAACCGTCGGGGAACACGTGTCCGAGGTGGGAGCCGCAGTTGGCGCACCGCACCTCGACCCGCTTCATCCCGAACGCCTTGTCCTCGATGTACTCGACGGTGTCGGTGATCGGCTGGTAGAAGCTCGGCCAGCCGCAGCCGGAGTGGAACTTGGTGTCGGACTCGAACAACCGTGCGTGGCAGGCCTTGCAGGAGTACACGCCCGTGGTCTCGGTGTCGGTGTACTCACCCTGGAACGCACGCTCGGTGCCGGCCTTGCGCAGCACGCGGTACTCCTCCGGAGTCAGCTCCTCACGCCACTGCTCGTCCGACTTCTCCACCTGGTAACCCATGCCTCCACGGTAGTCGGCGACACCAGCCCGGGGGAGGGGTGCGGATGACGAAACGGTGACGCCCGGCATCCCGCACCGGCAGGGGCTACCCCTTCGATCACGGTCTACTAGCCTGGCTGTATGCCCAAGACGCCCGCAGCGGAGGTCCAGGCAGGGGAGCGCGCGGTGCGGGTGAGCAGCCCCGATCGGATCATCTACGAGGCGACCGACCGCACGGCCGAGGTCACCAAGCTGATGGTGGCGGAGTTCTTCGCGAGCGTCGACGACGGCCTGATGCGCGCCCTGCGGAACCGGCCGACCGCTCTGGAGCGCTGGACGTCGGGCGTCCGCCCCGGCATGAAGCTGGCCACCGGGCCCCAGGACAAGGACGCCGACGCGTTCTACCAGAAGCGCGTGCCCAAGGGTGCCCCTGACTACCTGGAGTCGGTCCAGGTCACCTTCCCGTCCGGCCGTACCGCCGACGAGATCTGCCCGACCGAGATCGCCGTACCGGTCTGGTGCGCCCACATGGGCGCCCTCACCTTCCATCCCTGGCCCGTGCGCCGCGACGACGTCGACCGGCCCGACGAGCTGCGGATCGACCTCGACCCCCAGCCCGGCACGACGTTCGGCGACGCCGTGCGGGTCGCGCTGGTCGCCCGTGAGCTGTTCGAGGAGCTGGGGCTCAAGGGGTACGTCAAGACGAGCGGCAACCGTGGGATCCACGTGTACGTGCGGATCGAGCCGCGGTGGGAGTTCGTCGACGTCCGGCACGCCGCGATCGGCTTCGGCCGCGAGCTGGAGAAGCGGGACGACGGTGTCACCACCGCCTGGTGGAAGGAGGAGCGGGGCGAGCGGATCTTCGTCGACTTCAACCAGAACAACCGCGACCGCACCATCGCCTCGGCGTACTCCCTGCGCCCGATCCCGGGCGCGCCGGTCTCGACGCCGATGACCTGGGACGAGCTCAAGGACGTCACGGACCCGGGGGAGTACAACCTCTTCACGGTCCCCGACCGGCTCACCGACGGTGACCCGTGGGCCGGCATCGACGACGAGCACTACTCGCTCGAGCCGCTGCTGGCGCTGTTCGAGGAGCAGGGCTCGGTCGAGCTCAACTACCCGCCCGACTACCCGAAGATGCCGGGCGAGCCGCCGCGGGTGCAGCCGAGCAAGAAGGTGGAGTCCCACTGGGACGAGCACGGCAACCGGATCGCCGAGTAGCTCGCCGAGTACCCGCTGAGGAGGAAGTGTCAGGACGCCGACAGACGGGTCGGCGGATCGCTCGTAGCGTCGACGCATGATCGCCGACCTCGAGAACGTGCTGCACCGCCTGGCGTGCGCCCCGGTCCTGGACGCCACGGCGGACGGTGCCTCGATCACCGCGGAGACGCGGGCGTACTACGACTCCGCCACCGACGCCACGGTCGCGGCGCACGAGCTCCTCGCGCAGGTGCTCCACGCCGGCTACCGGCTGCGCGGTGGTCTCGTCGGGGCCGAGCGGTGCACGAGCGACGGCACGCAGCACTGGCGCGGCGAGCTGGTCGACGTGTTTCTCACCGTCGCCTGACGCACCGGCGGGGCAGTCCGGCTCCGGCTGGTGGGCACGCCTAGGGTTTCGGGCATGACTTCATGGAGGGCTGCGGTCACCGGCCGCCCCTCCGTCTCGGTGGCGATGGCGACGTACAACGGCGAGCGGTACCTGCCGGAGATGCTGGAGAGCCTGGCCGCGCAGACCACGCCGCCCGACGAGCTGGTGATCCGTGACGACGCATCGGAGGACGGCACGGTCGGCATCCTGCACGCCTTCGCCCGTCGCGTGCCGTTCCGGGTCGAGGTGCTGGCCGGCGGCCCGCGCCTGGGCTACGCGCAGAACTTCGTCACGGCGAGCCGGGCCTGTTCCGGTGGCGTGATCTTCTTCGCCGACCAGGACGACTCGTGGCGGCCCCCCAAGCTGGCGACCGTCTCGCAGCGCGCTCGCAGGAACAAGCCGCTGGCGTTCTTCCACGACTTCGCCGTCCAGGCCGAGGACGGCTCGCTGGTCGCGGCGTCGTACTACGACCTGCTCGCGGAGCGCGGCTTCCCACCGGAGGCGGCGCTCAAGGGCTGCAGCATGGCCGTCACGCGCGCGTTCGTCGATCTGTGGGGGTGGCCGTCGCCGGGGTCGCCGATCTCCCACGACTTCTGGGTGGCGCTGCTGTCGACGGCGTTCGGCCAGCGACGCAACCTGCACGACCCCCTCATCGACCACCGGCTCCATGACGCCAACGCGTCAGGGTGGATCCCCGACGTCTCGTCGCGGGAGTTCACCGAGCCGGGCGACGCCGCCGGCCCCAACCGGCTGCTGATCGACCTCGTGATCAAGCCGCCCCGCCTCGGCGCCCGGACGCGCACCTTCCTCGACGTGCTCGACCAGCGCGGCGACGCGGTCGACGCCGAGTCGGCGGAGCGCCTGCGCCGGCTGCTGCGCACCAACCGTCGACGCCACCGCCAGCGGGCCGCTGCCCAGAACTAGGTCTCGTCGCGGACGTTCATCGTCGCGCGCGTCCAGGCCGGGACGCCCGGCTTCACCGGGTGGTAGAGCAGGCCCGGCGCCTCGAACGACTCCGGGTGCTCGTGGAAGTACGCCTCACGCACCGGGCGGAAGCCGAAGGTGAGGTCGTCGGGGCGGCCCGACGGCGACTTGCCGACGTAGACGCCGCGCTCGCGACCGGCCGGGACGAACGAGCCCTCCCCGCCGAAGTCCTCGACGGACAGCCCCGCCGCCAGCGCAGCGGTGGTCAGCGTGAACTCGTAGTGGCCCTGCCAGGCAGGGTCGGCCATGGCGGCGACGTACGCCGCGAGCAGGGGACGGCTGACTCGCAGCAGCGGGTTGAGCGACCGCACCCACCGCTCCTCCGGTACGCCGTCCGGCGCAGCCGCGCTCGCCCACCACGGCCAGCGGGGCTGTTCGTGGCGGTACATCACGGTGGTGGTGAGCACGTCGGCGTCGTTGTCGGCGAACCGGCCGAGGAGGTCGTCCCACCGGCCCGCGTAGTCGACGTCGTACTCGCAGACCCACAGGTGGTCGGCGTCGAGCCCGCTCAGCACCGGGACCAGCAGGGTGTCGAGGTAGCCGCCCTGGACGCCGCCGTGCTCGGCCATCGCGCGGTAGCGCTCGGGCAGCAGGTGCTCGGGGTCGGGATAGGCGAACGGCGCGTCCGGACGCGGGTAGGCGTCGCGGCTGAAGACGAGGTGCCAGTCGACCAGGTCGCCGGTCTCGTCGACGAGGCGCTGGAAGTGGGCCTCGATCCGCGGCGACTCCCGGTGGGTCAGGAAGATGCCGGCGGCCGTCACAGCCCGGTGACGCCCTCGCCGGAGCCGGCCTGCTCGTCGAAGCTCTCGTGCTCGAGCAGGTGCAGCACGGGGACGCCGATCTTGCGCCTGGCTCGCGACGTCCAGTCGAGGTGGAAGAACTCCGAGACGACGTGGGACCGGGTCAGGATGATCGCCTCACGGCCGTCGACCTCGGCCACTGCGGCAGCGAGCGCCTCGATGGGGTCGCCGTCGACCACCTTGCCGTCGATCACCTTGCCGTCGGCGGTCGCGTCCGCGGCGCGGAGCGCCTCGAGGGTGGTCCGCAGGTCCTGCGCGGACTGCCGCTCGCTCTCCTCGCGGACGGTCTCGACGGCGTCGGGGTCGAGCGGCACCCGCGGGGCGGTCATGCTGTCGCCGCTGACGGCGCCCATCGCCGCCTCGAGCCGGGCCGCGGCGTCCTCGACGGGCAGCAGCACGTGGTAGCGGACCTGCTGGTGCTCGTCGCGGAGCTCGTCGTGGAGCGAGTGGACCTGGGCGGCATCGGCCAGGGTGAGGGCCTGCTCGACCAGGAGGACGACGGTGTAGGTCTCGCTCATCTTGGCTCCTGTGCTCGACTGACCGGTGTCGGAAGCGTAGGCCACGTCCGTCAGGACCGAGGGCGCGCCCCGAGCACGTCGGTCAGGTCGTAGGACACCGGCTCGTCGAGCTGGTCGTACCCGCAGCTCTCGGGGTCGCGGTCGGTGCGCCACCGCCGGAACTGCGCGGTGTGCCGGAAGCGCCGGCCCTCCATGTGGTCGTAGGCGACCTCGATCACCAGGTCGGGCCGGAGCGGGGTGAAGCTCAGGTCCTTGCCCTGGCTCCACCGGCTCTGGGTGCCGGGCACCCGGTCGGGGTTGGCGGTCAGGAACTCCGCCCAACGCCCCCAGGGATGCTCCTCGATCGGGACGACGAGCGGCTGGAGCTGCTCGATCAGCTCGGCCCGGCGAGCTTCGGTGAAGCTCGCGCTGACGCCGATGTGCTGCAGCTCCCCGTCGGCGTACAGGCCGAGCAGGAGGCTGCCGAGGAGCGGTCGCTCCGGCGTGCTGGTCTTGTGCTCGCGGTAGCCGGCGACCACGACGTCGGCGGTGCGCTCGTGCTTGATCTTCAGCATGGTGCGGGCGTTCTCGACGTACGGCGCGCCCAGCGGCTTCGCGACGACGCCGTCGAGCCCGGCGCCCTCGAACTGGTGGAACCACTCCTCGGCGCGCGCCGGGTCGGTGGTCGTCGCGGTCAGGAAGCAGGGGCCGCCCACTCCGCCGAGGGCCTCCTCCAGCGCGGCCCGGCGCTCGACGAACGGGCGGTCGACGTACGCCGTGTCGCCCAGCGCGAGCAGGTCGAAGGCCACGAACCCGGCCGGTGTCTTCTCCGCCAACATGTCGATCCGGCTCTTGGCCGGGTGGATGCGCTCCTGGAGCGTCTCGAACTCGAGGCGGTCGACGCCGTCCTCGCCCCGGAGCGCCACGAAGATCTCGCCGTCGAGCACGACGCGCTCGGGCAGCTGCTCCTGCATCGCCGCGACGACCTCGGGGAAGTAGCGGGTCAACGGCTTGGTGTTGCGGCTGGCCAGCTCGACCTCGTCGCCGTCCTTGAAGACCAGGCACCGGAAGCCGTCCCACTTGGGCTCGAAGCTCAGACCTTCGATCCCGTCGACGGCGTACTTCGCCGGGTCCGGGATCCCTTTGACCGACTTCGCGAGCATCGGCCGCACCGGCGGCAGCACGGGCAGGTCCATGGGGCGACCCTAGCCGCGAGCCACCCCCGAGCAACGCCGGGTCGTCACCGCAGAAGGGTCGGCCCAGCACCGTGAGAGTGCACACCACCACACCAGACCCCGAGCTCCCCGGGTAGGAGTCGAACCTACGTCGCTAATCCTGATTCAAAGTCAGGCGGGCCCTGCCGGCAGACCAACCGGGGAATGGTGGTCAAGCGTAGGGCCCGGCCTGCGCGCAAGCGCGCCGGCCGCTCGCTGCGGTCGTCCGTCCCGGCGTCGCCGGGCCGGACGGTCCTCGCTCGGGGCAGCACCTCGGACCGGCAGACCAACCGGGGAATGCGGAGACGGTCATGCCCCGCCTGGCGGGCAGCATGTCCGACCCGGGCTGCACGAACAGCGCAATTGTGCGGTTAGGACAGCTCGGGCGCCTGGGGCGCTGCTCAAGCGGCGCAATTGCGCCAGTTGAGCAGCCACCAGGATCAGCCTCGCGGACGATGGCGGTGACACCGCCGCCGGGGGATACGTTGGACCACATGGCGAGCGACCTCACCGTGATCGTGCTGGCGGCCGGCGGGGGCACCCGTATGAAGTCGAAGACGGCCAAGGTCCTGCACGAGATCGGCGGCCGCAGCATGGTCGGCCACGTGCTGGCAGCGGTCGGGGCGCTCGACCCGGCACGCGTGGTCGCGGTCGTGGGTCACCAGCGTGACCAGGTCGGCCCCCACATCCAGGCCCTGTTGCCCGACGTCGTGCTCGCCGTACAGGCCGATCAGCAGGGCACCGGGCACGCGGTCCGGATCGCGATCGAGGCCGCCGGTACGACCTCTGGCACCGTCCTGGTCGCCGCCGGGGACACTCCTCTCCTGCGCGGCGAGAGCCTGCGCGACTTCGCCCAGGAGCACCAGGCGGCCGAGTGTGCCGTCAGCGTGCTGAGCGGTGTCGTCGACGACCCGTTCGGGTACGGCCGGATCGTCCGCAACGACGAGGGCGACGTCGAGGCCATCATCGAGGAGAAGGACGCGACCGCCGACCAGCGCGGCATCCACGAGATCAGCTCCGGGATCCTGGCCTTCGATGCCGAGTTCCTCCACGAGGCCCTGCCGAAGATCGGCAACGACAACGCGAAGGGCGAGTACTACCTCACCGACACCGTTGCCCTGGCCCGCGACGCGGGGCTCACCGTGGGCGCGTTCCCGATCGACGACTGGAAGCAGACCGAGGGAGCGAACGACCGGGTCCAGCTCTCGGAGCTCGGCCGTGAGCTCAACCGCCGGATCGTCGAGCAGTGGATGCGCGAGGGCGTCACGGTGATGGACCCGGAGACCACCTGGGTCGAGGCCGACGTGAAGCTCGCACCCGACGTGATCCTGCTCCCGAACACCCAGCTCCTGGGGGCGACCGTCGTCGGCGAGGACGCCGTGATCGGCCCCGACACCAGCCTCAAGGACTGCGAGATCGGCGCCGGCGCGCGCGTCGTCCGCGCCCACGGTGAGCTCGCGGTCGTCGGCGAGGGCGCGAACGTCGGGCCGTTCGCCTACCTCCGACCCGGCACCGAGCTCGGCAGCGGCGCCAAGATCGGCACCTTCGTCGAGACCAAGAACGCCCGGATCGGCGCCGGCGCGAAGGTGCCCCACCTCTCCTACGTCGGCGACGCCGACATCGGAGAAGGTGCCAACATCGGAGCCGGCACGATCTTCGCCAACTACGACGGCACCCACAAGCACCGGACGACGGTCGGCAAGGGCGCCAAGACCGGCGCCAACAACACGTTCGTGGCGCCGGTGACCATCGGCGACGGAGCGATGACCGGCGGTGGTGCCGTCGTACGCCGTGACGTCCCGCCCGGAAACCTGGCCGTGTCCGGCGGGCCCCAGCGCAACCTCGATCGCCGGGTGCCCCGTGAGACGGATGCGGCCTCGATGGGGGACTCCACCGATGATGAGGGAGAATCCTGAGCTGTGAGCTCGAAGACGAAGCGGACCACCAAGAAGCACCTGATGGTCTTCTCCGGCAGGGCTCACCCGGCGCTCGCGCAGGAGGTCGCCGGCTACCTCGACATCGAGCTGGTGCCCACCCAGGCCTACGAGTTCGCCAACTCCGAGACCTACGTGCGCTACGAGGAGTCCGTCCGCGGCTCCGACGCCTTCGTGATCCAGAGCCACACCGCGCCGATCAACGAGTGGCTGATGGAGCACCTGATCATGGTCGACGCGCTCAAGCGCGCCAGCGCCAAGCGGATCACCGTCGTGATGCCGTTCTACGGCTACGCCCGGCAGGACAAGAAGCACCGCGGACGTGAGCCGATCTCCGCGCGCCTGGTCGCCGACATGTTCAAGACCGCGGGCGCCGACCGGTTGATCACGGTCGACCTGCACGCGGACCAGATCCAGGGCTTCTTCGACGGCCCGGTCGACCACCTCTTCGCGCAGCCGATCCTGGCGACGTACGTCAAGGAGAAGTACGGCGACCAGGACCTCACCGTGGTCAGCCCCGACGCCGGACGGATCAAGGTCGCCGAGCGGTGGTCGTCCCGGTTGAACAGCGCGCCGCTGGCCTTCATCCACAAGACCCGACGGATCGACCGACCCAACGAGACCGTCGCCAACCGCGTGGTCGGCGAGGTCCGCGGCCGCATCTGCGTCCTCGTCGACGACATGATCGACACCGGCGGGACGATCGTGCACGCGGCCGAGGCACTCGCCCGCGATGGCGCCGCCGGAGTGGTGATCGCGGCCACCCATCCGATCCTCTCGGGTGACGCCGTCGACCGGCTGAAGAACAGCGCGGTGACCGAGATCGTGGTCACCGACACCTTGCCGATCCCCGCGGAGAAGCGTTTCGACAAGCTGACCTGTCTGTCGATCGCGCCGTTGCTGTCCCAGGCGATCAAAGAGGTCTTCGAGGACGGCTCGGTCACCAAGATGTTCGACGGGCAGGCATGAGCCGTCCGGGTGGGTCTTGGCGGGGAAGTTTCATCAAGGTATGTCGCTGAGCCGGCGCTTCCCGTGGTGAATTCGTCCAGGGAAGTTCTGGTTCGCCTACATACCTTGATGAAACGTCAGCGGGGCGACCTAACCGGTTCAGCCAACCTTCCTGACCTGCAGCGCGACCCCGAGGTCGTCGTAGGTGTCGTCCCACTGACGGCGTAGCACCGTGTTGTCGAGGTCCTCGGCCGCCGTGGCGAGCGCCTGGCGGTAGGACTCGAGCCGGGGCAGCGCCATCGGGAAGCGCGGGGTCGCGTCGCCGACGTCGAGGGAGAAGGCCTGGCCGCGAGCGGCGATCGCCGGCGCCTCCTCGAGGTAGCGGGCGAGGTAGGGGGCGGTGAGCTCCTCCTGCCCGGGGGTCCACAGACCGAAGACGACGGCGGCGAAGTCGCGGTTGGAGATCTTCGGGTCGTGCAGGCTCGCCCAGGCCTCGGCCTTGGCCTCGGCCGCCGGTCGGCTCGCCCGCGCGGCCAGGGCCGACTCGTGGCCGCTCGCGGTGCGGTCGTCGGTGGCTTCGCGCTCCACGAGGTCGTCTCCGGCCTCGCCGAGGACGACGAGCCGGCGCACCACCATCCACCGGGTGTCGCGGTCGAGGGCGAGGCCCGGGCGCGCCTCGCCCGACGCCAGCCAACGGCGGAGCAGCTCCACGTCGTGCGTGGTCGCCGCGATCCGGCGCATGGCCGCCAGGCCACGTGCGGCGTCCCCGGCCTCGAGCGCCTCCTGGGCCACGGCCGACACGGACCGCTCCGCGGCCGGAAGGGCCTCAGGTGCGGTCCACTGCGCCAGCACCAGTCGGACCAGACGTCGCGACACCGAGTCGAAGACGACCGGATCGGTCTCCTTCCCCAGGTGTCCCTCGACCACGTCGAGGTACTCCCGCACCGACACCAGGCCGGTGCGGACCCGGGTGATCGCGTTGGTCCAGGTGACGGCTCGTAGCAACGGGTCGGGCAGCGACCCCAGGTCGTCGACGGCACCCCGCCAGGAGAGGTCGTCGAGCAGGACCGCGGCATACGCCTCGTCGTGGGCGTTGGGGATCACCGGTGCCCCGGCGTACTCGGGCAGGCGCACCGGCTCGCCCGAGATGTCGATCAGCCGGGAGTCGCGCACGGTGGCGCCCTCGAGCGCCACCACCGTGAACCGGTGTGGTCGGGTCCCGTCTCGCTCGAGCACGGGGACGTCGCCGTCGCGGGTCACCCGGATCGTGTCGAACCCCGTCGTGCGGAGGTAGGCCTCGGCCCAGCTCCGCACGTCACGGTCGGTGACCGAGTCGAGCGCCTCGAGGTAGTCGGACAGGTCGGCGTTCGAGAACCGGTGTCTCGTCAGGTAGACGTTCGTGCCGGCGACGAAGGTCTCCCAGCCCAGCCAGGTGACCAGCTGTCGCAGCACCGAGGCGCCCTTGGCGTAGGTGATCATGTCGAAGTTCGTGAACGCCGTGTCGACGTCGACCAGCAGCTCGGCGTCCTCCGCGATGCGGTGCGTGGAACGACGGCCGTCGGCGGCGTACCCGGTCGGCTTGCGGTTGAGCGAGAAGTCCGGCCACGAGCCGGCGACCCCGGCGAGGTCGGCCACGTGGTAGCCCATGAAGTCGGCGAACGACTCGTTGAGCCAGCTGTCCTGCCACCACTTCATGGTCACCAGGTCGCCGAACCACATGTGGGCCATCTCGTGGGCGATCACGGTGGACCGGTCGACGACCTCGCCGGCGTCCGGCTCGTTGCGGGGCACGTACTCGTCGCGGAAGGTCACGCAGCCCGGCGTCTCGAGAGCGCCCCAGTTGTGCCCCGGCTGCATCACCTGGTCGTAGGAGTCGAACGGGTACGGCTCGTCGAACGTGGAGGTGTAGAAGTCGAAGCAGGCCTCGGTCACGCGGCGCATGTCGTCGAAGTCGCGGTCCAGCTCGGAGCGCAACGACTGCCGGATGTGCCAGCCGAACGGGAGTCCGGCGTGCTCCCAGGTGCGGGAGTGCCACGGCCCGGCGCACACCACGAACAGGTACGTCGAGATCGGCGGCGTGGTGGAGAAGGTCCGGACGTCGCCCTCGCGCGCGGTCTCGCGGCCGTTGGCCACGACGCTCCACTCCGGCGGCGCCGTGACGGTCAGGCTGATCGGCGCCTTGAGGTCGGGCTGGTCGAAGCAGGGGAAGACCCGTTGGGCGACGTCCATCCCCAGCAGGGCCGAGACGTAGCGCCGGTCGTCGGCCGGGTCGGTGAACACGTGCATGCCGTCGCCGTCGTTCACGTAGGGGACCCGCGCCTCCACGACCACCTCGTTGTGCGGTCCGAGGTCGTGCAGCGCGATCCGGTGTCCGTCGTACGCCGGGGACGCCACGACCGAGTCGTTCACCGTGAGCCGGAGGTCGGTGGCCTTCGCCAGCTCGAGGAAGGTGGTGGCCCGTGGATCGGCCAGGGCGAACGTGACGGTGGTCCGGCAGCCGAAGGTCTCGTCGGAGGTGAGGTCGAGGTCGATCCGGTAGGAGACGTCGGAGATCTCGGCGGAGCGCGCGACGGCCTCGGAGTACGTGAGTGACACGACCTCGACCCTAGGGGACCCTCAACCGGGTGGGCCATGCGGATTCGCCGTTCCCCCGAGCCCCGTCTAGACTCGGGCAGTTGCCTCGGCGAGGGACCCTCCAGGGTGTCCGTGATCGACTGGGCCCGGTTGTTCCGACGCCGCGCTGCCCCGGTCGCGCGGCGTTCGTCGTCCGGGCCCGAGATCCAGCACGCAGACCCAGCAGGTAGACCCAGCAGACAGACGCAGCTCCGTCCACGAGCACGACGTACGAGGAGAACACCGGTCATGGCCGAGAAGATCACCGCCGAGAAGCGCACCGAGTTCGGCAAGGGCGCCGCCCGCCGCATCCGGCGCGACCACAAGATCCCCGCCGTGGTCTACGGCCACGGCAACGACCCGATCCACCTGACCCTGCCGGGCCACGACACGATGATGGCCCTCAAGCACGGTGGCGCCAACGCCCTGCTCGAGCTCGACATCGACGGCGACACCCAGCTGGCGCTGACCAAGCAGGTGCAGGTCGACCCGATCCGCCGCGTGCTCGAGCACATCGACTTCGTGGCGATCCGTCGCGGCGAGCGCGTCACCGTCGACGTCCCGGTGCACGTCACCGGTGACGCGGCGTCGGAGACGCTGGTCGTGACCGAGAACTCCACGATCCAGGTCGAGGCGCTGGCCACCAACATCCCGGAGTACATCGAGATCTCCGTCCAGGGCCTGGGGATCGGCACCCAGATCCACGCCTCCGACCTGCAGCTGCCGGAGGGCACCAACCTCCTCACCGACGGCGACGCGCTCGTCGTCAACATCACCCAGCAGCAGACCGTCGAGCAGCTCGAGTCCGAGCTCGCCGAGGCCGAGGCCGACGCCGGCATCGTGCACGAGGAGAGCGACGAGGCCGAGGCTGCCGCGGAGGGTGCCGAGGGCGATGGCGCCGACGGGGACAGCGAGGCTCCGGCCGAGGGCGACTCCGCCGAGTGAGGCTCCCGCACCGCCCGGGCTGGCTGCGCCGCAGCGCAGCCCGGGCGCGTGCGTCCTCCGTTCCCGGAGAGGTGGATGAGATGGCGAACGAGCCCGGCGAGGTCTGGCTCGTGGTCGGACTGGGCAACCCCGGTCCGTCGTACGCCGGCCACCGCCACAACATCGGCTACCTCGTCGCCGACGAGCTGGCTGAGCGCATGGGCTCGCCGTTTCGCGCGCACAAGTCCGGCCGGGCCGACGTCGTCGAGGGACGACTGACCCCGCCGGGCGCTCCCGGGCCGCGCGTGGTCCTGGCCCGGGCCCGGTCGTACATGAACGAGTCGGGTGGCCCGGTCAAGCAGCTCGCCACCTTCTACAAGGTGCCCCCGGACCACATCGTGGCGATCCACGACGAGCTCGACATCCCGTTCGACACCATGCGGGTCAAGCTCGGCGGCGGCGACAACGGGCACAACGGTCTCCGCTCGCTGCGCGGATCCCTGGGCACCGGGGACTTCAACCGGGTGCGGCTCGGCATCGGCCGCCCGCCCGGGCGTCAGGACGTCGCCGACTTCGTGCTCTCCGACTACTCAGCGGCCGAGCGCAAGCACCTCCCGCTGCAGGTCTCCCTGGCCGCGGACGCCGTGGAGTCCCTGGTGGCCGAGGGCCTCGAACGCACCCAGGGGCGCTTCAACTCCTGAGCGTGGCGACCCGCCGCTGCGCCTTCCCCAGAACAGGTGATCCGTCCCCGGCAGCGCCAGGCCAGGATGGCAAGACGCCGGTTCGGGGGGATCGGAAGTCGTGCCGTGAGGGCGTCGCGACGCCGAATGGGTTCGGGGGGGCCGCATGACTGATCAGACCATTGATGTCGGAGCAATCCGACCGGTGGCGGCCGTGTGGTCGCCGGAGAAGGACCCTGAGCTCGAGAGGCGGGCATCCCCGCCCCCTCCCGGGTGGGACGTGTTCGGTACCCCCGCCGACGCTCCGGCGCCACCGGCCGCCACGGTCAGCGTCCTGAACCAGCACCTCGTCATCGACGGCTCCGAGCCATGGTCGTTCAAGACCTCCGAGGCCGCCCGACGGACGTGGGCTGCCCTGCGTCCGCACCGTGCCGCTCTCTGGGTGCTCATCGAGTGCCTGACCGTCGCCGTCGCCGGGATCTTGAGCATGCGCCTGCTCGATGCCTTCGGACCTGCGCCGTGGGTGGCCCTCGGTGGCGCGCTCTACGTCGTCGTCCAGACGAGGTCACAGCTCCACTCCACCGGCAGCACCGACGTGTTCCCGGTGCTGCGGTCGCTGACGCTGGCCTTCGCGGCCGCCGCGGCGCTGTCGGCGCTCGACCTGTCGTCCCAGGCGGAGCTCGCCGCTGCCGGCTGGGTCCTGGTGGTGGCGGCCGTCGTCATCGTCTGCACGCTCCTGCTCCGGCGCAGCACGCGCCGTCCGGCGCGAGTCGTGGTCGTCGGCGACCGCGCGGCGATCGGCCGAGCCGCGATGCGCTGGGCCGACGGCTCGGTCCATGTCATCGGCGGCGTCCTGGCCGGCGAGGAAGGTCGACTGCAGTCGATCGTCGGAGTGCCGACCGTCACGGGGCTCGAGCACGCCGCCGACTGGGCGCGGGGACGCCGCGCCGACCTGGTGGTCGTCGTACCCGGCCACGGCCTGACCGGTCCCCAGGCTCGTGCCCTGGCGTGGAGCCTGGAAGGCTCCGGCATCCGGATGGCCGTCGACGACCTCGTGGCTGACGCAGCGCCACATCGGGTGCGGGCCCGCCGGCTCGGTCCGGCCACGATCATCGAGGTGGCACCGACTCGACCGGGTGCAGTGACCCGCGTCGCCAAGAGCTGCATCGACCGGGTGGTGGGGGCGGCCCTGCTGGCCCTGGCCACGCCCGCGCTGTCGGTGCTGGCGCTCGTGGTCCGGATCGACTCACGCGGCCCTGCCCTGTTCAAGCAGGTCCGGGTCGGGCGGGACGGCCGGCCCTTCACGATGTACAAGCTGCGCACCATGGAGGTCGACGCCGAACGCCGGCTGGTCACGCTGCGCGACCAGAACGAGGGCGCTGGCCTGCTCTTCAAGATGCAGGACGACCCGCGGGTCACCCGGTTCGGCAAGCTGCTGCGGCGCACGTCCCTGGACGAGCTCCCCCAGCTGATCAACGTGGTCAAGGGCGAGATGTCTCTCGTCGGGCCGCGTCCGGGACTGCCCTGCGAGGTGGCGGAGTACGACGAGGTCGAGCTCCGGCGGCTCGCGGTGAAGCCGGGGATGACCGGCCTGTGGCAGGTCAGCGGGCGCTCCAGCCTGGACTGGGAGACGAGCATCGCGCTGGACCTGCACTACGTCGACAACTGGCGCCTCGCCGACGACCTGGTGATCGGCCTGCGCACCGTCGGGGCCGTCGTGGGAGCGCGCGGCGCCTTCTGATCCCGGGACCTCGTCTCCCTACCCCTGGCCGGTCTGAACCAGCGGGTGGACGCAGAAGTGGTCCTCGGAGACTAGGCACGTCATCCCCCAGAAGGACTGTTCCACGGGCGACCGTTCTTTTCATCGACTTTTGGCAGACGGCCTAGCATGATGACGTCAGGCCGCATGGCTGCCGGGGTCTTGGGAGATTCCAGTCGCAGCCGGTCGCCACCACGGGGTTGGTGGTGATGCGCGGTGGGGGATGGGTGACGGGGGTCGCCCACCAGGGGGAAAATATGAAGACGCATGAGCAATTTCAGGGTGGGGAACTCCCTGTTCTGCTGCGGGAGGCGTGGCCGGCCGTCGAGTCGGCACAGCCTTTCCGTGGGATCGCCGGGGAGAGCGCGCAGCCGCGGGCGGTGGCCGAGTACGAGAACCGCTTCCATGCGGTTCGGTCCGGCCTGGCCGGTGTGTCGGGAGCGCTGCACGTCCTCTTGGGCGATGACAGCGCCGTCGACCCGCGAGCCCGGGACGATCTGGAGTCGGTCCTGATCGCCGAGGTCGAGCGGCTTCAGCGGTTGGTCGCCCCGATCGCGCCGAGTGTCGTCGACGACGCCTCGACGGCCACCGAGGAGCTCGATCTCGACGAGATCGTCCGCGAGGTCGTCCTCTCGCGCCGGATGGCCGGCCAGGAGGTCGCGTGGTCCCCGACCGGGCTGCGGGCCCGCGGGCGCCGCGACGACGTCGCCGAGGTGCTCCACATCCTGCTGGTCAACGCCTGGAGGCATGCCCGGGGAGCCCCGTCGCGGATCGTGGTCGCGCTGGAGGATGCCCAGGTCGCCGTTCGGGTCAGCGATGACGGACCGGGGGTGCAACCGGAGCTGCGTCAGGCGATCTTCGAGCGCGGCGTACGTCGCCCCGGCTCGCCCGGACAGGGCCTCGGGCTCGCCATGGCCCGTGAGCTCGTCGAGGGCGTCGGTGGCTCGCTCACGTTGAGCCCCGCCACCCGCGGCGGTGCCTGCTTCTGCGTCCAGCTCCCGACGGTCGACAAGGGGCGGGCCGCATGAGCGCGTCACGTCTGCGCGTCGCGGTGGTCGACGACCACTCGTTGTTCGCCGAGTCGCTGGCGATCGCCCTGCGCGTCCGAGACATCGACGCACGCACGGTGATCCCCGACCCGTCGTCGACGTTCGCCCAGCTCGGTCGCGCCATCGTGAAGACGCAGCCGCACCTCGTGCTGCTCGACCTCGATCTCGGGGTGGCCGGCGACGGGATGCGGCTGGTCTCCGGACTGGCCGGCGGTGGCATCTCGGTCGTGATCGTGACCGGCTCACCCGACCGCGTGCACCAGGGTGAGGCCCTGGCGCACGGCGCTCGGGCGGTGATCGAGAAGTCCGCGCCCTTCACGGAGATCGTCGCCGCCGTCGAGAGGGTCCGGAACAGGCTTCCGATCATGCCCCGCAAGGAGCGAGACCAGCTCCTGGCCGACTACCGGGCAGCGGAGGAGGACTCGCGCGACCTGCGTCGCAGGTTCGCCTCCCTGACGCGCCGCGAGGCGGAGGTCCTGACCCAGCTGATGGCCGGGCGCCAGGTGACCGAGATCGCGCGCCTTCGGTTCGTCTCGGAGTCGACGGTGCGTACCCAGGTCAAGTCGGTCCTGGCCAAGCTGGGGGTGAGCTCGCAGCTGACCGCGGTCGGCCTCGCACACCAGGCTCGCTGGCAGCCGCCGTCCGACGGCACGGCCGCCACCGGCCTCGGCCAGCGGCCGGCCCTTCCTGCCGCCGGCTGAGCCACGCGCCTCACGGGCTTCCGTCGTCGTCCGGCGGAAGGGTTTTCGGCAGCATCGCCAATTCTGGGGTACCGCTCGTCGGTCAGGTCGGGAAGTCTCGGTGGTCAGGGGACACCGGCCGACAGGGCCTGACGAGCGATGGGACGCCAGCGTTGACGCTAGACACGAGTCGCGAGGCTGTCGGCTTGAGCGACGCCGCGCTCAGCCTCGCGGACCGGCTCGAGCGGGACGTGCCGACGGTGCAGCTGGGGCCGTTCCAGGTCTCGGACACCACCAAGGAGGAGACGGCCAGCCGCTTGGTCGAGCTCGCCGTCGGTAGTGCTCGTGACCGGGCTGTCCTGGCGTTCGCGCTGCACGTGGGTGGGCTCAACGCGCTGAACGACGACGCCTTCGTGCGGGCGATGAACGCCGCCGACCTCGTCTACGCCGATGGCGGCTCTGTCGTGTGGCTGGGCAAGCGCAACGGCGCCTCGCGGATGGGCCGGGCAGCGACCACCGACATCGGGTGGGACGTCTTGCGCGGCATCGGAGCCCGACTGGGTCGGATCCCTCGCGTCGCGCTGATCGGTGGCCGTCCCGGTCTCGCCAAGAGCGCTGGTGCGGTGCTCGAAGACGCCGGTGTGGCCGAGCCGGTGCTGATCGTGCACGGCTACCACGAGTCGTGGACCGACCACGTCGATCGAGTCCGAAGTGCCCGACCGGACGTCGTCCTGGTGGGGATGGGCGCTCCGAACGAGATGATCTGGGCACACGAGTGGGCGCCGAGCTTCGGCCAGGGCCTGGTGCTGACCTGCGGTGGCTGGTTCGGCTTCCTGGCGGGGGAGGAACGGCGCGCGCCCGGCCTGATCCGACGTCCGGGTCTGGAGTGGATCGGCCGGGTCGCCCAGCAGCCCTGGCGCCTGGGTCCCCGCTACGCGCGAGGGGTCATGACCACGGCCTCCCTCTCCCTTCGATCGTCACGATCCGGCTCCGCCGACAGCTGGCGGTGACGACGTGGTTCCGGGGGAGCTCACGTTGGACACACCTGCGCCCAGCCAGGCTGCCGATGGCGGGTGGCCCTCGGTCTCCGTCGTGCTGCCGACGTACCAGCGACCCGAGCCGTTGCGCGCGGCACTGGACTCGGTGCTGCAGCAGGACTACCCGGGCCGGCTCGAGGTCCTGGTCGTCTTCGACCACACGCCGCCCGACCTGACCCTTGAGCAGCTCGGCTCGCCCCGCCAGGTCCGGGTGCTGACGAACGCCAGGCAGCGTGGGCTCGCCGGCAACCGCAACACCGGGATCCTGGCGGCGGAGTCGGACCTGATCGCGTTCCTCGACGACGACGACACCTGGCTTCCCGGCAAGCTCACCCGCCAGGTGAGCGCGCTGCTGGCGGAGCCGACCGCCCAGTTCGCCACGACGGCGATGCTGGTGGACTACGAAGGCGGTCTCCACGAGCGGCGAGCGGGCGCGGACCGGGTGCAACACCGTGACCTTCTGCGGTCGCGGATGGCGATGCTCCACTCCTCGTCGTTCCTGGTCTGGCGCACGGCGCTGGTCGACGAGATCGGGCTGGTCGACGAGTCCCTGCCGAAGAGCATGGCGGAGGACTGGGAGCTGCTCCTGCGTGCGTCGCGCACCCGGCCGATCGTCCACGTCGACGAGCCACTCGTCCGGATCACGTGGGGCGCGAGCTCGTACTTCAGTGGTCAGTGGGCGGTACGCAACGCGGCGCAGCACTGGCTGCTGGAGAACTACGACGAGATCGCCGCGGACCCGATCGCGGCCGGGCGTGCCTACGCCAACCTGGCGTTCGGGTACGCCGCGCAGGGCGAGCGGAAACCGGCCGCCTCGTGGGCCCGGCGGGCCTGGCGCGCCAACTGGCGCGAGCCGCGGACGTACCTGACGCTGCTGGTGATGACCCGGGTGGTCAGCTGGCAGTGGCTGGTGCGGCAGCTGAACGCGCGGGGGCGCGGCTTGTGAGACTGCCTCGGGCATCGGGCAGATCACTGCGCCACATCGCGTCGCTCGGGTGCCTGCTCGGCGCGGTCGTGGGCGCAGCCGGCTGCCGAGCGTCTGCGTCGACCCCAGCTCAGGCGCCGACGCCGACACCTCCCGCCTCCACGCTGCGGATCACCTTCGCCGGATCGCCGGGCGCCCGGCTCACCGCCTCGCACGTGCGAGTGGCGGGCGACATCCCGGTCTCGGTCACGCTCGCCTCCTCGCACGGCGGCATCGTCAGGACGCACGACGTCGACGCCGCAGGCGTCGAGAGTCGAGCCGCCCGCTTCCCGAGGTTCGACGCGACCCGGGCAGCGCCGGCCGCGGCCGTGCTGGTGAGGAGTCGCGGCAGCGAGGACGAGCTCGACCCGGCCGACCGGGCGTTCAGCTACGGCGCCACGGTGCGCCTGGACACGAGGTCGGAGTCGGAGGCCGACGGCTCGGCCGACAACGGCAACAACGTGCTCCAGAAGGGCCTCTTCCTGGATCCGTCGCAGTACAAGCTGCAGGTGGACCACGGGTTCGCGAGCTGCCGTGTCGCCGGGAGCGCCGGCGCCCTGGTGGTCAGGTCGCGGGTGCGGATCCAGCCTGCCGTCTGGTACCGCCTGGCTTGCGCACGGACCCATGACTCCTTGACGATTGCCATTCACGAGCTGACGACGAAGGGAAGCGTGAACGTTGACCACCAGGTCGCCCGCGGCGTCACCGGCCGGGTCAGCACGGAGGAGGGGTCTGCGTATCTCTCGTTGGGAGCGAAAGTGGGCGCGAGCGGCGCTATTCCTGCTGCCTCGAGCGATCAGTTCAACGGCCTGGTCGGGGGCGTCTTCGTGAACATTCTCGGGCATGAGTAGAGATCTGCAGGTGCTCTTCGAGGCGTGGCGAGGCCGCTACAGCGACAGCCCGAGGGCCGTCTCCGAGGCGCTCCGCGCGACGCAGGAGGAGTTCCGACCGACCTGGGTGCTCAACGCGGGGACCCCGACCCCGCCGGGCGTGCGCCGGGTCGATCGCTACCGGGCCCGGCACCTGGCGGCCCTCCTGGCCTCCGACTACTGGATCACCACCGACATCGTCACCAAGCCGGTCCCACGTCGACCCTCGTCGGTCTACATCCAGACCTGGCACGGAAGCCCGATCAAGAAGGTGGGTCTGGACGAGACGGTCGCCGTCTACCCGGGTGCCCGGGCACACCGCAAGCGGATGCTGCGCGACGTCCGGCGGTGGGACTACCTCGTCTCGCCCAGCCGCCGCTACACCGAGATCTTCCGCGGTGCGTTCGGGTACGACGGCGAGGTGCTCGAGATCGGCAACCCGCGCAACGACATCCTGATCAACGACGACGGCACGCGGCGACGGGCGATCCGAACCGCGCTGGGGCTGAGGCCCGAGGACCGGGTGATCCTCTACGCCCCGACATGGCGGGAGGACGCCGGCAACGAGGGCGGCTCGTTCCGGCAGCCGGTGACGGTCGACTGGGAGGCCCTCGGGCGGAGCCTTCCCGACGATGTCGTCATCCTGTCGCGGATGCACGCCAACGTGCGCCCCGGCGCCGAGCAGGGCGCGACGCCGTTCGTCCGGGACGTGAGCACCTACGGCGACGTCTCCGAGCTGCTGCTGGCCGCCGACGGGCTCATCACCGACTACTCCTCGATCGTGCACGACTTCGTGGTGACCGGGAAGCCGGTCTTCCTCCACGCCCCCGACGTCGACCGGTATCGCGAGTCCGTCCGAGAGCTGTACGTCGACTACGAGGCGTGGGCGCCGGGTCCCATCAGCCGGGACACCGACGAGCTCGTCGCGAACCTGGTCGGCTACCAGGTCGACCCGGCGGACAGATCGGCCTTCCTGCGGGAGTACTGCACCTACGAGGACGGACGGGCAACCGAACGGCTGGTCACGATGATCCTGGGCTCGGAGCCCGCCAGCTGAGCGGTCGGCCGAGCAGGGTCGCCAGCTCCTCGTCGTACGGCGCGAAGTAGGCGGTCAGCTCCGCTCGTCGCTCAGGCGTGAGCGGGTCGCGAGGCTCGGCGTTCCACTGCTCGTCGCCGACCTCTGCGGGTGGGTCGATCCCGAGCCAGGCGCACAGCCGCGTGAACTCGCCCTTCGGGTCGGCGAACAGCGCTTCGGCGTCCATCACCAGGACGCGGTCGCGGCCGAAGGTGTCGAAGAGCCGCCTCACCTGCTCGGCGTACCGGCTGCGCGCCAGGTAGGCCTGGTGCTGATGGGCGAGGCTGCGGACCAGCGGGTCCTCGCGCAGGCGTTCCTCCTCGCCACGGAGACGCTCCTCCTCGGCCTGCAGCGCGTCGTCGAAGTCCAGGGTCTCGAAACCGCGGCGGAGCTCGTGCCGGTGTGCGGAGTAGGCACGGTCGACCGGATCGCGGAGCAGGACGACGACCCGGACGTCCGGGAGCTGCTCCTTCATCCGGCCGGCCGCCAGCGGATGGAACATGTAGTAGCCGCAGCTCTCGAAGGTCAGCCGTCGCTTGCGGGGGCTGCGGGCCCAGGCGACCACCTTCAGCGGGAAGTGCGCTCGGTACCACCGCATGCCTCGGTGGTGGTGGAGATCGAAGTACGCCGTCCCCTTGGACAGCGTGGGCCGGGTGACCTGGGGATGGTCGCTGAGCATCCGGAAGAGGGTCGTCGTCCCGGCTCGTTGAGCGCCCACGATGATCATGTCGGGCACCATCCGGGCCGGCGCCGTCAGCATCCCCCAGCGCAGCATCAGGCGGCGAGCGGCCACCTCGCCCCGTTTCGGTACTCGGGCCAGGATCTGCGTGGTCAGGCGTCGTGCCGGGTTCACCGCCGCACCCCTGCCTCCGCCGTCCGCTCGAGCCACTCCGTCAGGCAGCGCGCCATGATCGCGGCCCGCGGCGCGATCAGCCACCCGTTCTCGGAGTGGGCGGCCACCTGGTAGCGAGCGGTGATGGCCACGAGGTACACGGCCTTCACCAAGGCCGCGCGGCCGCGGTCGCCGCCGACGTCGGCGTTCTCGAGACGACGGACGATCTCGCCCGGATCGTCCGTCGGCGACGGGACGCTGATCGCGAAGTGGCAGGCGTCGAGTCCGATGGGGGCGCCCACCTCGAACCGTTCGAAGTCCCACAGGAGCAGCTGTCGGTGCGACCACCCCATGTTCCAAGGGGTCCAGTCACCGTGCCAGGCCCCGAGGCGCAGATCCCGGCCGGCCCACCTCGTCGTGATGGCCTCGACAGCCTCGAGCAGGTCGGTGCGTTCCCTGCTCGAGGGCAGCTGCGTCACGCTCTCGGCGATGGTCGTCCACCAGGCGCTCTCGCTCAGCGGCGCCTGTTTGACGCCGAACGCTCCTCCGAGCGCCTCCATCTGCGTGAGCGGCGTCTGCGCCCCCCGGCGTGCGGTCTCCCAGGGCGAGGGTCTCAGCGGGCTGATCACCAGCACCGGGTGCTGGTCCCAGGTGCCGAAGTCCAGGAGCTCGGGGATCCGCACCCCGTCGATGGGGCGACTTCCGAGCTCCTGCAGCGCGAGTCGCTCGCGGACGACCTGGTCGTCGGTGAACGGGTCGACGCCGATCTTGGCGAACCCGAGGCTGCTGCCGTCTGCCCCGAACAGAGCGAGCACCGGCTTCCGGTTCGCCCGTGCCGTGCCGATGCCGAAGCCGAAGGTGACGCGTCGACCGAGGGCGGCGGACAGGTGGTCGCGCAGACCGTCGGCCGTCGTACCGCTCACGACCAACCGGTGCGGCAGCAGAGTCCGCGGCCCCGCCGCGACGACGAGGGCGGACAGCAGTCGCGTCGCGAACTGGCGAGGGGGGAGCGCCGAGCTGAATCGCAGGATCGCCCGGGCAGCGCCTCGGCGGGTGTCGCCGGGGACGCAGATGCGCGGTGAGGAGGGGCCCGGGAGCACGATCTCCTCGTAGAGGGTCCTCGCGTGACTCCGACGCCGGGAATAGCTCACCTCGAGGGGCGGCGGCCACAGGATCCGGGCCGCTCGGAGGACCTCGCTCAGGCCGTCCTCAGGCAGACCTGCGGCGCTGGCTGGCCCCGGCGACGTCACAACGCGACATCGTAGGCGTTGACCCGCGCCGAGATCGGATTTTACCCGGGCGCAGCCACGGGGGAGCGGGCTGCCGGATCGATCTCCACAACATGAGGGAAGACGTGGGGCGTCGCAGGGCCCATCGTTTCGATGGGGCCTGTGCCCTCGGGAGCACTCCGAGTCACTGCCAGTCCTGGCCACGGTCACTGATGCACGAAAAGCATGGGAGTTCACGATGCGGAAGATCGTTCGGATCCTGGTGTCGATGGGGATGACACTGGGCGTCGCCGGGCTGGTGTTGACCCCCAGCGGTGCGGCCTTGGCGGTCCAGACGCCCCAGGATCGACTGGTCTCCCCCCTCCCCGCATCCTGGACGCCGTCGGCGGTGGACGGCAGCGTCCAGTCGATCGTCCAGATCGGGAACACCATCGTGATGGGCGGTGACTTCACGCAGGTCGAGGAGGCCGGCAGCACCACCGCGGTCAGCCGTCCCAACATCCTCGCGTTCAACGCCACGACGGGCGCCCTGAGTACGACGTTCCTCCCGACGATCGACGGGATGGTGGAGGTGCTCCTGCCGTCCGCGGACGGCAAGTCGGTCTACGTCGGCGGTGACTTCCACACCGTCAACGGCAAGTCGACGAAGTCGCTCACCGAGCTCTCGCTCTCCGACGGCAGCACCGTGACCGCGTTCAAGACCCCCTCGAACAACGGCAAGGTCAAGGACCTCCGCCTGGCGGGAGGCAACCTGTGGGTCGCCGGCTCGTTCACGATCATGGGCGGTGTGGCCCAGACCGGGCTCACCACGCTCAACCCCATCACCGGTGCGCCGACCCCCTACATGCGGCTCCAGGTGGCCGGCACCTGGAACGGCGGCACCACCACCGTGGCCAAGATCGACGTCACGCCGGACGGGTCGCGCCTGGTCGCCATCGGGAACTTCATCACGGTCGGAGGTGTGTCCCGCGCCCAGGTGTTCATGCTCGACCTGACCGGCGCCACGGCGCAGCTCGCGAACTGGCAGACGAACTTCTACACCAGCCACTGCTCGAACTCGTTCGACAGCTACCTGCGCGACCTCGACATCTCTCCGGACGGGTCGTTCATGGTCATCTCGACGACCGGCGCCTACGGCGGCAGCACCTCGGCCTGCGACGAGACCTCGCGGTGGAACTTCTCGGCGACCGGCAGCGGGCTCACGCCGGCCTGGACCGACTACACCGGTGGTGACACCACCTACGCGGTGGCGATCACGGGCACCGCGGTCTACACCGGCGGCCACGCGCGCTGGCAGAACAACCCCTCGGCCGGCGACGCGCCCGGACCGGGTGCTGTCTCGCGCCCCGGCATCGCGGCGCTCGACCCGGTCAACGGCCTGCCCTTCAGCTGGAACCCGACCAGGGAGCGCGGCGTCGGGGTCTTCGACCTGCTGGCGACCGACCAAGGTCTGTGGGTGGGCAGCGACACCGACCAGATCGGCAACTTCGCCTACCACGGCAAGCTGGCCTTCTTGCCCCTGGCGGGAGGCGAGGTCGTCCCGCCGACGAGCACCGGTGTGCTGCCCGGCAACGTCTACCTCGCCGGTAGCACCAACGGTGACCAGGTCCAGAACGTGCGGTTCTCGGGCACGAGCGTGCTCAGCTCCCAGACACTCCCGAGCACCGGGATCGCCTGGCACTCGGCACGTGGCGCCGCGATGATCAACGGCACGGTCTACTACGGCTTCAGTGACGGCCAGATGTATGCCCGCACCTACGACGGCACGACGTTCGGTGCTCCGACCACCGTGAACGGGATGGATCTGCTCACCCCGCTCGCCGCCTTCCACACCGACGTATCCAAGATCACCGGGATGTTCTTCAACGGCGGGCGCCTGTACTACACGATCACGGGTGACACCCACCTGTACTACCGGTACTTCACGCCGGAGAGCAACGTGGTCGGCGGCTTGCGGTTCACCGCCAGCAACGGCATCACCGGCATCAACTTCTCGCAGACGGCCGGCATGTTCGTCGCGGGTGGAAAGCTCTACGTCGCCACCTCCAACGGCAACCTGCAGCGCGCGGACTTCGTCAACGGTGCGCCGGTGACCGGAACTGCCGCTCTTGTCTCCGGGCCGGGAGTGGACGGCACCAACTGGTCCAGCCGTGCGATGTTCCTGTACGCACCGGTGGACGGGAGCGGGACCAACCAGCCGCCGACGGCGCGGATGTCGGTCAACTGCGCGAACCTGGCCTGCTCGATGACCGGAGACACCTCCAGCGATCCCGAGGGCCTGCTCTCGTCGTACGCGTGGGACTTCGGTGACGGTGCGACCAGCACCCAGGCCGACCCGAGCCACACCTACGCCACCGCGGGCACCTACCAGGTGACCTTGAAGGTGACCGATGCCGGCGGGTTGTCCGACACGACGACACAGTCGGTGACCGTGGGTTCGACAGCGGGGATCGGCTACATCGGCTCCGACGCGACGCAGGGCAACCTGACGAACCTGTCGGTGACGGTTCCTTCGGGTGTCTCCGCGGGCAACGGCCTGGTCCTGGTGACCACGGTGGCGAGCTCCACGGTCACGGCGACGGCTCCGGCCGGCTGGACGCAGGTCGGACAGACCACGTCGGGCGGTACGACGTCCACCGTGTGGCAACGGGTTGCGGCCGGTGGTGACGCGGGCACCAGCGTCAAGGTGACGTACTCGGCGCTCGCCAAGGCGACCGTGTCCCTGTTCGCCTACAGCGGGACCTCGGCGACGGCTCCGGTGCTCGCCCTCCAGGGTGCGGGCGAGACCGTGAGCCGGACGGCGCACACCACGCCGACCGTGCCGATCACCGACAACCGGACCTGGGCACTGTCCTATTGGGCCGACAACACCTCGGCCACGACGAGCTGGAGCCTGCCCGGCGGCGTGACCTCGCGCAGCACCGTGTGTGGGACCGGAGGCGGCCACATCTGCACGGCTGCCGCCGACAGCAACGGCCCCGTCTCCGGCAACCAGTACGGCGGTCTGAGTGCCACGGCGGACTCGGCCAGCTCGAAGGCCGTCATGTGGACGATCCTGCTCGCGGGCCCGTCGGCGAGCAACCAGCCGCCGACGGCGCGGATGTCGGTCAACTGCCAGAACCTGGCCTGCTCGATGACGGGGAACACCTCCAGCGACCCGGAGGGGCCGATCGCGTCGTACGCGTGGGACTTCGGTGACGGTGGGACCAGCTCCCAGGCCAACCCGAGCCACACCTACGCCGCAGCCGGCTCCTACCCGGTGTCGCTGACGGTGACCGATGGCGGTGGCGTGTCCGACACGGCGACGCAGACGGTCAACGTGTCGGCGGCCGGGATCGCCTTCGTCGGCTCCGACGCGGTGCAAGGCAACGCGACCAACCTGTCGGTGACCGTTCCTGCGGGCATCTCCGGTGGCAACGGTCTGGTCCTGGTGACCACGGTGGCCAGCTCCACGGTCACGGCGACGGCTCCGGCCGGCTGGAC
>Ga0070665_100000607_pt1 | contig 49361 bp, 33 predicted proteins | sample KBSS13metaG_FD_65862 | JGI IMG/M metagenome (GOLD analysis project Ga0070665, IMG submission 65862) | Switchgrass rhizosphere microbial communities from Kellogg Biological Station, Michigan, USA - KBS S1-3 metaG | ecosystem: Host-associated > Plants > Roots > Rhizosphere > Soil ...
GCCTGGGAACGTAAAGCGTCTTGCGTATCGTCTTATCGGCCAGCCACGGCTTCACCTTCTCGGCAGACATCGCCGCGGCGACGACGACGTCCTCGGACGCGTCGGCGGCGACGGTGATTTTGTCACGCAGCTTACCGTTCACCTGCACGGGGATCTCGAGCGTCGATTCAACAAGCTTGGTTGCGTCCACGTCCGGCCAAGGGCGACGCGTGAGCGTCTTAGTGTGACCGAGGCGGCTCCAGATCTCTTCCGCCAAGTGCGGCGCGAAGGGCGCCAGCATCAGCGTGAAGTCCTCGGCGAGCTCGCGAGGAACGACCTTCATCTGGCCGATTTCCTTGTTCAGCTTGATCAGCTCCGCGATGGCAGTGTTAAACCGCAACGACACGATGTCTTCGGCGACTTTCTTGATCGTGCGGTGCAGTTGGCGATCGACGTCGTCGGGGATCGGAATCGTATCGATCTTCACCGGCTTTTCGTCTTCGCCAACCAGGTTATTCCACGTGGACGACAGGAACCGGCTCATGCCGACGATGTCGCGTGTATTCCACGGTTTCTGCGACTCCAGCGGCCCGAGGTACATCTCGTACAGCCGAAATGCATCGGCGCCGTAGTCTTTCACGATGTCGTCAGGGTTCACCACGTTGCCGCGGCTCTTGCTCATCTTGTAGCACTCGGCCTTCACCTTCATTGACGGATCGGCCTTCAGCACGAATGACTCGCCCTTGCGCTCTACGTCGTCTTCGCTCACCTTGCGCGGCGGTTCCTCAACCGTGTGGTATTCCATTTCGCCAAGGATCAATCCCTGATTCACCAGCCGATTGAACGGCTCCGGCGTGCTCACGTGGCCAAGGTCGAACAGCACCTTGTGCCAGAACCGCGCGTACAGCAGGTGCAGCACCGCGTGCTCCACGCCGCCCACATACAGGTCGACGGGCATCCAGTACTTTTCCTTCTCCTTGTCGATGAACCGGTCCGGATTGCGCGGATCGATATACCGCAGGTAGTACCAGCAACTGCCGGCCCACTGGGGCATCGTGTTGGTCTCTCGCTTCATGTGGCGCGTATGTGACTTGCCGCTCGCGTCGAACACCAACTGCTCGACATTCACCCAGTCGCTGATCTTGCTCAGGGGCGGCTCGGGCGTGCCAGTGGGTTTGAAGTCCTCCATGGTCGGCAGCGTGAGCGGCAATTCCTCCTCGCGGATCGCGTGAGCGTTGCCGTCGCCGTCGATCACGATCGGAAAGGGCTCGCCCCAGTAACGCTGACGGCTGAACAGCCAGTCTCGCAGCTTGTACTTCACGGTGGCGACCGCGACGCCTTCGTCCGCAAGCAGGGCGGTGATCTTTTCCTTGGCCTTCTCCGTCGGCAGCCCGTCAATCAGCGGCGAGTTTAAGGCGATGCCTTCGCTCGTGTACGGGGCGGCCACCGCTTTGCCGGACGGATCGCCGACGACCAGCTTGATCGGCAATCCGAACTTTTTAGCAAACGCAAAGTCACGATCGTCGTGCGCCGGGACGGCCATGATCGCGCCGGTGCCGTAGCCGGTCAGCACGTAGTCGGCGATATAGACGGGGATTTTCTCGTCGTTGACGGGATTAATTGCCATCGCGCCGGTGAAGACGCCGGTCTTGTCCTTCACGTCGGCCATGCGGTCGCGATCGCTCTTGCCGGCGGTTTGCGCGCGGTAAGCGGCGACGGCATCGCGCTGCTCGGGCGTCGTGATCTTGTCGACCAGCGCGTGCTCGGGCGCCAGCACCATGTAGGTGGCGCCGTAGAGCGTGTCGGGCCGGGTCGTGAAGACGGTGATGACCTCGTCGATCGCGTTGTTGTCGATTTCGAAGTCGACTTCCGCGCCGACAGACCGGCCGATCCAGTTCCGCTGCATTTCTTTCAGCGACTCCGGCCACTGCAGCACGTCGAGGTCGGCGATCAGCCGATCGGCGTACGCGGTAATGCGCAGCAGCCACTGTCGCATCGGCCGGCGCTCGACGGGGAACCCGCCGACTTCGCTCTTGCCGTCGATGACTTCTTCGTTCGCTAGCACCGTGCCCAGTCCTTCGCACCAGTTGACGGCGACTTCGTCGGTGTACGCCAGTCGCTGGCCGGCCAGCACGTCATGCTTCTCGACGACGGTCAATTCAGCCCAGGTTCGCTCCACCCGTACTTCGCCGGAGATGGATTCGAGGCCTTCAGTGGACTTATTAATGTGGATCGAACCATCTGGCGCAACCACGTAATTGCCGTTCTCCAGCTTGTGAACCAGGTCGCTGATCGGCTTGGCGACAAACTCCACCGGGTCGAAGTAGCTGTTGAACAGTTGCAGGAAGATCCACTGCGTCCACTTGTAATACGTGGGATCGGTGGTATCGACTTCGCGGTCCCAGTCGTAGCTCAATCCCAGCATCTGGATTTGTTTACGGAAGTTATCGATGTTCTTCCGCGTCGTTTCAGCCGGGTGAACGTTGTTCTTAATCGCGTATTGCTCGGCCGGCAGTCCGAACGCGTCCCAGCCCATCGGATGGAGCACGTTGTGCCCCTTCATGCGCAGATAGCGGCTGACGATATCGGTGGCGGTGTAACCTTCAGGATGCCCCACATGCAGGCCGGCACCGGACGGGTAGGGGAACATGTCCAGGATGTACGCCTTGGGCATGTCGCCGGCGTCTTTGGGCTCGATGGCGGCGAACGACTTGTTCTCCAGCCAGTAGGCCTGCCATTTCTTTTCGATCGCGGTGTGGTTGTAAGGCATTCCGCCATCGTAATGGCGACCGGATGGCCGAACAACGTGAGGATCGCCGATTTCCGATTGGCGATCGCCGATTAGACGCCGGAAAGGCCGAATTCAATCGACAGTTGGCAATCGAAAATCGGCAATCCCGACCGTCCAATAACGCGATTTTTCTCCCCAGTCGGAAAGATTTCTCCAAGTTCTTGAGCCAGCGCTCCGATAACTCTTATGCAGGATGTGTGCTGTTATTTTCCGGAGGTCTCTATGTTGATGATCAGTGATCGTATCGATCGTCAGAGCGAAAAAACCGGGGCCGAGCGTCGGCGGGGATTGCGCATCGCGCAGGACCGCCCGATCAAGGTATTCGAGCCGGCCGGCTCGCGTTACTTCGGCGGCAAGACACAGGACATCAGCTCCACCGGCCTGCGTATTGAACTCCCCACGCACGCCCACGTTCAGGAAGGCGAAACCCTCTCCGTCCACGTCGGCTTAAGCGACCGTGGCCACTCGCTGGCAAATCGCAGGCAGATGCTGCGAACGCGCGTCGTATGGGTCGACCGCTCCGCCGCTGCGACGGGCCGAATCCAGGTGGGCGTGGAGTTCATGGCCAGCATCGCCGCCGGGCTTGATGCGGCTTAAACGACCGAACGACAAAAGCGAATTCATCGCCGGGCCGACTTCTCTCTCGGGGAAGCCGGCCCTTTAGGTTTTTCCCTTCCATCAAATAACCTGCCGCTTCATGCGTTCTGTTGAGAGAACCGGTAAGATCGCACGCCGTCGAGTTGGTTGACCATGGAAGAATCCGCGAGAAGGTACGCCCGTAGAATTCTCCTCTTGCACCTGGCGTTGCTGTGCATCGTGGTGCTGGTGGTCTATTTCGCCGGCCGAGAGATTTACCAATCCACCCGCCAGCAGGTGATGGATCAAACCGTTCGCCGACAGTTGCTGCTGTCGAACCAAACCGCACGCGGCATTGAAAGCTACTACGGCAGCATCCTGAGCGACCTGGACTTGTTGCAGCGAGCGGAGAATGACGATTCGCCGCCACCACCACCTCTGCCCACGAGTCGGCCGCTCGCGAAATTGAGGACGTTCGCGTTCGCCAAGCCGCTGTGGAAACAGCTTGAAGGTCGCGCGCTGCAGCTTTTCCTCTTTGATAAGGCCGGTCAACGGGCCACCTCGCTGGGCAGTCGCGAAGGCTTCATTCCGCTCCCTGAACTGCTCGATCACAACAAGCCCTGGCTGACCAGCGTTACGGGCAAGGCCATCAGCAAATTCCAAATCTTCGGCGACCGCGGCGTGCACATCGTCTGCATTCCCGCCGACCCGCAGGCCACCCGCGTGCTGGCGGCCGTTGTGCCGATCACGGAGATCGAAGACCTCTTCCTCAAAAAGCTGAACGCAGATCCAGATATCACTGCCACGCTGGTCGACGAATCGTTCACCGCGATGGCGATCAGCGACCGCAAACTGATCGGCCTGAATTTCCTGGACGTTCCGGATTCGGACAAGAAGGCCGGCGTCGTCGCGCTGATCGCCAAGGGGCAGCCGTTTTCACTTCAGGTGGAGAACACGGTCAAGATCGGCAACATCGAATTTCCGCCGGCCATCATCGCGTTTGAACCGATCAACCTGCCCAACCGCCGGTGGTGGGTTCACGTCGCGCTGCCGATCGCGGAAATCAATGGCGTGCTCGACCAGATCTTCCACCGCGCGATCATGTGGGCGGCGTTTTTGGTGGTGTCGGTCACTGCCATTCTGGTCTCCACGTCAGTGCAGATGATCCGCGGCCGCGTGCGCACCGAGCGGATTCGGCACGACATGCTGAAGAAGGAGCTTGAGCAGGCAAGACAGATTCAGCTCGCCTGGCTGCCGCCGACGGTGAACGACAGCAAGACCATCGACATCGCCGGCATCAATCAACCGGCAAGCCACATCAGCGGCGATTTCTACAACTGGTTCGAGCTGCCGGACGGCCGCACGGCGGTCACGATCGGCGACGTCACCGGCCACGGCATGAGTGGGGCGTTTTTGATGGCGACCACGCAGTTGCTCGTCCGCACCACCATGCTTCGCTTGGGCGACCCCGGCCAATGCATGACCGACATCAACCGCCAGCTTTGCCAACAGGTGTTCAACGGTCAGTTCGTCACGATGCTGATACTGGTGATCGATCCGAAGGCACAAAGTCTGGAGATCGCTGTAGGTGGCCATCCGCCGCCGCTGATTTGGAATGGGGAGCGATTTCTCAATCTGCCCACCACGCCGCAACTGGTGCTCGGCGTTGATCGTGACGAGGTGTACCCGACGGAACGCTTCGCGCTGGCCGCCGGCAGCCCGGTCGTGCTCTTCACCGACGGCGTGACCGACGCGCAGTCGGCCGACGGATCGCGCCTTCGCACCGAAGGATTCCTGAAGCTTTTGACCGCGCCGCACGAATCCGCTGCGGACCTGCTGTCGGCCATGATCGCCCGCGTCGACCACTTCCGCGGCAAGCACGAACTCGGCGACGATCTGACCCTCGTCACGCTCCAATACCGCCACCAGCCCGTGAGCCCCGAGGGCGTGATCGAATAAATCGAGCCCCATTCCGCGCCGCATTGCAATGTAAACGCTCCTAAGTACAATCCAAGACCCGAAATTCGGGGCTATAGTGAAATGGGATCACGCGACCATGGCATGGTTGAATTCGGGGTTCGAATCCCCGTAGCTCCACTGCGAAAAAGGCGGCAAGTGCTGAAATCATCAGCACCTGTCGCTTTTTGAGTTTCTGCAATTACCGCCCCGACACCCGAATATTCTCACCGTTCCCGGCCGGAATGATTTCACGAACGCCGGCCGGTATCAGCGTCGGCCGAACGCGTGGTAGAGTGCGCGAATGAACAAATTCTTCTCTGAGCTCGGCCGCACGATTCTGGAGCGTTGGAAGCGGGAGAATTTCTCCCTGGCGAAGTTTCCTGAGATCGCTCGCGCCGCGCTCGATAAGCAGCCTCCGGCCAAAGCGGTGGATCTCCCGGAGCTCATTCGTGATTTTCTTCTCAGCGAAGATCAGCCCTTTCAAACCGACTCACCTTTCGGCGAGCCGGAACTGGTGGTCTACAGCCATCCGCGGTTCTATATCCAACTCCTGTTCTGGCTCGACGGAACGACGGCCATCCATCAGCACGAATTTTCTGGCGCATTCCACGTTATGCACGGGTCGAGCATTCATGCGCATTATCAATTTGAAAAGGCAAAAACGGTCACGCCTTACCTGCGAGTCGGCAACGTGCGATTGAAGGAGATGGAGTTGCTGGAAACCGGGCGTACGCTGCCGATCGCTTCCGGCCATCAGGCGATTCACTCGCTGTTCCATCTCGATTCGCCGTCGGTCACGGTGGTGGTGCGTACGCAGCACGATCCGGGCACGGGGCCACAGTTCAACTACATGCCGCCGCACATCGCGTACGATCCGCACTTCAGCGACAGCCTCACCATGCGGCGCAAGCAACTACTTGACGTGTTGCAGCAAACGGAAGACGTCGGTTACGTCGAAGTGCTCTCGGAGATGATCGCGGACCTGGACTTTGAGCGAGGTTTTTCCGTCCTGCATCACTGCATGGGATATCTGCATCAACTCAGCCAATGGCAGCCCGTGCTCAAGTTATTTGAAAAGAAGCATGGCAAGATCGCCGCCGGAGTGGGAGCCACGCTGAACGAAGACGCCCGGCGGAGCGTCATCAAAAGCATGCGCGGCACGATTATCGAGCCCGAACACCGATTCTTCCTCGCGCTGTTGATGAACGCACCGACGCGGGCCGACCTGCTCGCACTGGTGGCGCAGAGGTTTCCCAAGCAGGTACCGGTCGAAATCGTGTTGCGATGGGTCCAGGAACTGGTCGAGGTATCGGATGAAGGCGCGATGATCCTCGACGCCTCATTTCCGGAGGTGATTGAAGTTGACCTAGAGGCTCAGCCGGCGCTATTCCTTGCTGCGTTCCAGCATTTCCTGAAACGCGGAAAGAAGCTCCCGCCAGCCATGCGTAAGCTGACGGCAGCAGGCGTAAAGGAACTGCGGGCCGCGTTTGCCGACTCGGCCTTGGGTGTTTTGACCGCCTAGCGGGCGAGGTCAAACCGATCCAAGTTCATCACCTTGGTCCATGCCGCTGCGAAGTCCTGTACAAATTTCGCTTGGCCGTCTGAGCTGCCGTAGACCTCGGCCAACGCTCGCAGGCGCGAGTCTGAGCCGAAGACGAGATCGACGCGCGTCGCGGTCCACTTGATGGCGCCGGTGTTGCGGTCGCGGCCTTCAAAGAGAGCGGCGTCGCTGGTCGTCGGCTTCCACTCCGTGCTCATGTCGAGCAAGTTGACGAAGAAGTCGTTGGTCAGCTTCTCCGGCTGCTTGGTGAAGACGCCGTTTTGGCTTTGGCCTTCATTGGCGTTCAGAACGCGCAGGCCGCCGATAAGGGCGGTCATCTCTGGTGCCGTAAGATTCAGCAACTGGGCCTTGTCGATCAGCAGGTGCTCGGCCGGGATGGTGAACTTCTGCTTGAGGTAGTTGCGAAATCCGTCGGCCTTAGGTTCGAGGAAGTTGACCGATTCGATATCCGTCTGCTCCTGCGAAGCATCCATGCGGCCGGGCGTGAAGGGGACGGCCACGTTCTGGCCGGCGTCTTTAGCAGCTTTCTCGACGGCGGCGTTGCCGGCCAGCACGATCAGGTCGGCCAGCGAGACTTTCTTCCCGCCGCTCGCAGAGCCGTTGAACTCCTTCGCGATGCCTTCGAGCGATTTCAGCACCTTCGCCAATTGAGCCGGCTGATTGACTTGCCAATCCTTCATCGGCGCGAGACGAATGCGTGCGCCGTTTGCGCCGCCGCGTTTGTCGGAGCCGCGGAACGTTGAGGCCGACGCCCAGGCGGTCGACACCAGCTGCGAGATCGTCAGTCCCGAATCCAGAATCTTCTTCTTCAGCGCCGCCACGTCAGTCTCATCGATCAGCTTGTGATTGACGGCCGGAATCGGATCCTGCCAGATGAGCTCTTCCTTCGGCACTTCCGGCCCCAGGTAGCGGGCGAGAGGTCCCATGTCGCGGTGCGTGAGCTTGAACCACGCGCGGGCGAACGCGTCCGCGAATTGGTCAGGGTTGGCGAGGAAGCGGCGGGAGATCTTCTCGTACGCTGGATCCATGCGGAGCGATAGGTCGGTGGTCAGCATGGTGGGCAGCCACCGCTTGGACCGATCGTAAGCATCAGGGATCGTCGCGTCGGCGTTCTTGGCCACCCACTGCTGGGCGCCGGCCGGGCTCTTGGTGAGTTCCCACTCGAAGGCAAAGAGGTTCTCAAGAAAGTTGATACTCCACTTCGTCGGCGTTTTCGTCCAAGTCACTTCCAGGCCGCTGGTGATCGTGTGTGGGCCTTTACCGGTGCCGTAGGAGTTTTTCCAACCGAATCCTTGCGCCTCGAGTCCGGACGCTTCAGGCTCTGGTGCGACGTGAGTCGTCGGCGCGGCGCCGTGCGTCTTGCCGAACGAGTGCCCGCCGGCGATGAGCGCGACCGTCTCTTCGTCGTTCATGGCCATGCGGCCGAACGTGTCGCGGATGTCGTGGGCGGCTTTGATCGGATCGGGATTGCCGTCGGGGCCTTCGGGGTTGACGTAAATGAGGCCCATCTGCACCGCGGCCAGCGGCTTCTCCAGATTGCGGGTGTGATCCACTTGGCTGTTATCGTCGGATGAAGTCACGCCGCCGGCCTTATCTACGCCGGGCGAGCCGTGGGCGTATCGGATGTCGCCGCCCAGCCAAACCTTTTCCGCGCCCCAGTAAACGTCCTGATCCGGCTCCCACGTGTCGGCGCGACCGCCGGCGAAGCCGAACGTCTTGAAGCCCATCGTTTCGAGCGCCACGTTGCCGGCGAGGATCATCAGATCGGCCCACGAAATCTTCTTGCCGTATTTCTGCTTGATCGGCCAAAGCAGGCGGCGCGCCTTATCGAGGCTGACATTGTCGGGCCAACTGTTGAGCGGCGCGAAGCGCTGTTGCCCGCGTCCGCCGCCCCCGCGCCCGTCACCGGTGCGGTAGGTGCCGGCGCTGTGCCACGCCATGCGGATGAAGAGCGGTCCGTAGTGGCCAAAGTCGGCTGGCCACCACTCCTGCGAATCGGTCATGAGCGCCGCGAGATCTTTCTTCAACGCAGCGAAGTCAAGACTCTTGAATTCCTTCGTGTAGTCAAAATCCTCTCCCATCGGATCGGATTTGCTCGAATGCTGGTTGAGCAACTCGACCTTCAGTTGCTTTGGCCACCAGTCGCTGTTGGTGGTTCCTGCGGGCGTAGTGTGATTGAACGGGCACTTGGCTTCGGCGGACATCGGATGCTCCTCGTTGGGTTTGGACTGCCGACTTCGATCGCCGGCGGCCTCGTATTGTCTCCATCCCGGAATATTCGTCCACCCATTGCGGGAGGTCCCTACATATTTATCGCCGTGAAATCATGTCTCACTTGGCGGAACGAGTCGTTCTAGCTTTACAACACATGGTGTTGCTGCGGGGTCTGGTTGAGTCGCATCGTCCCGTTATGGTAGATTGACTCCAGGTCGCGCGGCAATCTCATTTCATCCGTGTCGAATTGTGAATCAATTCAGGAAAGGGCAGAAAATGCCAACTCATCGACCAATGCGCTCGCGGCGGACATCGGGTGCTCCAGTGGTCGTTGCTGAAGCATTGGAATCGCGGCTGCTCCTGTCGACCGTTCCGCCCGGGTACATCGAGTCGGCCGTCGCGTCCGGACTGGCCAGCCCGATCTCCATGGAGTTCGCGCCCGACGGCCGGCTGTTGGTGACGGAGCAGGCGGGGAGCATTCGCGTCATCAAGAACGGCTCGCTGCTGGCGACGCCGGCGTTAACTCTGACCAACGTAAACGGGCAGTACGAGCGCGGCATGCTGTCGATCGCGTTCGATCCGAGCTTCGCCACCAACGGTTTTGTTTATGTTTACTACACGGCCAACAACGGCGGGATATTCAACCGCATCAGTCGATTCAAGATGACCGGCGACACGATCGACCCTGCGACCGAAACGGTGCTTCTCGACCTCAACCAACTCAACTCCGGCTCGCACATGGGCGGCGATCTGCATTTCGGCAGCGACGGAAAGCTCTACGCCACCACCGGCGATAACTTTACGCCGGCCAACGCGCAGGATCTGACCAATCTCAAGGGAAAGGTGCTGCGGATTAACTCCGACGGATCGATCCCAACGGACAATCCGTTCTATAACACCCTGACGGGTAAGAACCGTGCCATTTGGGCTTACGGCCTGCGCAATCCCTTCACCTCCGACGTCCAACCCGGTACCGGCAAATTCTTCATCGATGACGTGGGGCAGAATGACTGGGAGGAAATCAACGTGGGCGCCGCCGGCGCGAATTACGGCTGGCCTGATAGCGAGGGGCTGACCAACATCGCCGGTCATACCAATCCGATCTTCACGTATCCGCACGGGTCGGGCGCAACCAGCGGTTTTGCGATCACCGGCGGCGCGTTTTACAACCCGACGCAGACGGCGGAGTTCCCGCCGGCGATGATCGGGAAATACTTCTTTGCTGATTACGTGAACGGCTGGATCCGCGTGCTTGATCCGGCGACCAACACCGCCACGGCATTCGCATCTGATCTGCCGGCCGTGGTGGATCTCGAGGTGTCGCCGGATGGTTCGCTGTATTACCTCGCGCGCGACGTAGGGCAGGTGTTCCGGATTCGCTACATCAATGCGCCGACGATCGTCACGCCGCCGCAGAGCCAGACGGTGCCGCCGGGGTCGCCGGTGACGTTTAGCGTGTCGGCCACCGGACTTGCGCCGCTGAGCTATCAATGGCAGCGTGACGGCGTGAATATTTCCGGCGCCACCGGCAGCAGCTATACGATCGCATCGACCTCCGGCAGCGATAACGGTGCCAAGTTCCGCGTCCTCGTCACCGACAGCGCGGGCAACGCGATTTTGACAAGCGGCGCCACTTGGACGCCCGGCCAGAGCGGGAGTGCGGTCGCCTTCGACGGAGTCGATGACTACGCCGCCACCGGGATCGATCTGAGCAAGTGGCTCGGTGGCACATCGACGTTGACGACTTGGGTGAAGACGACCGCCATCGGCAATGCGACGTATTACTCCGCGCCGGGCATTACCGGCGTTGAGCAGTCTGGCGGCACAAACGACATCTTTTGGGGGTGGATCGACGACACCGGCCACATCGGCGTGCAGGCGGGGAATTCCACGGGCGCTCGCAGCGCGAACGCCATCAACGACGGCCAATGGCATTTCATCGCGCTTACCCGCGATGCGACGAGTGGTACCGTGCAGGTTTATGTCGATGGCGCGCTGAGCGGCACCGCCGCGTCGGCCAAGGGATTGAAGACGACGCCGTTCAGCAACTTGGGCCGGATTGGTAATACGGTGGGAAAGCCCAAGTACTTCAACGGCGCGCTCGATGACGTGCGGATCTATAACCGCGTGCTGACGGCCGGTGAAGTGACGTCCGCTGCCGCGCTGCCGACATCGGGTCTACAGTCGCAGTTCAAGTTCGACGAAAACGCCGGCACCACCGTGTTCAATACCATCCCGCTCGGCAATACCACGCCCTCGTCCGAAGCAACACTGACCGTGGCGGCCGGTTCACTGCCGGTGCCGACCATCATCACACCGGTCGTCGATTCGCTTTACACCGCCGGTCAGGTGATCAGTTTCAGCGGAAGCGGTTCTGACAGCGAGGATGGCAACCTGCCCGCCAGCGCCTTCACCTGGCGGATCGATTTTCAGCACGATACGCACACGCATCCCGCGATGGCTGATCTGACGGACGTTACCAGCGGCTCGTGGACCATCCCGACGATCGGCGAGACGGCCAGCAACGTGTGGTATCGCGTTTACCTCACGGTGAAAGACTCGAGTGGCCAATCCGTCACTACCTACCGCGACGTGCTGCCGCGTAAGGCGGCGATCACCGTCAACAGCAACATCGCCGGTGCGGCCCTCACGCTCGACAGCCAGCCGATCACCTCGCCGACGACGTTTACGGGCGTGGCCGGCATTCAGCGAACGCTCGGCGCGCCGGCGACACAGACGATCGGCGGCGTGAACTATACGTTCACCGGCTGGAGCGACGGCGGGGCGGCGAGTCACACGATCTCCACGCCACTGGTCGCGACGACGTACACGGCTAACTACACGCAGGTGGCGCCGCCGTCAGGATCGCCGGTGTATCTGAGTGATCTCACGCCGCTCGGCACGCCCATCAGCGGGTACGGGCCGTACGAAAAGGACATGAGCAACGGCAACACTCCTGCGGGCGACGGCCATTCGATTCAGCTTCAAAAGGTGAAATACACGAAGGGCCTAGGCGTTCACGCGAATTCCGATATCAGCTACGACTTGGCCGGCAAGTACGGAACGTTCGTTTCCGATTTCGGGGTTGATGACGAGGTCGGAAGCAGTGGATCGGTTACGTTCCTGATCTACATCGACGGCGTACAGGTGTACTCCAGCGGCAGCATGACCGGTTCGTCGGCCACCAAGAGCATTGCGCTCAACCTGTCCGGCAAGAACACGCTCCGCCTGGTGGTGGACGGCGGCACGAGTCGGTCGGCCGACCACGCCGATTGGGCGGGGGCGCGGCTGCTTCCGGCAACGGCGGCACTTCCTGCAGGTTGGAGCAGCAGCAATGTGGGATCGGTGGGACAAACGGGTAGCGCAGGCAACGCGGGCGGAAGTTCTGTGATCAGCGGATCAGGCACAGACATCGGCGGGACGGCTGACTCGTTCCGTTACGTGTACCAGCAGGTATCCGGCAACGTGCAGATCACCGCACGAATCACCAGCTTGGGCGCCACGAACGCCGGCGCCAAGGCGGGCGTGATGCTCCGCTCAGACCTGACGGCTGGATCGATCAACGCCGGCGTTTACCTGACATCGGCTGGCGGATTCAGTTACACGCGCCGCACTGCCACCGGCGCAACGGCGACGGTTACGACGACCGGCACGAGCGCGTTCGACTACTGGCTGCGCATCCAGCGCGTCGGGAACACGATTACGTCGTTCCGTTCGGCCGACGGCGTGACGTGGACGCAGGTCGGTACAGGCACGGTTACGCTCGGCACGACGATCTATGTGGGCCTGGCCGTAACGAGCAAGGATAGTGCCGCTGTCACGACAGCGGTGATCGAAAACGTGCTGGTCACGCCGTTGTAGCGACGAATTGCCATGAGGTGACTCGCCCGGTAACTCAGTGGCGGACGATGCTCGACAGCTCGCGGATGAGCGCCCGCCGGTGGCGGATCAGCGGCCGCCGCCGACCAGTGGTGTCGGCGGGGGGCGGATTGGTGTCGCAGATGTTACGTATTTCAGTGTTAACGACCCGTTCAAACCGACCGGCCATCGGATCAACCCGACGCGCGGCTTCGATCAGCCGCGGCAGGTGTGTAAAGATTTCGCAGGTCTCTTCGCACTTGGGCTGCTCTTCTATTCCGAACGATTCGCTTCCCGGCGTGAGGTAAGGGCACCCATGACAGATCTTGGCGCGGAGCGACATGCGCAGCCGTTCGAAATCCTGGGGCGTCGCGAGGATGGGTAGCTCGTAATGCATCATCGGATTCTCCACACGCCCCGTTAATCTCTCACGCCAATGGCGTCGGGAAGTAGTCCGCCTGCGCGGGTTCGACGTATTTTGACTCGGTATGTTCCTCGGCCAGGTCATGGGCTACGCAAAGGACGGGGCAGATTACCTTGCGCATCACGCCTTGGGCGACGCTGCCGACAACGGCCGAAGCAAACCGGCCACGGCCGTGCGTGCCAATCACCAGCAAGTCGGCTCCCAGACACGTCGCCGCATTGGCGATTTCGACCGCCGGATCTCCTTCGCGCAACACCTTTTCGACCGGGCCGAAATCAGCCAGCCGTTCGGCGAGGTCGTCGAGCAGGTGTTGCCCGCCTTCCAGGCAGATCGGGCGGAAGTCGGTGCGCTCGTAGGCGAGTTCCGCCGGTACGATCGGCCGCAGGTGCACCACGTGAATGAGGGCAAGCTCGCTGTGCAGCGCCTTGGCGAATCGCACGGCAACATCAAGAGCGAAGTGGGCTTGCTCGCTGTTGTCCACCGCCACCATGATGCGCCGGAACGCAGGCTTTGCGTTCTTTTCGATCAGCGCGGCGGCCAGTTCATCGGTCTCCAACTGAATCCTGGCTTCGCACACGCGCTTGAGCAATTGGTTGCGGGCGGTGTCGTCAGCTTTGGCGGCCCCAGTGGCTTCCTGGGCCTCAAGGTAGCTCTGAACGGCTCGTAATAGTGAATCGGTACGCATGGCATCTCCTTACACGCTGGTTCCACCAATTCCGGTGGCCTATCACTATTTCTTCATCACAAAATAGTGTTGACGTGATGGGAGTGCCGTTCAATCAGACGACGGGACGATTTTTAGCTAAAAAAATGTCGCGCGGTGATAGGTCTTTCACCTATCGCCGCGCGACGTATTGCCGAGAAGCAGTATCAACCCAAGACCAGTTCGGCCCGCACAACCTGCTCGCCCGGCGGGTAGGTGAGTACGAAACCAAGGTTCGTGAAGATGCGCTGCATGTATTGATTTTCCGCCAGCACGTCGGCCGTGAGACGGGCGATCTTTTCCTTCTTGGCGATCTCGACCAGTGAGCGGCCGAGCTCCATGCCAATGCCGCGATGCTGCATCGCGTCGCTGACGAGGACGGCGAACTCCGCCTCGTTCTTGAACGGCAGCTTGGTGAGCCGGCCGACGGCGCCGATTTCATGCTGGCGTTCGGCGGGGTTGAAGTAGTCGACGACGAGCGCCATTTCGCGGTCGTAGTCGTTGAAGCAGACGCGCGTGAGCCGTTCGTGGGCCACGCGAAGGTCGAGCATGAGCGGCGCGAAATAACGCATCCGCACGCTGTGCTCGCTGAGCGAGGTGTGGAAGCGAACCAGTTGAGGCTCGTCCTCCGGGCGGATCGGACGGATTGTGACCGGCATGCCGTCTTTGGTCGTCCATGGGTGTACGTATTCCACGGGGTACGGACGGATGGCGAGCTTGGGAAGATCTTCTTCTTTCAGCGACAGATCGTGCAGCACGACGCGCGCGTCGAGTGCCACCATGCCGTTGGCCGACACGAGCAGGGGATTGATGTCGATCTCTTTGATCCAACGCTGCTCGGCCACAAGTTGGCTGAAGCGGACAAGCAGTTGCTCGAGCGCGTGCATGTCTACCGACGCCCGGCCGCGTACGCCCTTGAGGGCCGTGTAAATCTTCGTCTGCTCCATCATGCGCCGCGCGAGCGTGGCGTTGAGCGGCGGGAGGCCCAGGCTCTTGTCTTTGAAGACTTCGACGAGCTGTCCGCCTGTGCCGAACAGCAGCACCGGGCCGAACTGCGGATCGAGCGAACTGCCGAGAATGAGTTCGTACGCGTCGTTCGTGCGGATCATCGGCTGCACGGTGACGCCGTTGAAGGCGGCTTCACCGGCCTTGGCGGTTACGGTGCGGCGGATCTCGGCGAACGCATTCTCAACGGCCGTCACGTCCGCAAGGTTCAGTTTCACGCCGCCTACGTCGGTCTTGTGCGTGATCGTGAGGCTGTGCAGCTTGAGCACGATCGGGAATCCGAGCCGCACTGCGGCGGCCTTCGCCTCGGCGGCGGTTTCAGCGATGACTGTGGGCACGGTTGGCAGCCCGTAGGCGGACATCAGCGCCTTGGATTCGAATTCCGTCAGCAGGTTGCGGCCTTCGCCGCGCACGGTGGCGATGATCTTTTCTGCTGCCGCACGATCAGGCGCACTGTCCTGGTCCTGTGCAGGCAGCGCAGGCGTTTCGTACAGGCCCTTGAGGTTGTAAGAGTACCGCCACATGTAAGTGAACATGCGGGCGGCGGTGTCGGGATACGGGAACGTCGGAATGCCGCAGCGGTTGAGAATATCCTCGCCCGCGGCCACGTCGGGGCCGCCCATCCAACTGGCGAGCACCGGCTTGGGGTAGGGGTTGGTGATCTTCGCGTGCTGCTGCAGAGCCTCGGCGATCTTGGTCGCGTCGGTCATGTCCTGCGGCGTGAGGACGACGAGCAGGCCGTCACTTTCCGGATCTTTCGCAGCAATTTCGAGCGACTTGGCGTAGCGCTCAGGGCTTGCGTCGCCGAGCACGTCGATGGGGTTGTTATGACTCCACGGCGCGGGAAGGAACGCGTTGAGCTGGTCCATGGTGGCCGGCGAAATCGTCGCCAGTTCGCCTCGCCCGCCGATGAGGGCGTCGGTCGCCAGCACGCCGGGACCGCCGGCGTTGGTGACGATCGTTAGGCGTGGACCGCGTGGCCGCGGCTGCTTGGCGAGAACTTCCGCCATGTAGAACAAATCCGCAATGTTGTTGACGCGCAGCACGCCGCAGCGACGGAAGGCCGCGTCGATGACGTCATCGCCGCCCGTGAGTGAACCCGTGTGCGATGCCGCCGCCTTCGCGGCCTGCTCGGTACGGCCCGGCTTGATAACGATGATCGGCTTGGTCAACGCTACCTGCCGGGCGGCCGACAGGAAGGACCGGGCATCGCCGATGCTTTCCATATAGATCAGGATCGCGTGCGTGTTGGGGTCGTCACCGAAATAGTCGATCATGTCGCCCCACGACACATCGAGCATGCTGCCGGCCGATACGCAGGCGCTGAAGCCGACCTGTTCGCGCAAACTCCAGTCGAGGATCGCGGTCAGCAACGCGCCCGATTGGCTGAGGAACGCCACGTGACCGGGCTTGGCGATTGTCTTGGCGAACGTCGCGTTCAGGCCGGAGATGGCGTTCATCACGCCGAGGCAATTTGGGCCGACGATCCTCATATTGCCGCGCCGCGCCTGGGCGAGCACCTGAGCCTCCAGCGCTGCTCCGGACGGGCCAAGTTCCTTGAAACCGGCCGAGATGACGATCGCGCCGCGCACGCCGGCGTCGGCACATTGTCCTATCACGTCGGGAACGGTGCTCGCGGGCGTAACGATGACCGCCAGGTCAACCTTTTCCGGAACGTCTTTGATAGTCGGATAGGCCCGCACGCCCAGTACGTTCGCCCGCTTGGGATTGACCGGATATACCGTTCCGCCGAACGGGGAGCTGATCAGATTGCGCAGAACGGTGCGTCCGATGCTGTTGGCCGTCTCACTCGCGCCGATGACCGCCACCTGTCGCGGCCGGAAGATGCAGGCCAAGGAGTCGCGCTGCGCCTTGGCGGAGTTAATGGTTCCATCGACGGATACTTGAGGCACATTCATTGTTACTTGGCTCATGACAGCTTCTCCACGCACATCTTTGGTGCAAATTCACGGTGCTAGGCAATACGGCGGTTGTTTGATTGACGCGACGGCTCGGTCATCACCAATCGGTACGAGTCGAACTGCAGTGGCTGCGACACTCGCACGAGTTGAAGCTCGCCGAGTTCGACCGTTCGACGGAGTTCTTTCACCGCGGCTCGCATGGCAACCAGCAACGAAACCGCCGCTGCCGCCACGAGGGTAAGAGCAGGGTAAGCGACTGCCGACGCGCCCAGGCCTACGCCTGCCACGATCGCCGCCACGACTGTTACCGACCCGAACACAGTTTTTGATTGAGTGCGAAACATATTCTTCCCGCTGGTTAACGCACGGACTCCGGTAAATCGCACGCGATGTCAGACTTCCTCGCCGCCGCAGTGCCGAGCAACGACACCACGCGTGCGGCGGTTTCTTCGACCGCCTGATCGGTTACGTCGAGAATCGGCCAGCCCTGGCGAACGAACAGCGATCGGCTCCACGCCACTTCTTTTGCGACATTGGCCGGCTCGTTGTAGCTGGTCTGGTTCATGTTCCACGCGGCCTGTCGGCGAGCGCGAATCACGGCCAGCTGCGCGGGGCTGATTACCAGCCCAATGACCTTACCCTTCGGCACGGCCAGCACCGACTGCGGAACGTCAACGCCCATCGCCAGCGACACGTTAGCCGTGCGGTAGCCCTGCTGGGCGAGCAGAATGCTGGTCGGCGTCTTGCTCGTGCGCGACACGCCGACGAGGACGACATCGGCATCGTTCAGAGTTTCAGTCCCCAGGCCGTCGTCGTGGTTCAGCGTGAACTCCATTGCGCTGATCCGTTGACGGTAGGCGTCGTCGATCGGGTGCAGTGCCTTCACGTTCGAGCACAGCTCAATGCCAGTGGCGCGCTGCAGGAAGCGCACGATTCCACCGGTCAGATCGTGGCAAGGGATTTTCTTCGAACGGCAGTGCGAGGCGATCTTCCGCTTCAGCACGGGGGAGATGATCGCGTGGCAGATGACGTCGGACTTGGCGGTAGTGTTCGCCAGCACGAGTTTCAGTCGATCTTCTGTACGGATGAACGTTTCAAACCGCAGGTCTATCGAGTTGGCCGGGAACTGCGTGAGCAGCGCCATCATCATGTGCCGCGGCAGATTGGCGGTCGAGTCAGACAGCACGTGGATCGTCGGCTTGGCCGCCGTCGCGGGTTTTCGTTTGGGGCGAGAGATGGTGGATAGTCGTGGCATTCAGTCTCCGGTGGCAGTTCATCTTAGTAGCTGTCTTCGCTGAGCACGACTTTTCCATGAAACGCACGGTAAATAAACGCCGTATACAGAATGACCAGCGGCATCCCGATCAACGCAATCACCAGCATCGCAAACAGGGTCCGCGGGGTGGATGAAGCGTTGGTAATCGTCAGGCTCGCGGCCGGATCGGTAATCGACGGCAGCAGTCGCGGGAACAATCCGCAACCGGCCAAGCCCATGAGGGAGCCTACGAGGCTGCAGGATGCGAACATCGCGGTGCGAAACCGCTTGGCTCGAAGCAGGTTCGGCAGCGCGATGACGCTCGTTACGATAAAGACCATGAAGATCCAGGCGACGTAGTTGATCCCGTCGTGATGGTACAGCGATGGAGCCGCCATGCCGGTCGCCAGAGTCGTTAGCACATAAAGTACGACAAACGCGAGCCACGCCCGCAAAGCCACTTTCACCACTCGGAGTTGCATGCGGCCGTCTGTTTTGCCGGCCAGAAAGATCGCGCCGTGCATCACGAACGTAACCAGAGTGAGCACGCCGATCAGGATCGCGTAAGGATTGAGCAATCCAAGGAAAGTGCCGGAGTAAGTGCCGTCGGCCGCCAGCGAAACGCCTCGGAGCACGTTGCCAAGCGCCACGCCGAACAGCACCGGCAGGAGGATACTGCTGACCGAGAAGGCGACGTCCCACACGCTGCGCCACGCGGCCGAATCGACCTTGCCACGAAACTCCATCGCCACCGCCCGGAACATGAGTGCGGCGAGCACCAGCATCAGCGCCACGTAAAAGCCGCTAAAGACCGTCGCGTATACCGCGGGGAACGCAGCAAAGAGAGCGCCGCCGGCGGTGAGGAGCCATACTTCGTTGCCGTCCCATACCGGGCCGATCGAATTCAGGCTGATGCGGCGTTCGTTTTCGTCTTTCGAAAACAGGTGCAGTGCGCCGACGCCAAGGTCGAACCCGTCCAGCACCGCGTATCCGGCGAGGAGCACGAACACGAGAATGAACCAGATCACTGCAAGCGTCATACGTTCACCAATTCCCTTCGCTGCACCTTGACGGCTTCACCGGCCTGAATGTTGTCCGGCCCATGCTGGATCTTTTTCACGAGCAGGAAGATGTACAGCGATCCGAGGCCGAGATAGAGCAAGGAAAAGAGCGTGATTGAAAAGAGCAGCACGGGAACTGAAAGATTGGTGGAAAACGCGTCGAGCGTTCGCAGCACCCCGTAGACAGCCCATGGCTGCCGGCCGACTTCGGCGGTGATCCAGCCGAGCTGGCAGGCGATCAGTGGCAGGGGGATCGACCAGACGAGCATCTTAAGGAACCATCGGCCGTTAAAAATCTTGCCGCGGGCGATGCGGATCGTGCCGCAGACGGTCACGAAGATGAAAAAGAGACCCAGCACCACCATATTGTGGAACGAGACGAACGTGAGCCAGAGCGGCGGGAGTTCGTCGGTCTTGAATTCGCTAATGCCGGGGATTTTGGCATGTACGTCGCCGAACGCCATCCAACTAAGGAGGCCGGGGACTTCCAGCGTGCCTTTGAGAGTAGGTGGACTATTGAACGGGATGGCGAACATCACCAGCGGGGCCTTATCGCGGCTGGTGTAGAGGCCTTCGATCGCTGCGAACTTTGCCGGCTGCGTGCGTGCCACCTGGCGGGCATGCTCGTGGCCGCTTGGGAAGACGACGGCGATGCTGGTGAATAATCCGAAAATGATGGCCAGCTTCAACGTGTACCGAGCGACCAGGCTGGATCTGTCACGAAGCAGCACGGCGGCGGAGATTCCTGCCATGAAGAACGCGCCGGCGGTAAGACACGCGATGAACGTGTGCGAGAACCGCGGCCACATCGAGGGGCTGAAGATCGCCGCGGCGAAGCTGGTGAGCTCAGCGCGGCCGTTTTGCAGGACATAGCCGGTGGGCGTTTGCATCCAAGAGTTGGCGGCGAGAATCCAGAAGGCCGACATCGTCGATCCGACGGCCACCATGAAGATGGCGAACCAGTGCCACTTCTTGCTTACCCGGCTGCGGCCGAACAGGTAGAGGCCGAGGAATCCGCTCTCGAGAAAGAACGTGAACACGCCTTCAGCCGCCAGGGGCGCGCCGAAGATGTCGCCGATGAACTTGGAATAGCGTGACCAGTTCATGCCGAACTGGAACTCCATGGGAATTCCTGTCGCCACGCCAACGACGAACGTCAAGCCGAGGATCTTTCCAAAAAACCTGCCCGCGGCATCGGCCACCGCGTCGCCGCGGCGCCAGGCGCGCCACTCGATAATCGTGAGGAGCCACGCCAAGCCAATGCTGATGGGGGGGAAGAGGAAATGAAAAGCGGCGGTCAGCGCGAACTGGAACCGGCACAGGTTGCCTGCATCCATTACGGGTCTCCTACGATCTTGAAGATCGAATCATCGTTATTCGTGTCGTCGCCGTTTTTCGGACCGAAGCGGGGTGAAATGTGCCGAGACTGCGCCACGGCGTCGGATCGCTTGTTAACGCGATTGTGACTCAACCATGCAAGCCATTCGTCAAACCCACGGCTCGACATGCTTGCGGTCGTGATGATCGACGCCTCGGGATTCAGGGTCGTGACGTCCGACCGGAACGAATTCAGATCGAACGTCACATAGGGAAGAAGGTCCGCCTTGGTAAGTACGATGAGATCGGCGTCGGCCACCAGCCGCGGGTTGGCTGCGGCCTTGTCGTCGCCGCCGGCAACGCTAAAGACGGCGACGCGAACCGCCTGGCCGAAATCGTATTCGACCGGTGATTCCACGTTGCCGCTGCTTTCGATGAACAGCACGTCGCAGCTTTCGGCCTCAAACTCCTCGAGCACTTCATGAACGTGCTCGGCCGTGAGGTTGTCGGTGAGCACCGGGATCGCCCGGACGCCGAGCCGCTGTAGCCGCTCGGCGTCGCGAGGCGATGCCAGGTTCCCCACGATCGCTCCGAACTTGGTGTTATGAGCCAGCCGAACAGCCGCCTCGATCAGCGCCGTTTTGCCCGACCCGGCGCTGCCTACAAGGCTGATGACCGTCGTGCCCGCCAGCGCAAACGTCTTGCGGTTGGAGACGGCCGTCTGCGAGTTTGCCTTGAACTTCGCTGCGAGTCGCTTCTGTGTCGGTTTCATAAACTCACCCCGTTCAGGGTACGGTGCGTGTTACAGCCGGCTGATGAGCAGCTCGCGCTGGAACACCATTTCCTTGGGCAGATCGCCCGCCAGCTTCAGGAACAGCTCTTCCTGGCTGAGCACCTCGGTCTTGAATTCTTCGTGCGGAACACTTTGCAGCGCGGCGTATGCTTCCGGCGGAAGGTTGAGACCGGACAGATCGATGTCCTCTTCGCGAGGCATCCAGCCGAGCGGCGTTTCGACGGCGTAGGCGCGGCCTCGGCAGCGGTCGATGATCCACTTGAGCACGCGCATGTTTTCGCCAAAGCCCGGCCAGACGAATCTCCCGGCTTCGTCCTTGCGGAACCAGTTGACGTGGAAAATGCGGGGGCAGTCGCGCATTTTCTTACGCATGCGCACCCAGTGAGTGATGTAGTCGCGAATGTTGTAGCCAAGGAACGGCAGCATGGCCATCGGATCGCGACGCACCACGCCCACCTGTCCTGCAGCGGCGGCGGTGGTTTCGCTGCCCACGGTTACGCCGATGTAAACGCCGTGCACCCAGTTGAAGGCCTGGTACACCAGCGGAATCGTCTTGCTGCGGCGACCGCCGAACACGATCGCGCCGATCGGCACGCCGTTGGGTTCGTTTGCGGCCGAATCGAGCACCGGATTGTTGGTCATCGGCGCGGTGAAGCGGCTGTTGGGATGCGCTGCCTTGCGGCCGGTGGTGGCGGCGATGGCGGGCGTCCAGTATTGGCCGGTCCAGTCGATGCATTCTGCTGGCGCTTCCTTGCTCTTGCCTTCCCACCAGATATCCAGATCAGGCAGCAACGCCACGTTGGTGAAGATGGCGTTCTTCGACATCGACTCCATCGCGTTGGGGTTGGTTTGCCAGTTGGTGCCGGGAACGACTCCGAAGTAGCCGTTTTCCGGATTGATCGCGCGGAGCTTGCCGGTCTTGGAGTCCACCCACATCCAGGCGATGTCGTCACCGATAGTGGTGATCTTCCAGCCTTCTTTGCGGTAGCTTTCCGGCGGGATCATCATCGCGAAGTTAGTCTTGCCGCAGGCCGACGGGAACGCGGCGGCGACGTACGTTTTTTCCCCGTTCGGATCCTGCGCGCCCAAAATGAGCATGTGCTCGGCGAGCCATTCCTGCTGCCGGCCCATGTGACTTGCCAGGCGAAGCGCCATGCACTTCTTGCCGAGAAGGGCGTTACCGCCGTAGCCGGAACCGAACGACCAGATCGCGTTTTCGTCAGGGAAGTGGCAGATGTATCGGCGATCTGGATTGCAGTCGGATACACAGTGCACGCAGCGGGTGAAGTTGGTGTTGTCGCCCAATTCTTCCAGTGCGACATTGCCCATCCGGGTCATGATGCCCATGCTGATCGCGACGTAGATGCTGTCAGTCACCTGCACGCCCACGCGAGCCAGCGGGCTGCCGGGAGGGCCCATCAGGAAGGGGATGACATACATCGTCTTGCCCTTCATGGAAGCTTGGAACAGGCCATTGAGCATGCCCTTGGCTTTTGTCGGTTCCATCCAGTTGTTCGTGGGGCCGGCGGAGTCTTCGCTGGTACTGCAGATAAACGTGCATTGTTCGGTTCGCGCCACGTCATTAGGATTGCTGCGGTGGAGGTAGCAGCCGGGGAGCTTTTCCGGATTCAAGGCGATCAAAACGCCTTCCTGCACGGCGTCGGCCAGCAGGCGTTTGCGTTCGTACTCGCCACCGTTGCACCAGTAGATCTGGTCGGGAACACAAAGTTTGACCGCTCCGTCGACGAATTTGCGGACCTGCTCATTGGCAAGCTGCCACGGGCGTCCGGCAAGATCGGTAACTACGGCGTTGTCGGCTGAATAGGACACTTCACGGGTTGGTGATACGATCGTCATGTACCTGGCTCCTCTTGTGTTAGGTCTGAGGAATGATCGGTAGTTAGGACGACCGCAACAATTGGGGCCGGATTTGATTTTGACCCACTCTGTTCGACTTAGTCGTGTAAGATATTCACCTACATTCGCCGCTCGCTACGCGTGAGCCACTCGTGACATGACACCGCCATCCAAGCCATCCATCACGCCGACGCCCCAGCTTGTCGACAAGCTCGAGCACCGCCACGCAGCCATCGCGGCGATCGGTCAGATCGCGCTGGAGGCGATCGGGCTGGACACGGTCATGGCCAACGCCGCCGACCGGCTGGCACGGGCGATCGAGGTTGATTTCGTCGAGATCCTCGAACTTTCACCCGACGGCGGAACGCTGCTGCTTTGCGGCGGCAAAGGATGGACGGGCCGCGACATCGGCACGGCGACTATGCCCACCTCGGAGCACGGCCTGGCGGAATTCACGTTGCTGGCGGGTGAGCCTATCATCGTGATCGACGCGAAATCCGAGCGGCGGTTCCGATCAAGTGCCGTTCTCACAAAACACCGCGTCGTGAGCGAGTTGAGCACGCTCATCGCCGGCAGCAACGGTCCGTATGGCGTGCTAGCCGTGCACACCAAGCAGCGACGCGAGTTCACGTCCGATGACGTTCACTTCCTCCGCGCGGTTGCCAACATGATTGCGGCCGCCGTCAAGCAGAGGAATGCCGAGGCAGCGCTACGCGATCTCGCGGCGCGCATGTCTGCGATCGTGACAACCGCCGTTGACGGCATCATCAGTATCAACGAGCGCGGGATCATCGATTCGGTTAACGCTGCCGCTGAACGGCTGTTCGGCTACTCAGAGGCTGATCTGATCGGCAAGAACGTCAGTGTGCTAATGCCCGAGCCATACTCTGGTGAGCACGACGGCTACCTGATGAACTACCTTCGCACCGGCCAAGCGAGAATCATCGGCATCGGCCGAGAAGTCGTGGGCCGACGCAACGACGGTTCAACCTTCCCCATGGAGCTGGCCGTTAGCGAGATGCGTGTCAACGAGCGGCGGATGTTCACCGGCCTGGTGCGCGATGTGACCGAGCGCCGGCGCCTCGAGCTCGAAATTCTAAAGGTCGCGTCGGAAGAACAGCGCCGTATTGGCCAAGACCTGCACGACGGCCTCTGCCAGCAGCTGACAGGTGTCGCGTTCGCGCTCGAAGTGCTCGGCCAAAAACTGGCGGCCCGCGCAGCTCCTGAAACTGCAAGCATCCGCAAGATCGCCGAGTTGGTCGATCAGTCCATTTCGCAATCACGTGAACTCGCCCGCGGCCTGCAGCCGGTCACGCTCGATGCGGCGGGACTTGTGCTGGCGCTGCAGGAATTTGCCACCAAGACCGAGACGCTATTCCACATCTCCTGCCTGTTCATGTACAACCAGCCGATCCTCGTACACGACAACACCGTCGCCACGCACCTGTACCGAATCACGCAGGAAGCCGTCGCCAACGCGATCAAGCACGGCAAGGCCAAAACCATCGTGATCGAGCTATCGTCGGACGGCGAGACGCTTCACCTGTCAATTACCGACGACGGGCTCGGCCTACGCGGACCGCGCCGCGACACGCAGGGAATGGGCCTGCAAACCATGAGTTACCGCGCCCGCGTGATTAACGGCACGCTAGACGTGCGGCCCGGCAAGCACGGCGGTACCATCGTGCTCTGTTCGATGTCTCTTAAAAACGCCGGCATGGCAATTACCGTTAAGCCCGCAGCAGAGGACCAACCGGATGGCAAAGAAAACCGCAAAACCACCAGTGGCAAAACCGCAAGTGGAAAAGGCGAAAGTAGAAAAGCCCCAGATCGCAAAGCCGCAGCCGCCGGCAAAGAAAAACGTCTTCGTCGTCGATGATCATCCCATCGTCCGCGAGCGCCTGGCGGAACTCATCAACCAGGAACCCGACCTGTACGTGTGCGGCGAGGCCGAGGACGTGCACAGCGCGCTCAAGGCCATCGAAGCGATCCAGCCCGATATCGCCATCGTCGACATCACCCTCAAAGACACCTACGGCATGGAACTGATCAAGACGCTGAAGCAAAAGCACCCGAAGCTGCCAGTCCTCGTGCTTTCCATGCATGACGAATCGCTCTACGGCGAGCGGGCGCTCCGATCCGGCGCCAAGGGTTATCTCAACAAGCAGGAAGCAACAAAGAAAGTCATACCCGCGCTGCGGCACATCCTGGGCGGCGGGATCTTCGTCAGTGAAAAAATGGCGACCGGAATCCTCTTCAAAGTCGCCGGCGGACAGTCGACTGATGGCGACAGCCCGACGGACGCACTCACCGATCGCGAACTCGAAGTGTTTCAACTACTCGGCCAGGGACTCGGAGTTCGAACGATCGCCGAGCAACTGTTTGTCAGCGTGAAGACGATCGAGGCCCATCGCGAGCACATCAAGCAAAAGATGAATTTCAAGAGCAGCAGCGAGCTGCTTAGATTCGCGATTCAGTACAGCCTGAAAAAAGGTAACTGATCACGTTGAAATGGTTTGACGCGATCTACAGCGTCGACTTGGTCATGTGAAACTTCACGCCCGCGGTTTCAGCCGCCGTCAGTAGGGCTTCAACGGCTTTCAAATCGCGCAGGATCGGATTCGGCTGCTTGAAGTCGTTCAGGTTCGCGCCGACATGTTCGATCAGCGCCCGCACCGACTTGAGTCCCTCCGCGGCCGTAAACCACTGCTCGGGTGGCAGGCGCATCGTGCTGGGATCGAAGCCTTCTTCTTTCAGTTGTGCGATCAGGACAGCCTGGTTCTCCGATAGCATCGACGTGAGCGACGCGACGCTCTTCCGCCTGGCGGCGGTGTCGAGGCGATCAGCCTCGCGCGCCAGCGCCTTGCCGGCGCCGGACTTTACGTAGGCTGCCACTTCGGGGATTTCCTTGTCGAGCGTCACCAATACTGCCAAAGCCATGAGCGTTTCTCCGGTTCAAACTGCGAGGTCGCAGCGACTTAAGAATACGGCCTGCTCGCCGGGCATCAATAGAGACGGTCCGGAAGAGACGATTCTCTCCCGGACCATCCCCAGAATGAGTCTAAACTTGCAGCAGTGCTACGCGTCGAGGATATCGATCGTCGCCGTGCCATTCGGCACGTACAGCGGGTCCGACGAAGACAATCGCGCCTGCACGACGGCCGTCACGTGCTCGGTGGCCTCGGCGAGCGCGTCGACCTTCGGCGTAATCGTTACCGTCGCGGTCGAACTACCAGTCGCGAAGGTGATTTGCCGACTCGTGGCGGTCGGGCTCGATGTGTCATCGCCGGTCACGGTGTAGTCGGCGTCGATCGTCGCATCCCCACCGAGGGAATACTGCGCGATCATCGCCTGTGCCGTTGATCCGGTACGGGTAAACGTGAATACTTGCGCCACTGGTCCGGCCTCGTTCGCCGCGGTGGCGGGGGCTGATACCGTGACTGTCGGCACGTACTGCACCGTGACCGCCCATGAATCGTCGTTGTAGTCGCTGTCGGTTCCGCTCCAGCCGAAGGTGTCTTCGAGCGTGATCGAGCCGGAATAAACGCCATTGGCATCTACGGTCATGGAGGTGGTTTTAAAAGCCCCCGTGCCCCAGTCGAACGTCTGGTTCTGTCCGTAGTTGTAGGCCGCGCCTGGAATGGCCTCGGCTACCACGTGGCCGGTTATCGCGTTAGCGAGCGCTTCGTACGGATTGGCGGCCGTTACCATTCCGCCGTTAACGAGTGTGAGTGAATCATCAACAGTCAGAGCGCTGCCTGCATCCATGCTGATCCCACTGAGCGTAACTAAGTATGTTCCAGTGCCGGGGCCGGGGTCGCCGGTCTTCGCCGCTGCGGCGTTGCTGGCGAGCGAATTGCCATTCGCATTGGTCGCAAACACCCGGTACGTGACGGCCGCACCATTGCTCAGGCCCGTTACCGTATACGTCGTGGCATCTGCCGCTACGGTCGTCAAATCGACCCACGATCCATTCGACTGTCGCTTCTGAATCAGATAGCCCGTCTCGTCGCTGGCGTTGTCGTGCCAACTGAGGTTGAGCGAACTCGTGGAGGCCGACGTGACGAGCAGATCACTCGGTGCCGCTGACGCTGCTGGCGGCGTAACGCTCGCCACGTTGCTGTAGCCGGAATACACGCCGTTATACGCTCGAACGCGGAAAGTGTACGTCAGCGAAGGCGAAAGATTTGAAATCGCCAATGCGTTCACGCTCGGCCCGACCGACGCAAATAGTACGTAGTTCGTCCCGCCGTCCACGCTCAACTCCACCTTGTTGGCTGTCGCCGGGTCGCCGACGTTGTTCGTCCACGCCAAATCGATGTGTGTGGTGGACGTGGCCGTCGCGGTCAGATCCGACGGGGCCAGAATGCCCGCTGTGGTGGTATTGGTCGTCACGTTGCTGTATCCCGAATACGCGCCGTTGTACGCTCGAACGCGGAAACTGTAGGTCGTAGAGATGGAAAGTCCGGTTGCGGTATAGGTGCTTACGCCGGCGCCCAGCGTGGCGATGACCGAGTAGGTCGAGCCGCCGTCGCTGCTGCGCTCAACCTTGTAGTTGGTGGCGGTGCCACCGTCATTGTTGGTCCAGCTCAGGCCGATCTTGGAACCGGAGACGGGCGTTGAGGTTAATGAACTCGGCGCCGCCGGCGCGTCGGCCGTCGTGGCGCCAGCGATGTTGGTGTACGCAGTATTGCCGTCCGCGTTATAGGCGCGCACGCGATAGTCGTAGTGGGTGCTGGCCGACAGGCTGGTGTTGTTGTAGCTGGTGACATTCGCCCCGACGGTGGCCACCTGCGAGTAACTGCCGCCGGCGGTGCTGCGCTCGATCTTGAAGCCTGTCTCGTTGCTCGATTGGTCGGACCAGGAAACCGACACGGCCGTGGGGCCGGTGGCGGTGGCGCCCAAGTCGATCGGCGCGGTGGGGATGGAGAAATACGCTCGACTTTCCAGTTGCTCCACGACCGGCAAGGCCGCCTGCGCCAGTGGATAGGGAGCCGTCAAAATGAAGTCCTTCATGCGATTGCCCTTTCGAGAGAAGTGATTTTCGCCCGGCCTGGCCACGCCCCTGCGAAAGCCCATGTGCCGATGCGATGTGCCACAGATTATCGAAGACTACAAATGTAGTCAAGTGTAGATTTGTAGCGCTGCATATTTGAGGAATTGCCTCGACTCGACAACGGGTGCTGCGGCGATATCCTTTACCCCTCGTTCGCCGTTCAGCACCCTTTAACCGGATCGATTGCTTATGAGCTACGTTGCCAGCGACAAGCGTTACGAGAACACCGCCGAGTGGTTCCGCCGTTGTGGGACCTCGGGATTGCTGCTGCCTGCGATCAGCTTGGGCTGCTGGCACAACTTCGGCGGGGCGGGCACCGATGCGGGTCATCACGCGGACGAGGCATCGTTCCACGCCAACTGTCAGAAGATGCTCTTCACCGCGTTCGATCTCGGCATCACGCACTTTGATCTCGCGAACAACTACGGCCCGCCGCCGGGCTCGGCAGAGGAACGCGTCGGCCGAATCCTGCAAAACGACTTTGCCGCGTACCGCGACGAGCTGATCATCAGCAGCAAGGCCGGCTACCGCATGTGGCCCGGCCCGTACGGCGAGTGGGGCAGCCGCAAATATGTGATCGCCTCCTGCGATGCGTCGCTCAAGCGGATGAAGCTCGATTACTTCGACATCTTCTACTCCCACCGGTACGACCCGAACACGCCGCTGGAAGAAACGCTCTTTGCGCTCGACACCATCGTGCGGCAGGGCAAGGCGATCTACGCCGGCATCAGCAGCTACAGTGGCGCCGCGACGGCCGACGTCGTTCGCATCTGCGAGACGAACGGCTGGGTGAAGCCGATCATCCACCAGCCGAATTACTCGATGCTGAACCGCGGCATTGAAAAGGACCTCATCCCCGTCACCGACCGCTTTGGCATCGGCACGATCGCGTTCTGCCCGCTCGCACAAGGGCTGCTCACGAACAAGTATTTGAAGAGCATCCCCGAAGACAGCCGCGTGAAGAGCACCGGCGGGTTCCTGAAGGAGAGCCAGGTCACGCCGCAGGTGGTGGCCAAGGTCAACAAGCTGAACGCGATCGCACAGGAGCGCGGGCAGTCGCTCGCTCAAATGACCCTCGCGTGGACCCTGCGCCCGCAAGGCAAGGTCGGCGTGACGACGGCGCTCATCGGCGCGTCGCGCCCCGAGCAGATCGTGGAAAACGTGAAGTACCGCGAGAAAGCAACCTTCACCGCGGACGAACTGCAGAAGATCGAAAAAATCCTCGCAGAGTAAGTTAGACATCCGATGTTGCAGACTGATCACGATGATCGCTTGCGCCTTCGCGGCAGAATCGACCGCAACGGCGTAAGCGGTACGTTTTGTGCGCGGTCGTTGAGAATCGTTCCACGCAACGTTCGTGAAACTTCGCACAAGAAAATCGTCGCGGCGTACACTTCGATTTCGTCTTCCACGTTCATCATGCAATAATTGGTTCATGGGGTTGCTCCTTTGCACTCCGAGTGTCCGACCTTCAGGGGGTTTCTCTGTTCGCACTCGCCGAGCTCGCGGGCTGATCGATTCGCCATTATTCATATCCATTTCTGGACACAGCCAAGTGCCGGTCGCGAAGGAAGGGGGCTTCATCCGCTGACCGCCACGACATCCGGAGCGGTGATCCGCTCTGGGAACTAGCAACGTTCTTTGCCGGTCCTCTGCGGTCCGGCAGATTGTGAGGCTGTGTATGAGCGAGAATGAATTCGCGCCCGCTCCCCCTGAGCAGCGGCCGCCGTCGTTGACGTGGACTCGGTTCATCGTCGACTACAATCCGTGTTTCCTCCTCTCCGCTGTCTGCATGCTGTTTGGTTGCAGATTGCTCAATGACGCCGTCAACACCCAGTCGGGCAATGTCGGCGGCGCGCTATGGCTGATCTTCACTATCAACGTGTACGAGTTCTGCCTGCTCGGCGTGGCGACGCTGATCCGTCGCGTGCAGGGCCTGCGGCGCGACGTCGGCATTCTGCTGATCGTCGGTGTCTTGTTTCTTTGCGACATCGCGTTCGTCATCGGCGACCTTTCCACCGCCAGGCCCAGTGCCGGTCTGCTTGTGGCTGGTGTGCTGATCGGACTGGCCGTGCTGAAGACGCAGATCGTGCTGGGCTTGCTCGATTCTCCGAAGCGGAGCCGCGTGACGTACCTCGTCGCATCGCAACTGGCGATCATCCTGCTCCTACCGATCGTGCTGAAGCAGGTGGCCTATCTTCACAACGGCTACCTGCCCCCGCTGGCGATTTACGTCGGCTGGTGGATCGCCGGCGCGCTGCCGATCGTGATCCGCGGCGTGCTGCAGTTCCGTACGCTCCAGCACCTGCCGACGCTCGCTCGCGTGTACGTGATCGTTCCGTACGTGGCGCTGCTGGGACACCTGTTCGCGTGTACATGGGTGTTCAAGCTTCCTTTCTACATGGCGTGCTACGCGCCGGTGTTGTTGGGATTGGCCGTGGTGTTCGGCATGGCGAGATTCCGATTCGGCCGCGATCTCGCGACCGCGTTGGAGTGGCTGCTGGCTGCGATCGCTGTGCTTCTGGCATTGGGCGCGCCGGGCGAACTGGCCATCGGCGGCACGGTGAACGATTCAGTGACCTTTTCCGCGCTCCGACTGACACTGATCGGGGCGGCACTGGTGAACCTCCACGGCTTCGCCGTGCTACGGCACCCTTTGTTTGCGGTCACGCTGACGTTCAACGCCTTGGGCGCGATGCTCGGTCCGAGCGTGCCGGCGATGTTCGAGAACATTGGCGTGCTGTTCCGCATGATTCGTGACCTCTTCAAACGTGCCGTCCCACAAACCGCGCCGCAGTGGGGCGTGGTAACGGTGGTCGTCTCGTTTGTGTTGCTGGGGATCGGAGCGGCGTTGAGTCTGTTGCGAAAACCCGTGACGCAAAACGGGCAGGGGTGAGTGCGTCTTGATGATCGCTGGCGGCTTCGCGAGGCGAGATATTCTCGCACTCGCGAAGCCGCGAGCGGTTACGCTTTGGGCATCAGCTTATCTTCCGACTGCGGAAGATCTTTCAGCGAGTTCAGTCCGAACAGCTCAAGGAATCGATTGGTCGTCCCGTAAAGAATCGGCCGGCCCGGCACTTCGGCGCGGCCGGCGATTTTCACCAGATGTTTTTCCATCAGCGAGCGGATCGTCTCGCCGCACGCCACGCCGCGAATGGCTTCAATATCCGCCCGCAGCATCGGCTGCTTGTAGGCGATGATCGCCAGCGTCTCGAGCGCCGCCTTGGTGAGCTTCGCATCGATGTCCTTCTGATGCAGTTTCATCAGATGCTCCGCAAACTGCGGCAGCGTCAGCACCTGATACCCGCCGGCCACCTGCTCGATGCGGAACGCGCGGTTGGTTTCGTCGTAATGATCGTTGAGCGCCTTCACCGCCCGGCGAATCGGCTTGGTGCTGCCCAGATCCATCAGCTCCGCCACGCGACCAGCCGTCAGCGGCGAATGCGTCGCCATCAACAGCGCTTCAAGGACCATCAGATCGACCGGCTCATCCACGGCCGACGCCTTGGCGCCGTCCGCGTCGTCCGGCGATTCGTTTACCGGGCCGTCCTGTACTTCGAGTTCTTCGCGCTGGGGTTCCACGTCGGCTTCGGGGAGAGTTGAGGTGTTCATGTCATCCTTGACTGTTGTATCCGTGTCCCGCGAGAGATCGCCCTCGCCGGGAGTCGGATGCAACAAAAAGTGATACCACCGATCGCCCCCCACGGCAACGGGAGAGGCGTTTCGAGCACGCCGCGAACATCTCTTGCATTTCAACGCCTCCGGTTGCACAAGGCTCGGCCCGGCCACGAGTTGGGCCAAATCGACAGGGTACGAAAAGGTACGAAAAGGTGCGAAAAGGTGACTTTAGGTGCGCAAAAAGTGACCCATTTGGTGCGCACAGACGTTCTACCTCATTCTGAATCATCATTTCCTCCTTTCGTGATCACAATGCGCGATCACCGTTCAATCTATACCGCCGCCGATAAGAAAAGTCGGCCAAAAAATGCGAAAAATCGGCCGATTTATGACGATGGCCACAACCCCTGGCCGGGCCGATAGTTTGGCCGGTACTGTCCAAGGGATCGAGTAAAGATGACACGGTGAGATGCAAATCTGGTCCCTCTCCCTCCGGGAGAGGTTAGGTGAGGGCGAGCGTCAGACGGCGCGGTTAGCAGTTCGCCCTCACTCCTGCTCGGCTGATCCGTGCGGCGTGGATTCTGATATCTGGTTCTAGTCGACAAGAATTTCGAAAGGACTCACGCCGGCGTTCCTGTGCGTCCCGCCACGCTGGCGACAGTCGCTACCAGTTCGTTCGGTTCTACCGGCTTGGCGATGTGAACGAGGTAGCCGGCGAGCAGGGCCTTGGTGCGGTCTTCGGATCGGGCGAAGGCGGTCAGCGCCACCGCGGGCACGCGGCCGCCGTGCTTGGCTTCGTGGGCTCTAATGTTTCTGAGCAGCTCGTAGCCGTCGACGAGCGGCATGCCGATGTCACTGACCAGCACGTCCGGGTGTTCGGTTTTCATCAATCCTAGTGCTTCGCGGGCCGAGGAAGCGGTGATCACCTTCGCGTCACAATCTTCAAGCACGCGTTGCACGAGGTGTCTCGCGTCGGGTTCGTCGTCGACAACCAGCACCTTCAGGCCGGTGAGAGTTGTGGAATCGTGCGAATACAGAACCGACCTGGGCGGTTCCATCGGCGTGGAAAGGGCGCTGCCAGTGGGCAACATGCGAACGGCCGCCAGCGGGAGGATGATTCGGAACGTGGAGCCTTCGTTTTCGCCGTCGCTGTGGGCGGTGATAGTGCCGCCGTGGAGTTCGACCAGGTTTTTCACGATCGCCAAGCCCAACCCAAGGCCGCCGTACGAGCGAGTGGTGGATGCGTCGGCCTGGCGGAATCGCTCGAAAATATGCGGCAGGAAATCGCGCTTAATGCCAATGCCGCTGTCGCTGATCGTAATTTCAACCTGCGACTGAACTCGCGCCGAATTCACCCTGATCTTGCCGCCTTTTGGCGTGAACTTAATGGCGTTGGACAGCACGTTCCACACCACCTGCTGCAGTCGCCCGGCGTCGCCGGAGATGTCGCCGGCGTGCGGATCGAGCTGCGTTTCCAAGCGTACGCCTTTGAGTTCGGCCGCCGGCATGACGGTTTCAATCGCGGCCATGATAAAGCTCGTTGGCTCGATCATGCGCATCTCAAGCTGCACCTTGCCGGAAATGATTCGGCTCATGTCGAGCAGGTCTTCGATCAACTTCACCTGCACGCGTGCGTTCTTCTCGATGACGGCAATGCCCTCAATCACAATGGCGTGATCCGCATCGGTGCGGCGGATGATCTGCGACCACCCCAGGATGGCGGTCAGCGGTGTGCGCAGCTCGTGCGAGAGCGTGGCGAGGAATTCGTCCTTCATCCGCCCGGCCCGCTCCAGTTCGACACGCGCCGCCTGCTCGCGCTCGAGTAGGTTGCGAATTTCAAGCTGGCGCTTTCTGGCTCGAATGGCGGCCTGTACGGCGCTGACCAGCGTTCGCACCGCCGTCGGACGATCGAGCAAAGTAACGTTGGTAACCGCTTTCACGACGCGCCCTGCCGCAGTCGACGCGTTACCGCCGCGCACCAGCATCACCAGCGGAATATCCGACCACGGCGGTTGAAGCGAAAGGATGCCGAGCAGTTCGTCGACGCCTTCCCCGGCCAGCACTGAGTCGGTGATCAGAATCGCGCCGACGCCGTTGCGAATTTCCTCGTTGAGCATCGGCAGATCGTCGCATACCACGCAAGGGACGCGGGCCGTAGTCAAAAGCGAGTGCGTAATCCGCCCGTCCCGAGTAGTCGGAGCCAGAAGCAGTACGCGGCGTTCATTGTCCTCGGTGGGAGGCATGATCACTTTACCTTTTCAGGCGGGATGATCGGCTTCACCGATTCATCCAGGTGCACGGGTACGCCGGTCAGAATGCCGCGGAAACGATCGAGCGGCGCACTGAGGTGGATGCCCTGCGCGTCGAAATGCATCTCGCGGATACTCTCTTCGTGCGGGCCGCTTCGCTTCTTGAGGACGGAGATGGCCTTCTTCACCTTGCCGGCGTGCTCGAAGTAGCGGAGCAGGACGACCGAATCGGCCAGGTAGCTGGTATCGACCGGCGCCATCATGTTGCCGCCCATCAGGCCGTGCTGCGCGACGACCATGAGCGTGGTCACGCCGCGGCGGCCGAGGTAGGTGAGCAACTCGTGAAGCTGCGCGGTGAGGAATCGCTCCTCGGGCATCGCTTGGAGATAGCCGTTGAGGCTGTCGATCACGACAACGGTGGCGTGATCCAGTTCAACCGCGCTGCGCACGTGGTTCGCGAACTCGCCGGGCGAGAGCTCAGCCGGGTCGATCTGCTGAATTCGAACTTGGCCGGCTTTAACACCTTCTTCGAACTGGATGCCGATTCCTTTCGCGCGGGCCAGCAGCGTGGCGGAGCTTTCATCGAATGCGAAGATGACGGCGTGCTCACCCCGCTTGGCAGCGGCGACGGCGTACTGCACGGCGATCGTCGACTTGCCGCAACCGGCCGGCCCGAGCAGCAGAGTGCTCGTACCCCGATCGGGCCCGCCGCCAAGGAGTGCGTCGAGTGCCGTGACGCCGCTCTTGATGCGCCCGCCTTCAAACGGCTTGCCGTGTTCGGCGGCGATAAGCCGCGGGAAGATGATGATGCCGCCTTGCTCGATATTGAAATCGTGGAAGCCACCGCGGTAACGCATGCCGCGCATCTTGGTGATCCGCAGTCGCCGACGCGCCGCACCGTAGCCGGGTACCAGCTGTTCGAGGGAAATCACGCCGTGGGCGATGCTTTGAAGTTGCAGATCACCGTCTTCCGATGTGCGGTCGTCCAGAAGTAGCACGGTGCATTTTCGCCCGATGAAAAATTGTTTCAGCGCCAAAATTTGCCGGCGGTAGCGCAGCGAATTTTGCGCGAGCAGGCGCATTTCAGAGAGCGAATCGAACGCGACGCGGGTTGGGTTGATCCGCTGTACGGCGTCGAGGATTTTTTTGGTCGTCTCCGTCAGCTCCACCTCGGCCGGGTGGTACATGGTGACTTGCTCTTCGCCGTCGAGATCGCGTTCTTCGGCAACGAGTTCGAGGATTTCAATTCCGTCGAGCGACCACCCGTGCGACTCGGCCCCGGCAAGAAGCTCTTCGCGCGTTTCAGAGAGGGTGATGTAGAGACATTTTTCCTTCTGGCGAACGCCTTCCATCAGGTATTGAAGTGAGAGAGTGGTTTTTCCCGCGCCTGGATCTCCTTCAACAAGATAAAGCCGGTGGGGCAGCAGCCCGCCGTTCAGTACGTCGTCCAGTCCGGGCACGCCGGTGAGGGATCGAGAAATTTCGCCTTTAGCCGATGCCGCTGGTTTCATAGGTCTCCTGTCTTAACGCCTTTCACCTTGAACTCTGACCTTGGATGGTAAGCAAACAAATGGCCGGGGTCGGTAAGGGATTTCCGGATAGTTAGATTTGGGAGGAGGTCCCAGAAATGAAAACAGGCCCGGAATATTCCGGGCCTGCTGATACCCCCAAGGGGAGTCGAACCCCTGTATGCAGACTGAGAATCTGCCGTCCTAGGCCACTAGACGATGGGGGCGTTGTGGCGGTTTCGAGCGAGGATTATGGGGGTGCGGCAACGGTTGGTCAAGTTGCGGCCGACGTGGCGACGACAGCGGCGATCAGTTCGGGCGGAACGCCTATGTCGCCGACGGTGATCTCGCCGGTGTAGTCGCGGGAACGGGGGTTGGCGAAGCCGATTTTTTCGGCCACGAAGGTGACCGTTCGTGTGGCGCGAACGCAGGCGGTGAACGGCTCGCCGGAATCGCAATCGAGGCCGGAAGGAAGATCGATCGCCAGGATTCGCCGGCGGCGAAGATTGAGGAGATCGATCACGGCCGTATCGCGCGGCGCGGCGGTTAGGCCGGTGCCGAAGAGGGCGTCGATGATCAGGTGCGTGGAGTTGATCTGCAGCGGCAGGTCGGCGTCGCGCGCGGTCATCAGCGGCAGGGGGATTTGCTGAACGATGTTGAAGTTAATCGCGGCGTCGCCCTTGTACGTGTCTGGGTCAATCGCGAGCACGATGGTGGTGATAACGCCGCGATTGTGGAGATGGCGAGCGATGGCCAATCCATCGCCTCCGTTGTTGCCGCCGCCGCAGAGGATGACGACGCCTGGCGAGTTGATGCCGCCGAGCATTTCGATCGCCACTTCGGCTGCCGATCGGGCGGCGTTTTCCATCAGCACGATGCTGGGAATTCCGTACTCGGCCGTCGCTCGGCGGTCGATTTCTCTCACCTGGGCTCGCGTCAGTCGTAACGGCATCGTCGTGGGATTATACTCGGGCAACTTATGCTAATCCTGCTCACCAACGACGACGGTATTCACGCGCCCGGCCTTCTAGCTCTTTACCGCGAGCTTGTGAAACTTGGCGACGTGCGCGTCATCGCTCCCGAGACCGTGCAAAGCGCGACCGGCCACGGCATTACGATCACCACGCCGCTGCTCACCGAAACCGTGACGATCGAGAACGGCTTCACCGGCATCGCCGTAGCCGGTCGGCCGGCGGATTGCGTGAAGCTGGCCGTCGCCAAGCTGCTGCCGCGACAGCCGGATCTGGTCGTCAGCGGCATGAATAGCGGGGCGAACGTCGGCATCAACGTTATCTACAGCGGCACGGTCGCGGCGGCGATCGAAGCAGCGTTCCTTGGGCTGCCGAGCATCGCGGTGTCGCTGCATCTCAAGAGCGAAGTGCCGCTCGACTTTGTCAGGCCGGCGATTTTCGGGCGAATCGCGATCGAGCAGGTGCTGAAGAACGGCCTCTCCGGCGGGCAGGTGGCGAACATCAATCTCCCGCCGTTGCATCCGGGCCAAACGCCGCCGGGGATCAAGCTCTGTCGCCAGTGCACCCGGCCGTGGGCTGACAGCTATGAGGGCCGCAAAGATCCACGCGGCCGCGAGTATTTCTGGATGGACACCGTCTACAAACTCGGCGATTCGGAATCCGACACGGATGTGGCGGCACTACGAGACGGATACGTGACGATCACGCCGTTGCAGTTTGATCTGACCGAGCAGGCGAAATTGAAGAAATGGTCGGCCGGCGAGTGGAAGCTGTAGAGCGTGGACGGAAAGAAGCTCTGCCTCTTCCCCTCACTTACCGCGGGTTCGGAAAATTATGCTTCATCGCGTCGCCGGTTTGGTTGTAGATCTTGATCGCGGTCAAATCGGTGAGTTGCCAGCCGTTGTCGGAGTCCTGCCATTCCATTTCCCAACTCGTCGGAAGGCTGTCGCTGAGCACGTTAATGCCGATCTTGATGAAGTCGCCGGTGTCCTGTGCCTCGATGCCAAGAATGCTGTTGGACTTCAGGTTGAACTGGTCGGCGGCGATCTCCGTGGCGTTGCGGAGTTGCTTGCCGGTCTGGTAGATCACGCCGGAACCTAAAATTTGCACCTTGCAGCGGGGCGATACCAGCTTCTCAAAGGTGGTCCAATCCCGGTCCTGAACGGCCTGCACCAGTTGCCGCGACCGTTTGATGCACTTTTCCTTGTTCGTATCAACGAAAAAGCTCATCAAAAACAGCAGAATTCCAGCACCTACGACGGCCAATCCCACATTGCGCAGGGTGGCGTCGGTACGGTTGTTTCCGACCATGAATAACGCGATCCCCACCACGGCCAACCCGCCCAACATCCAGAGCGGGGTATCGAAGAAAAAGTCCTGCATAAACCCTCAACCTTTCGCGCCTGCTGGTCCGATAACACAGTAAGGCTTTTCGTTTGTTTCATGGTCAGCGGAGCTGGCCACGCCGCCGTTGATCGAAAAAGTACGCTCATGAGCACCGCCCGAACCGATCCCTCGCTGCGATACGTGCTGCCGGCCGAGTCGCCGCTGCTGGCGAACCTGGCGGCGCTGTGGGCGGTCTTTCCCGAGTTGGCCCGCGAAATCGAATCGCTCGGCGATACGCCGACGTACCCCGTAGAAAAATCTCGCAACGGCGAGCTGACGATCGCCATTCCGCCGGCCGGGAACGCCGCCAGCAAGCCGGTTTACCTGCACAGCCGCTACCAGCCGATCGACGAAGCCAAAAAACTCATCGACGCGGTCAACCTCGACGACAACGTCGTCTTTTATGTTCACGGGTTTGGACTCGGCTACCACCTGAACGAATTGTACACGCGGTCCAGTTCGGAGTCGCTCATCTTTGTCTTTGAGCCGGACGTGAACGTGCTCAAGACCGCCTTCGAGCACCGCGATCTGGCCGACATCATCCTCAGCCGCCGTGTGATTATTTTCACGCAGCTCGATAAGGGCGACCTCTTCGTCAAGCTCACGCCCAACACGGCGATGGTCAGCACCGGCTGTGTGACGATCCGCAACGCCGCCAGCGTGCAGCGGAGCAAGGCGTACTTCGATCAGATCGACCTGTGGCTGGAGGAATTCGCCGCGTTCGGCCGGACGAGCATGAACACGCTCATCATCAACGGCCGTAAGACGGCGGAGAACCTGTCGAAAAACATCGGCTGGTACGTGGCCGCGCCGGATTTATCGATGCTGAAGGATCGCCACGCCGGAAAGCCCGCGATCATCGTGTCGGCCGGTCCTTCGCTCCGCAAGAACAAGCACCTGATCAAGCAGGCCAGCGACAACGCCGTCATCATCTCCGTGCAGACCACGCTGCAGCCGATGCTGGAGCTGGGTGTGGAGCCGGACTACGTCACCTCGCTCGACTACCACGAAATCTGCACGCGGTTTTTCGAAAAGCTCCCCACGACGCTGCGGACCGAACTCGTCGCCGAGCCCAAAGCCACGAGCCTGATCTTCGACCTCAACCCCGGCCCGCTCTGGCTGCTCGGCAATCCGTTTCTCGCCCAGCTCCTGCCGGAGATGAAGCTCAACCGCACCGGCCTGCCGAGCGGGGCGACCGTCGCTCACCTCGCGTTTTACCTCGCCCAGCACTTGGGTTGCGAACCGATCATCTTCGTCGGCCAGGACCTCGGCTTCTCCGACGGCCTTTGCTACACGCCCGGCACCAGCTACGAAGACGTGTGGCGGCCGGAGCTCGGGCGGTTCTGCACCATCGAAGGCAAGCAGTGGGATCAGATCATCCGCGACAAGCCGATCCTCCGCCGCATCCCGGATCATCAAGGCCGACCGATGTACACCGAGGAGCGACTCTACGCGTACCTGCAGCAGTTCGAGCGGGATTTTCTGCAGTCGGACCGGACCGTGATCGATGCGACCGAAGGCGGTGCCCTGAAGCGAGGCAGTCAGGCCATGACGCTCGCTGCTGCGATCGAGCAGTTCTGCACCGGCACGATCGACCGCTCCACGTCGCCGCATCCCGGATTGAATTGGGATCGCCTGGGCGAAGCGCTCGCGTGTCTGGAGAAGCGAACCGCCGAAGCCCAGGAAGTCGAATCGATCAGCCGCCAGACGCTGCCGCTGCTCGAAGAGGTGCGAGACAATCTCACCAACCAAGGCCGCGTGAACCGCGTGATCGGCCAAATCGATCTGCTCCGCGCGAGGATGAACCAGTTCGACGACACCTATCAGCTCATCACGCAGATGACCCAGTCCACCGAGCTCGAACGCTTTAAGGCCGACCGCAAACTGGCGGCCAGCAAAGCGTCAGGGCTCGACAAGCAACGCCGCCAGATCAGCCGCGACGTCGACAACGTTCGCAGCGTGATGCACGCGGCCCAGGAATTTCAGAAGCTGATGACCAGCGTCGCGGAACGCATCCGCGCCGATCACAGTGACAAACTCAAAGGGGCGGCATGAGCAAAGTAACGGCCGTACTCTCCATGCTGCACGAAGACGCGATCCACCACAGCGGCACGCGGCGGTTCCGCAAGTCGCCAGTGCTGCGCTGGACGCTCGACCGCATCAACCGCGCCAGCGGCATCGACGAAATCGCGATCCTCTGCTGGGAAGACCAACTTGAAGCCCTGCACGACATGGCCGAAGAAGCCGACGCGCACGTGCTCGCCAAAGGCCCGCGCGTGGCGCTGCCGGAAGTCGACGCGATCGCCGCGGCCCGCCGGTGGGGCGACGGCTGGCGCGGCGGCTTGCACGGCGCGACGGAATTCGACCAGGGCTTTTACGCCCCGTGGTTGAAGGAACTCGTCGAGCGGCTGCCGAGCGACGTGCTCCTGCTGGTGAACCCGGCCGCCGCGCTGATCGACGCGACGCTGCTGGAGGACCTCATCGAACGGGCCGTGACGCGCGACGACATTGAATTCTGCTTCTTGCCCGCGACGCCAGGCTTCGCCGCCGCCACGCTCCGGCCGACGCTGCTTGATCGGCTGGCTGCGACGAAACAGCACCCTGGCAAGTTGCTCAACTACCAGCCGGACCATCCGATCCGCGATGCAATCGGCACTGACTCGGCCGTCCCCGTCCCCACGCCGGTGGCACGCACCACGCGGCGGTTCAACATGGACAGCGACCGGCAGATCGAAATGCTCTCGGAAGGCACCATCAGCCTGAACGGATCGCTCATGGGCAGCGAGGCCGAGCAGATTCTGGGACACGTGAACCGGCTGGCAGGCGACAACACGATGCCGCGCGAGGTGACGCTCGAACTGACGACTAAGCGGCTGAGCAAACCGATCGATTGGCCGGGCAAGTATCACACGATCGAACGGCCGGCGATGTCGATGGACGCGATCCGCACGCTTCTGACGGAGCTCGGCAAGGTCGACGATCTGCGACTGACCCTCGCCGGTGTCGGCGATCCGCTGCTGGCGGAAAACCTGTTCGACGTGATCGCCGCCGCTCGTGAAGCGGGCATCAGCGCGATCGGCATGGAGACGGATCTGCTCTCGCCGGATGAATCGCTGATTCAGAAGCTGGTGGAGACGAAAATCGACGTAATCGCCGTCAACGTTCCCGCGGCCCTGCAGCAAACGTACGCCAACATTATGGGCGTCGATGGATTGCCGCGGATGATCGCCAACGTCCGCACGCTGATCACGCACCGCCAAACGCTGGGCAACGGTGTGCCGCTGCTGGCGCCGATCTTCACCAAAACCGCACAGAACCTGGCCGAGATGGAAGCGTGGTACGACCAGTGGCTGCGGGCCATCGGCAGCGCCGTCCTCCGCGGCCCGAGCGACTTCGCCGGCCAAATCCCCGACTGTAGCGTGGCCGACATGTCGCCGCCGGTGCGGAAGGCGTGTGCTCGGCTGGCGTCGCGGCTGACAATTCTCTGCGACGGCACGATCGTTGCCTGCGAGCAGGACGTGCTCGGCAAAATGCCTCTGGGTACGGCTGGGAGGGACGGCATCGCGGATGTATGGCAGACGCGCGTTGCATCGCTTCGCCGCGATCACGAACAAAAGAATTTCAACACGCACCCGCTCTGCGGTGGATGCAAGGAATGGCATCGGCCATAGGAACGTCCGAAGTAGGGCAGGCTATTGCCTGCCGAAAGATGGACGGCAGGCAATAGCCTGCCCTACGTGAGGAAAGGAAGTCACATGAATACACTCGGAATCATCCTCGCCCGCGCGGGAAGCGTTGGCCTGAAAAACAAACATCTGCTCGACCTGCTCGGAAAGCCTGTGATCGCGTACACGTTTGATCACGCTCGCCGCTCGTCTAGGCTGACGCGTACGGTGGTGTCCACCGATTGCCCGCAGATCCGGCGCTTGGCGGTTGAGAATGGCTTTGAAGTGGTCGATCGTCCAGCGGCACTGGCGACCTCTGACGCGAGCGTTCAGGACGTCATGCTCCACGCGATGTACGTGGTCGAAGAAAGCAGCGCCTTCCACGCCGATGCACTGGTCACGCTCTACGGCAACGTGCCGATGCGCGGGGCCGACGTGATCGACCGGGCCGTCGCCAAGCTGGAAGAGACCGGCTGTGATTCGGTCCGGAGTTTCTGCCCCGTCGGCAAGTGGCACCCGGCCTGGATGAGCAAGCTCGATGACGACCGCGTCAAACCCCTACAACGCGGCAGCATTCATCGCCGGCAGGACCTGGAGCCGCTCTTTCTGCACGACGGTGCAGTAGTGGCGGTCTCGCGGGCCTCAATGCTCCGCGGCGAGGCCACGCCAGACGATCCGCACGCATTCTTCGGCGTCGACCGGCGCGGCATTGAAACGGAAATGGGCGAAACGGTCGAAATCGACCACGCCCGAGACCTCTACTGGGCCGAGGCGGCCCTGTGGGAACAGCGGCAGAATTCAGAACTCAAAAAAGCATCCTAAGACGATTCGTTCGGGAGAAAATCATGATCATTGGAAACAGACATATAGCTCCGCACTCGCCAGTGTTGGTGATTGCAGAACTGGGCGTGAATCACGACGGCTCGGTCGAGCGCGCGTTGCACCTGGTAAAAATCGCCAAGCGATGCGGGGCCGACGCGGTGAAGCTGCAGGTCTTTCAGGCGAATCAACTCATGCATGAGTCGTCCCAATTTGCCGAGTATCAGAAGCACACGGTGCTCGATTCGGACCCGGTGGCGATGCTCAAGCGGTACGAACTGGACGAGATCTCGCTGAAGAAGATCGTCGACACGATCCACGCGGCCGGCATGCTGGCGGTGGCGACGCCGTTCTCGCCGGGGGATGTCGGCACGATCGACCGCATCGGCGTGGACGTGATCAAGGTCGCTTCGCCGGACGCGGTAAACCGCCTGCTGCTGCAACGCGTCGCGCAGCTCGGCCGGCCGATCATTGTGTCGACCGGGGCTTCAACGCTCGATGAAATCCACATGTGCTGCGACTGGCTGCGCGGCTGGAAGGCGAGCTTCTCGCTGCTGCACTGCATCAGCAGCTACCCGGCCCCGGCCGAGTCGACGAACCTTTGCTGGATCCGTGAACTGCAGCAGGAGTGCGGCGTAACCGTCGGCTTCAGCGATCACAGCACCGAAGTAGTAAGCGGCGCCCTGGCCGTGGCGGCGGGGGCGACGATCGTGGAGCGGCACCTCACCTACGCTCACAACGCCGACGGCCCCGACCACGCGGCCAGCAGCGATCCGGGCGAGTTTTCGCACTACGTACGGCTCGTCCGCCAGGCAGAGAAAATGATCGGTTCGCCCGGCAAGCGCGTGCTGGCGATCGAACAGGACGTGCGGCAGGTGAGCCGGCAGAGCCTTGTCTGCTGTCGCGACCTGCGGGCCGGCGAAATGATCGGGCCGGACGATCTCACCGTGCAGCGGCCCGGCACGGGCATTCCGGCGGCGATGATTGAAAACACCGTCGGCAAAATTATCCGCCGCGCGGTGAAAGCAGGCTCGATGCTGCAGTGGGACATGCTGGGCGAAGCCGCGTAGACTATCCGCCTATGCCGACCGCATCACCGCAGCGCAAATCGCCGCCTCGCCAGACCGGGCGACGACGCGCGAAGGATCAGCGCAACGTCACGTTCGTCACCGGTACGCGCGCCGAGTTTGGATTGATGGCGACGACGCTCGACTGGATCGTCCGCCATCACCGGCTGCGCCTGCAGATCGTGGCGACGGGCATGCACCTGTCGAAGAAGCACGGCTACACCCTCAACGACATCAAGAAGGAAGGCTGGCCCGTCGCCGCGACGGTGCCGTGGCCCGGCGGGTTGACCGAGAGCGCCATGGCGTCGGCCACTGGCGGGGCGGTGGAAAAACTCACTGCTACCTTCGAGAAGCTCAAAACCGACATCGTGCTGGTTGTCGGCGATCGGGTAGAAGCCTTCGCCGCAGCGACGGCCGGGCAGCTCAGCGGCAAGATCGTCGCCCATGTGCACGGTGGCGACCGGGCAATGGGGCAGGTCGACGACACCCTGCGCCACGCGATTACAAAGCTCAGCCACATCCACTTCGCCGCTACGCCGCAGTCGGCCGATCGAATCGCGAAACTCGGTGAAGATCGGTCGCGCATCTTCTGCTTTGGCGCGCCGGGGATTGACGGAATCACCAGCCTCGCCAAAGGCCGAGCCCACATCCAGCGCACGTACAAGGTGAAGGCGGGGCGATTCGGGCTCGTCGTACTTCACCCGACCGATACCGATGCGAAGAAGGAAGTCGAAAGAGCCAAGCTGCTGCTGGCCGCCATGCAGGCGGACAAGCGGCGGTACGTCATCATCTATCCGAACAACGATCCCGGCTCGGCGGGCATTTCATCGGTGTGGGACACGCTCAAAGCCAAGCCGAACATCACGCTGCTAAAGAACGTGCCGCGGGCGGACTTTGTGGGGTTGATGCGCGACTGCGCGACGCTCATCGGTAACAGCAGCAGCGGCATCATCGAGGCCGCCAGCTTCGGCACGCCGGTGATCGACATTGGCCCACGGCAGGAAGGTCGCGAGCACGGCGGCAACGTGCTGCATGTGGATTTCGAAAAGCGGGCGATCGCCCTGGCGATTCGAGCCAGCGGCGGCGAGGGGTGGAACGTGAAGTTCCCGGCTGTGAATCTGTACGGCGGGGCGAACACGGGCAAGCGCATCGCTCACGCGCTGGGCAGTCTGATAATCACACCGGAACTGAGACGCAAGCTCATCACGTACTAATAGACGATAAAGTCGCGGAGCGATTCGGGCGATGATTCAGCAGTAACGCGCGCCCAGGAATCCCTATGTCATCCGCCACCTTGGTCGATCCGAAAAATGTTCGTGAAGCCGTCAAGCGAGTCACCACGATCGCGACGCTGCCCGAAGTCACCGCCAAGATCATTGCGACGGTGGAGAATCCCAATAGCACGGCCGCGCAGTTGCACCGGATCATCTCGCACGATCCGGCGCTGGTGACCCGCATTTTAAAAGTCGTTAACAGCGCGTTCTACGGATTGCCCGGGCAGATCGGGTCGATCGAGCGTGCCATCGTGCTGCTCGGGCTGAACGCGGTAAAGAACATCGCGGTGGCCGCCAGCATGGGGCAGATGTTCCGCGGCGCAAAACTGTGCGACGGCTATACCGCAAAAGACCTGTGGACGCACTGCGTCGCGGTGGCGATCGCTGCCCGCGACCTGGCCAAGCAGAGCAAGCTGCCGATCGCCGACGAGGCGTTCCTGGCGGGCATGATCCACGACATCGGTCTGCTCGTGTCGCTGCAGCTCTATCCTGAACAACTCCGCGAAGTGTGCGAAAAGGCCAAGGGCGGCGGAAACTTCGCTGAACTGGAACGCAAGATCATCGGCGTCGACCACCAGCAACTGGGCATGACGTTGGCCGAGCAGTGGAAGTTCCCCCTGGCCTGCCAGATGGTGGCCGGGCATCACCATGACCCACAAAAGGTGGAATCCGACAAGCGGATGCTGGTGATGATCGTCTACCTGGCGGACACGATTTCCTGCAAGGCGGGCCTTGGCTTCACGCTCACGGCTGCGACGCAGACGATCGAACCGGCCGACTTGGTTGCGATGAAGATCGACCCGGTGTGGATTGAAAACACGGTCGCCAAGCTGCCGGAATTGCTGGCGGCGTCCAGCGCCTTGATGGGTTGAGCAACCGCTACGTCAGCGTCAGTTTCCCGCGAACATCCTGCGCCCCCGCGACGATCTTGATCGGCAGCGAGATCCAGAACGTCGCGCCCTCGCCGGCCACGCTTACCACGCCGATCGTGCCGCCTAACAAGGCGGTCAGCTCTTTCGAGATCGCCAATCCCAAACCGGTGCCGCTGTGTTGTCGCGTTACGCTCCCGTCGATTTGGCGGAACTTTTCGAAGATCAGTGCCTGCTTGTCCGCCTCAATGCCGCCGCCGCGATCGGTGACGGAGATTTTGACCATCTCTTCGCCATTCCGCTCTGCCGTCAGGTCGATTTGGCCGCCCTTGGGGGAAAATTTGATTGCGTTGGAGAGGAAGTTGTAGAGCACCTGCTGCAGCTTGGCTGGGTCGGTCTGCATGATGGGCACGTCGGAGTTCACCACCGTTTCGATCGTGAGATCCTTCACCTGCAGCAGCGGCTTGAGGATGCCGACGAGGCCCTCGAACAGATCGCTGAGCGACAGCGGTTCTGACCGCACTTCCATCCGGCCGGCTTCGATCTTGGCCAGGTCGAGCAGGTCGTTGATCAGCTCCAGCAGGTTCTTTCCGCTCTGCAGAATGTTCTGGATGTATCGCGTCGATTTCACGTCCACGCCGGTGGTGTCTTTCAGCAGCTCCGCGAATCCGAGGATCGAATTAAGCGGCGTGCGCAGCTCGTGGCTCACATTGGCCAGGAATTCGCTCTTCAGGCGGTTGGATTCGTACAGAGCCACATTCGTCTCGGCGAGTTGGCCGAGCTTGGTGTCGAGCGCTTTGTTGATGGCGCGAAGCTGGTCGGCCCCTTGCTTGAGGTTGCCGAGCATCGTGTTGAACGTTTCAGAGAGCTGCTGGAATTCGTCGCCGGTGCTGATGTCGGAGCGGATGTTGAGATCGCCCTGACTGACCTTTTCGGCCGTTTCCTGAAGCACTCGCACCGGCTGCAGGATTAGCCGCGTGGTGATGAGGTAGAAGACGACGATCGCCAAGGTGCCGGCAAGCACGCCGGCCGTCAGGATGAAGACGCGGTTTTTCAGCAATTCGCCCGCATCCAGGGCGGAGTTCATGTCGACGGTCATCATGCCGACGAATTCGCCGGTCTTGGCGGTGAAAGTGTCGGGCATCGTCGTCGGCCGGGTCGCCGAAGGCTGCGTACTCGCTATGGTTCCGTGGCAGGCGAGGCACGACTGGCCGTTGTTCAGCGACAAGGCGTATCGATACCGGCTGATCGTCCCGCCCGTCGGGGTGTTGCGGTCGTAGTAGCGGGAAAAGTCTTCGGCATCGGCCTGGGTGTGAAAATACTCGAGCGATCGACGCTCGAACGAGGAAAGCTTCTCCGGATCGCGTCCGGCCCACACGAGTTTTGCCACCGGACGATCCGACGCGCGCGTGGTCGATCGCGGCTCGTGTGTCGTTGCGCCGGTGGCGATGTGCTCGGCCAACGCTTCGTCCACCACAGTGCGGGCGGCGACCACGTTCAACTGCTCCATCAACTGTTCCATGCGCTGCCACGGCACGTACAGCGCCGCCAGAATGATCAGCACCACGGCCGCGCCGAACAAAAGCTGGCACTTGGCGGCGAGGGAGATTTTGAGCTGGCGGATCTGTTTGAACATGCCTGTAGAGGATTGTAACCGGGGGACGGGGTTAAAGCATTTTCAGGTGCTGCGATGCAGGTGCGACATGATCAGCCCAAAGACATCGGTCGGTTCGATTGAGTTCTTCGTGAGCAATTCATCGCGTCGTGTGATCAGAATCGGTCCCTCGTCGGGCGTCGCGGGCGCGACTCCGTGCGATCCTCGTACGAGCGACGCGTCGAGCGGAATCACGTCCATCAGGTAACGCAACCCGAGCTTCTTTTTCAGCAGCTTGCCTGCGATCTTGAGTTTGGGAGCCGCGATCGCCGGATCGAGGAACAGCTCGACGGGGTCGTAGCCCGGCTTGCGGTGGATGTCGACGGTGCGAGCAAAGTCGGGGGCGTTTTCGTCGCCCTGCCAATAGTAATACGTGAACCACGCGTTGGGCGATGCGAGACAGACGAAATCGCCAAGTCGCGCGCCAGTGCCTAGGCCGTGCTTGATCTTGCCTTCTTCGTCCAGCACGGCGGCCACGCCGGGGGTGCGTTCGAGAAGTTCTCGCACCTGTGCGCGCCTGGACGCATCGTTCACATACACGTGCGCTATTTGATGATCGGCCACGGCGAACGCGGCGCTGACGCCGGCGTCGAGGATTTCTCCGCCGAGTTCGTCCCGAACCGCGAGCAAGCCGGCGTTGCGGAGGACTCGGTTGAGATGCACGGGTTGGTCGACCTGCGAGATGCCGTACTCGGAGAGCACGATGACGGCCGCCCCGTGGGATTCATAGAAGTCGATCAGCTTGGCAGCCACCGCGTCGATGGCGGCCAGTTCCTTCGGCACGGTCGAGCCGCTCGGGCCTTCGCGTTGCAGTACGTAATCCAGGTGCGGCAGGTAGACGAGCGTGAGCGTGGGCGACGATTCCTGCTCGATCTTCATCGCGGCCTCGGCGATCCAGCGGCTGGATTCGATCCCCGAACCCGGGCCCCAGAACTGGAACAGCGGGAAGGTGCCGAGGTCGTTCTGCAGCGTATTTCGCAGTTCGGGCGGATTGGTGTAAATGTCGGGCAGCTTGCGACCATCCGCGCGGTACATCGGCCGCGGCGTGACGCTGATGTCGGCGCCGCTGTACATGTTAAACCACCAGAACAGGTTCGCGCAGGTAAACGTCGGGTCGGCCTGTTTCGCGATATCCCAGATCCGTGGGCAGCCGACAAGCTTGTCGGACTGCTTCCAGAATTTCACCTCGCACTCGTTGCGGTCGTACCACCCGTTGCCGGGGATGCCGTGCTCGCTCGGCCACTTGCCTGTCAGATACGTCGTCTGCACGCTGCATGTGACGGCCGGCGTGACGTGGCCGATGCTGGCGACTTTCGATCGGAGCATAAAATCGCGCAGCCGCGGCGTGTGATCGCCGATCAGTGATTTTGTGAGGCCGACGATGTTGAGCACGACCGTCTTCTGCATGAGCGATGAAGTATGAGCGATGAACGATGAAGTGGGAAGTGTGCCTTGAACTTCGTCGTTTGCCGTTGATACTTCATCGCTATGAAAGTCCAGGTCGTAGAACTACCGCGTTTGCTGCAGCCGCATCACCTTCCGGGGCGGTCGGTGGTTGTGTTTGACGTGCTGCGGGCGACGACGTCGATCACGTCGGCGCTCATGGCGGGCGTGACGGAGGTACGCATCTTCGGCTCGCTGGCCGAGGCGGAGGCGGCAGCGGGGGCGTTTACCGGGCGGCGGCTGCTGTGCGGCGAGCAGGCTTGCCTCATGCCGGCGGGGTTTGATCTGGGAAATAGTCCTGGCCAATTCGTTCCAGAAACGCACCGAGGGATGACGGCGTTTCTCTCGACCACCAACGGTACTCGCGCGATCGTGGCGGCCAAGGCGGCGCCGGCGATGTTCACGGGCTGCCTGCTGAACGCGTCGGCCGTCGCGCGGCGACTGGCGGCGATCGGGAACGACGTCACGCTGCTCTGCTCGGGCACGGAAGGCGATATATCGCCGGAC
>Ga0070665_100000608_pt1 | contig 49343 bp, 49 predicted proteins | sample KBSS13metaG_FD_65862 | JGI IMG/M metagenome (GOLD analysis project Ga0070665, IMG submission 65862) | Switchgrass rhizosphere microbial communities from Kellogg Biological Station, Michigan, USA - KBS S1-3 metaG | ecosystem: Host-associated > Plants > Roots > Rhizosphere > Soil ...
AGACGTACACGGCGTCGACCTCGTCGTCCGCCAGCAGCTCCTCGTAGGAGCCGTGCGAGCGCGGGATCGACCGCTCCTCGGCGTACCGCGCCGCGCGGCCGGCGTCCCGACTGCCCACCGCCGCGACCTCCACCTGAGAGGAGGCCGCGGCGGCGGCGATGATCGCGTCGTTGATCCGGGCCGTGGACAGCAGCCCGAGTCGCAGCTGAGCCAACTCAGGCTCTACCGGTGTTCGCCTGCCTGCGTCGTGACAGCGAGTCGACGGACACGGCCAGCAGCAGGACCAGGCCGGTGATGACGAACTTCGTCCCCGAGCTCAGGCCGAGCAGCCCCAGCCCGTTGTCGATCGACGCGATGACGAGCGCGCCGAGCACCGCGGACTTGATGTGCCCGCGACCGCCGAACAGCGACGTCCCGCCGATGACGGGTGCCGCGATCGAGTACAGGAGGATCTGGCCGCCGCCCGCGCCGGTGTCCACCGAGCGCAGCCGCGAGGCCAGGATGATGCCGCCGAGGGCCGCCATGGCCGAGCAGATCGCGAACACCGCGATCTTGATGCGGTCCACGTTGACGCCTGCGCGCCGTGCCGCCTCGGTGTTGCCGCCGACCGCGTAGACGTAGCGGCCGAACTTCATCCGGTTGAGCACGAACGTCCAGAACAGGTACAGCACCGCCAGGACCAGGAACACGTACGGGATGCCCCGGTCGTCGTTCGCGACGGCCACGACGATCGCGCCGACCAGGAGCAGCGCACCGACCCGCAGGAGGATGAGCACGATCGGCTCCGTCGGCAGGTTCGCCTTCGCCCGCGACATGCGACCGGATATCTGCGTCGCCGCGTAGATCCCGACGCAGGCCAACAGCACGATCCACGCAGTGGCCGTGGGCAGGAAGTCGTTCGCGAATCCGATCACGGTCGGGTTCGAGAGGGTCACGGTGCCGCGATCGCCGATGAGCAGCAGCACCACGCCCTGCCAGGCCAGCAGGCCGGCGAGCGTCACCACGAAGGACGGGATCCCGATCTTCGTGATGAGCAGGCCGTGCAGCGTCCCGATCGCCGCGCCCGCCGCGACCGCGATGATGATCGCCGGGATGGCGCCGATCGCGTTGCCGTCGTCGAGCAGCAGCAGCGCGGTCATGACGCCGGCCACGCCGCTGACGAAGCCGACCGACAGGTCGATCTCTCCCAGCAGGAGGACGAACACGAGCCCCATGCCGATCGTCATGTAGGCCGAGGCCTGGACGATGAGGTTCACGAAGTTCCCGGACGTCAGGAAGTTCGAGTTCTGCGACTGGAAGACGATCGCGATGATGATCAGGCCGATGAAGATCGGCAGCGAGCCCAGGTCGCCGCCGCGCACGCCCTGCCACCAGCCGCGCACCGCGTCGCCGACGGTCACACGGTCGCGCGCGACCGCGCCCGGGGTCTCGGCGGGTGCGATGGAGCTCACGCCAACACCTCCTCGGACAGGCCGGGCACCTTCGACAGCGCACCGGCGGTGATGGCCTCCACGACCTTGGCCGGAGTGACGTCCTTCGTCGCGAACTCGGCCACGTTCTGACCGAGCCGCAGGACCGTGATCCGGTCTGCGACCTCGAAGACGTCGTGCATGTTGTGCGTCACGAGCACGACGCCGAGTCCCTGCTGACCCAGGCGCTTGACGAGGTCGAGCACCTGGCGGGTCTGCGCGACGCCGAGCGCCGCGGTCGGCTCGTCGAGGATGACGAGCTTGGAGTTCCACATGACCGCCTTGGCGACCGCGACCGACTGCCGCTGGCCGCCGGACAGGCCGGCGACCGTCTGGCGGACGGAGCGGATCGTCGTGACGGACAGGTCGCTGAGCGTCTTGGATGCCCGCTTCTCCATGTCGACCTCGTCGAGCCGGCGGAGCCCGTCGAGCTCCTCGCGTCCCAGGAACATGTTCTGGACGACGTCCAGGTTGTCCGCGAGCGCGAGGTCCTGGTAGACGATCTCGATCCCGAGCCGTGAGGCGTCCTTGGGACCGTGGACCGACACGGGCTTGCCCTCGAAGACGATCTCGCCCTGGTCGGCGGGATGGATCCCGGCGATGCACTTGATGAGCGTGGACTTGCCCGCGCCGTTGTCGCCGACGAGGGCCATGACCTCGCCGGCGGCAACGCGGAAGTCCACCTGGTACAGCGCCTGGACGGCCCCGAAGCTCTTCGAGACCCCCCGCAGCTCGAGGACCGGGTGGCTGTCGGTCATCGGGTCAGATCCCTGCCTTGGTGCAGAGATCCGCGTACTGGCCGGTGCACACGTCCGCCTTCTTCAGGAACCCGTCCTTGAACGGGACGTCGACGTTGTCCTTCGTGATGGCGACGGGGTCGAGCAGCACCGACGGGACCTGAGCGGTGCCGTCGTCGGACTTGCCGTTGACCAGGCCGGCCGGGGGCTGCGTGCCCTTGGACAGCGAGATCGCGAGCTGGGATGCCGCGTCGGCCTCCTTCTGCACGGCCTTGTAGACGGTCATGCACTGATCGCCCGCGAGGATGTGCTGGATGCCCTGCGGCGTCGCGTCCTGGCCGGTGACCGGGATCGCCTTGAGCTTGCGCTGCTTGAGCGCGGAGATGACCGCGTTGCCCAGGCCGTCGTTGGCCGCGAGCACGCCGTCGATCTTGTTGTTGTTCTTCTGCAGCATCTGCTCGAAGATGGTCAGCGCCTGCTGGTTGTCCCAGTCGGGCACGGACTGGTCGGCGACCTTCTTGGCCTCGCCGGCCTTGTACATCGGATCGAGCACCGAGTCGTAGCCCTGCTTGAACAGGGTCGCGTTGTTGTCCGTCGGCGAGCCGTTCAGCTCGGCGATGTTCGGCTTGGACGCGCCGCTGTCGGCGAGGCACTTCTTCAGGCCCTCGCCCTGCAGCTTGCCGACCTTCACGTTGTCGAACGACACGTAGTAGTCGCGCGAGCCCTTCAGCGTCAGGCGGTCGTAGTCGATGACCTTGACCCCGCGTGACTTGGCGTTCGCCTCGATCGCCGCGCCGGAACCCGAGTCCAGGTTCGTCAGCAGCAGGATCTTCGCCCCGTTGGTGATCGCCTGCTCGGCCTGCTGCTGTTGGGCGGACTTGTCGCCCTGCGCGTTCTGGATCTCCACGGGCACGCCCGCGCTGTCGAACGCCTTCTGCAGCAGCGGACGATCGAAGCTCTCCCAGCGGATCGACGACTTCGTGTCCGGCAGGAGCACGGCGACCTTCTGCGCCTTGCCGCCACCGCCGGTCGTGCTGGTGCTGCCACCGCCGCTCGACGAGTTGTCGTCACTGCCGCAGCCTGCGAACACCGCTCCTGCCATTGCAAAGGCGCTGAGCGCCAACGCTGTCTTCCTCATGTGCTGCCACCTCTCCTCTTGAAGCAAATTTGTCGTGTGAGACCTTGTTCCTGCACCGCCGTCAGCCGAGCCCCAATCGCGTCACCCCCCGGTGGCCGCTGAGACGCGGCTGGTCAGTGCCCGGTCGGACCGACCGAGCACGAGGACGAGTGCGCCGAGGAGCTCGGCCCGCTCCCCCAGCTCTCCCACGACGACGCGGACGTCCTCAGCGGCTGCCGGGATCGCGTAGCGCACGATCGATTCGCGAAGTGGGTCGAGCAGCAGCTGGCCCGTCTGCGCCAGCTCGCCGCCGATCACGATCAGCTCGGGGTTGAGCTGGTTGCACAGCGTCGCCGCGGCGACGCCGACGAAGCGCGCGGCGTCGGCGATGACGCGCTGGCATGCGGCGTCGCCGGCGCGCGCGAGATCCACCAGCCCGTCGACGGTCAGCTCGTCGCCGTGCTGCCGGCGGAGCAGGTCCAGGAGGGCGTCGGCGCCGGCGTACGTCTCCAGGCATCCGCGGTTGCCACACCGGCAGAGCGGGCCGTGCTCGTCGACGAGCACGTGCCCGATCTCCCCCGCGGTCCCCCCGGATCCGCGGTAGACCTGCCCGCCGATGATGAGCCCGGCGCCGATGCCCGAGCCGAGCATGATGTAGGCCATCTCGGAGACGCCCCGGCCGGCGCCGAGCACGGACTCGGCGAGGGCGCCGACGTTCGCGTCGTTGTCGACGTAGACGGGGAGGCCGAGCCGCGCGGTGAGCTCCTGCGCGAGCGGCATGCCGACCCAACCGGGCATGATGGCCGAGGACCCGACGGTGCCCGTAGCCTGGTCGATCGGGCCCGCGAGCGCGGCGCCCGCGCCGAGCAGGCGCTCCCGCTCGACACCCGACTTCGCGAGGACCTCGTCGACGAGCGCGACCGCGGCGTCGAGCGAGTCCTGGGCGTCGTGGTCGACATCGACCGGGACGGTCGCCTCGGCGAGGATCGTGTAGCCGAGGTCGGCGACGGCGACCCGCAGGACCGGATGGTCGAAGTGCATGCCGATCACCGCGCCCGCGCCGGGATCGAAGGACAGGAGCACCGGTGGGCGGCCCTGCGTGGTGTTGCCGTCCTCGGGCGCGCCGCGCTCGACGAGCAGCCCGGCGCCGAGCAGCTCGTTGACGAGCGTGGAGACGGTGGATCGCGCCAGGCCCGTACGGCGTGCGATGTCCGCGCGGGACACGCTGCCACTGCCACGTACGACCTCGAGAACCTGCAGGCGGTTGCGCTCACGCAGGGAGCGCAACGAGCCCGGACTCCGGCGACCCATGGCGCGGCACCCTGTTCCTAAAGGGAACTTTTGTCAAGACTCGTACGAATTAATTTGAAATGTGCGCACGTTCGTTCGCAGCGCGCACGAAGTATTGAGTGCGTATGAACCTGGGATGGACGCCGGAGGGCGATTCAGGCGGCGCGGAGCGGCGAACCGGTGGCCGGCTTGCGGGCCCCACCGGAGATGGTCGCGGGGGTACCCCGCCCTTCGCCGTCCTCGAGGATGCTGCGAAGCCGGCGCATCGCCTTGCCCCAGCGCCGCCGGTGGTAGTGCTTCGTGAACGTGACCGCCTCCATGAGGCGATCCGTCGGCAGCTTCGGCGCGGTCTCCACGCTCAGCCGCACGCGCGAGCCGCCCGCCTCGTCGTCGACCTCGACGACCACGATCCACCGCGACCGGTTGAACTTCCCGTTGCGCCCGCGCGCGAGGATCCGCCCGCGCGACTGCACGTCGGCGAACGTGAGGTCTGCCCAGCTGTAGCGGTCGAGCCTGCGGTGGATGCGGAAGCGCGCACCCGCACCCTGGCCGACGGTCTCCTCGCTGGTCAGGTGCCAGTTGACGAGGAAGTGGTCGGTGAACTCCGGCCAGCGCGCGATGTCCGCCAGGTAGGCGAAGACCTCGGCGCGCGGCATGTCGATCTGGGTCTCGAGCTCGACGGGGTTCATGCGGCCCCGAAATCTACCGCGCCGAGACCTGCACCCTCACCGTCGCCCCCGACTCCCCACCGCGTACGCGCTCCGAGCGTTCCGGCGCCTCGCGGCGCAGCGGCCGGCACAGCTCGCAGACCCGGTGCCCGCGCGTGTAGATGTGGACGCGCTCACCGGTGAGCGGGGTGCGACCGCAGTCGCGGCAGTGCGTCGAGGACTCGCGCAGCGCGACCGTCGCCTTGCGCAGGAGCTCGCGCTCGAGGTCGCGCTCGCCGATGGTCGGGAGGATCCTGGGCATGGCGAGGCGTTCGCCGTGAGGGGGCCCTTTCCTCTTGAGCGCGGCTTTAGGAGCGCTTCATCGTGAGGGCCAGTCTTCAAAGGGCCGGATCCCTCGCCCCTGATGGTTGTCGTAGAGCAGGTGGGATCGGAGCGTCAACCCCCCAGCGCTTCGAGACAAGGAGCCGAACTATGGAGTCAATGACCTCGGGAACGCTCGCTGGAACAGGCTCGTTCCGGTGTGAGCAATGCGGCTACGTCGTGACCCTCGCTGCCGCCGACGCACTTCCGGACTGCCCTGGATGCTCCGGCCGCGACTTCACGCGCGCCTCCCTCTTCGGAGCACCGCGCTTCACGCGCGAGCTCGAGCCCCAGCGCGATCCCGAAGAGGAGGCAGCCCGCCTCGCGGAGGCCCGCGCCGAGATCACCGAGCCGGGCCAGTACCTCGCCTTCGAGGACGGCGCCGGCATGCGCGCCGTCGCGCTCACACGGGAGTGGACGCGGATCGGTCGCAGCCTCGCTGCCGACATCCGCTTCGACGACCCGACGGTGTCGCGCCGGCACGCCCTCGTCGTGCGGCAGGCCGACGGCGTCCGCGTCCTCGACGACCGGTCGCTCAACGGCGTGTTCGTCAACGGCGAGCGGGTCGAGTGGCGCGCGCTCGCCGACGGCGACGAGATCCTCGTCGGGCGGTACCGGCTGAGCTATCTCGACGTGACCTCCGTACCCGCCGCCGCGACCACGAAGGCAACGCCCGCGTAGCGGGCCAACGGCCACGCGCCCCGGTAGGGTGGGCGCGGTGGGCGCGACGATCGCGGTCCTCTCCCAGAAGGGGGGGACCGGCAAGACGACGACGGTGCGGACGCTCGCGGACGTCCTGCGCCGCAGGGGGATGCGCGTCCTCGCCGTCGACCTGGATCCCCAGGGGAACCTGTCGGACTACTTCGACGTGCCGCCCGAGGCGGACCCCACGATCGGGGACGTCCTCATGGACCGGGCGACGATCGCGGAGGCCGAGCGCGACGGCGTCGTGCCCGCGAACCTCACGCTCGCCGAGGCGGAGCTCTCGCTCGCGGGCAAGATGGGCCGCGAGCTCACCCTGCGCCGCGCGCTCGGGTCCGTCTCCGACGACTGGGACCTCGTCCTCATCGACTGCCCGCCGTCGCTCGGGCTGCTGACCGTGAACGCCCTCGTCGCGGCCGACGACGCGCTGCTGACCGCCGAGGCGCAGTACTTCGCGCTCCAGGGCGTCGAGCAGGCGCTCGAGGTCATCGAGCTCGCCCGCGAATCGCTGAACCCGGAGCTCACCTGGCTCGGCGTCGTGCTCACGATCGCCGACATGCGCACCGTGCACTCGCGCGAGGCCCAGGCCTCGCTGAAGGAGAACGTCGGCGACAAGCTGTTCGCCACGACGATCCGGCAGTCGATCGCCTACGCGGAGTCCGCGGAGCGCGCCGTCTCGATCCTCGATCACAGGCCCGATCTCGGCGCGGACTACGAGGCGCTCGCCGACGAACTGCTCGACCGCCTCGGCCGGACGTGAACCCACGCCGGCGCGCGATGCTCGCCGCGCTGCTGGCCGCGGCCTTCCTGGCCGGGTGCGGCGGCGACCGCAGCCCGGACTCGCTGCAGGGCGCGGACGTCACGCCGCCCGCGATCGCGACCACGCCGACGACGACCGCCGAGACGACCACGACGACGCGGGCCGCCGAGCCCGGCGCCCAGCAGCAGGGCCCGCTGGGCGCGAAGCTGGAGCGCAAGGTGGGTCTGCGAGACGAGCCCGACGGGAAGATCGTCGCGACGCTCGGCAGGAAGACGCGCTGGGGCTCCCCGCGCGTGCTCGCGGTCGTCGAGCAGCGGCCCGGCTGGCTGGGCGTGCTGACAGAGCAGCAGCCGGGCAAGGTCGCCTGGATCCCCGGCGACGCCGCCGAGCTGCTCCTCGAGCCGTGGTCGCTGAAGATCGACCTGTCGGCGCGGCGCGTCACGGTCAGACATGAGGGCGAGGTCGTCCGGCGGTTCGCCGTCGGCGTCGGCGGCCCCGGCTCGCCGACCCCGACCGGCCGCTTCGGCGTGACGGACACGCTGCGGCTCACCGGCGGCGGCCCGTACGGCTGCTGCGCGATCGCGCTGACCGCGCGCCAGAAGAACATCCCGCAGGGGTGGACGGGCGGCGACCGGGTCGCGATCCACGGCACCGACAGCCCGTCGAGCATCGGCAAGGCCGTGAGCCACGGCTGCCTGCGGACCGCCGAGGACGACCTGCGCTGGCTGCTCGCGCGCATCCCGCTGGGAAGCCACGTGGAGATCGTCGCGTAGCGCGACCTTTTGGGCCGCGGGATCGTTCCCGAGCCATGAGCCCTCGACTCCTTGCCGCCGCGGTCGCCATCGCCGCGGCCGCGCCATCCCTCTCGGTGCACGCCATCTTCAGCGGCGGGCAGACCGACCACATCCGCGCAGGCCAGGCCCTCATGGCCCAGGTCCGCGACAGCGGCGGCCAGGGCGTGCAGTCGATCTGCTGGGACCCCGCTCCGATCGGCCGCCCGGCCTGCGGCACCGCGCCGATCGGCGCGCCCGCGGCGGCCGGCCCGCAGAAGGTCGTCGTCACGCTGAGCGACCAGAGCACGCTGACGAAGACGCTCGACGTCGCACCGCCGGCGACGCGGTTCGGCGGCACGCGCATGGTGCCGGCGACGATCACGTGCGCGAAGGTCGGCCTCTACGGCAACTACGACCGACGGCGCCACCGCAGCCGCGACCTCGAGGAGACGATGCTGCGTGGGACGAAGGTCGGCGTCCTGAACCGGATCGCCCCGGGCAAGATCTTCATGTGGGACTACGCCACGGCCAAGGGCGGCTTCGCCAGCGAGCGCTGCGCGACGGCCGGGCTCTAGCCCTCGAGGACCTGGGCGCCGCGCGGCTCGAACTCCGCGGGCATGACGCGCGCCCAGCCCCGGGCCTCGCGCTCGAGGGCCTCCCTGACGACCGCCTCCTGCTCCGTGCGCGCCCAGACGAGCACCGTCGGGCCCGCGCCCGAGATCGTCGCGCCGAGCGCGCCGAGCGCGGGCGCGCGCTCCAGCAGCGCGGCCGACTGCGGGAACAGGTGCGCGCGGTAGGGCTGGTGGATGCGGTCGCACAGGCCGGCCGCGACGAGGTCGAGGTCGCCGCGCTCCAGGCCCAGGAGCAGCAGAGCGGCGTGTCCCGCGTTGGCGGCGGCGTCCGCCAGCGGGACCGTCGCCGGGAGCGCCGCACGCGCGGCCGCGGTCCGCACCGGGATCCGCGGGACGACGAGGATCGCCGACAGCCCGGCGGGCGGCTCCAGGCGGGCGGCGCGGCCGTCGACGTACGCGGTCACGCCGCCGAGGAGCGACGCCGCGACGTTGTCCGGATGGCCCTCCATCTCGATCGCGTGACCGAGGAGGTCCGAGCCGCCGCCGCGGACGCGGTCGGCGGCGAGCAGCCCGGCCACGCAGGCCGCGCCGCTCGAGCCCAGGCCGCCGGAGAGCGGGATGACAGACCGCATCCGGAACGCGAAGCGATCGGGCGGATGCAGGCGGGCGAAGGCGCGCACCGCGAGGTTGCGGCGATCGCGGGCCACGTGCAGGTCGGTCCCGAACGAGAACGAGCCGGTCTCCGTGACCTCGAGCTCGAGGTGGAGGGCCAGCGCCGCGGCGAACGCGTCGAAGCCCGGCCCCAGGTTGGCCGACGAGCCCGGGACGCGGACGCGGATCATCTAGCCGAGCACGGCCCGCTCGACGGCGTCGAGCCGCGGCTCGCACGGCACGACGGCGCCGGCGTGGTCGAGCGCGGTCTGCGGATCCTTGAGGCCGTGGCCGGTGAGTACGCAGACGATCCGCCCGGTGCCGTCGGCGCCGTAGCGCAGCAGACCCGCCACCGAGGCGGCGCTGGCGGGCTCGCAGAAGACGCCCTCGCGCGCGGCGAGGAGACGCCAGGCGTCGAGGATCTCGTCGTCGGTCACCGCGCGGATCATCCCCCGCGACGCCGTCATCGCCTCCATCGCCTCCTCCCAGCGGGCCGGGTTGCCGATCCGGATCGCGCTGGCGATCGTCTCGGGCTTCGCGATCGGGTGACCTTCGACGAGCGGGGCGGCGCCCGCGGCCTGGAAGCCGAACAGGCGGGGCGCGACCTCCTCCTCGACGAATCCGCGCCACCACGCGGTGACGTTGCCCGCGTTGCCGACCGGGATGCAGAGCGCGTCGGGCGCGCCGCCGAGGTCGGCGACGACCTCGAAGGCCCCCGTCTTCTGGCCCTCGAGGCGGTACGGGTTGACGGAGTTGACGAGCGCGATCGGGTGCTTCGCGCACAGCTGGCGCACGAGCGCAAGCGCCTCGTCGAAGTTTCCGCGCAGCGCGACGACGCGCGCGCCGTGCATGAGCGCCTGGGCGAGCTTGCCGGTCGCGATGCGCCCGTCGGGGACGATCACGGCGCCCGTGAGCCCCGCCCGTGCCGCGTAGGCCGCGGCGCTCGCGGCGGTGTTGCCCGTGGACGCGCAGATCACGGCCTCCGCACCCTCGCGGACGGCGGCCGACACCGCGCAGGTCATGCCACGGTCCTTGAAGGACCCGGTGGGGTTGGAGCCCTCGAGCTTCAGCCACACCTCCGCGCCGACCCGCTCGGACACGTGTGGGGCGTGCACCAGCGGCGTCGAGCCTTCGCCGAGCGTGATGACGGGGTCGCCGTCCTCGAAGGGGAGACGCTCCCTGAAGCGGTCGATGAGGCCGGCGCTCATGTGAACTCGGCTTCGATGACCCGGATCGCGCGCGGCGGGGAGCGCAGGAACTCCAGGCGGCCGATGAGCTCGACCGCGGCGCGCAGGCGCGACTCCAGGAGCGGGTGCACGACCATCACCAGTCGCGCGTTCTGCCCCAGGCCCTTCTGGACGACCGACTTGATCGACGCCCCCTGCATCCCGAGGATCTGCGCGACCTGCGCGAGGACGCCGGGCCGGTCGGCGACCTCGAGGTGCAGGTAGAACGCGCTCACGACGTCCTCGACGATCGCCAGCCGCTGGGACGGCTCCGAGGTCGAGGCCGGCGGGATCATCGCGCTGATGACGTCGCCGAGCACCGCGCTCGCGGTCTGCGGGCCGCCGGCGCCGGGCCCCGACATCGTGATCTCGGTGATGTCGGGGGACTCGATCGTCACGGCGTTGAACGGCCCGCCGACGCTGGCGAGCGGATGCCCGCCGTAGAGGAACGCGGGGTGCACGCGGACCGAGATGCCGCCGTCGATGCGCTCGGCCGTGCCGATGAGCTTGAGCCCCAGGCCCAGCTCGCGCGCGTACTCCATGTCGTCGGCGGTGATGTGCTCGATGCCCTCGTACGGGACCTGGTCGAGCGTCACGGGCGTGTCGAACGCCAGGCGCGCGATGATCGCCATCTTCGCCGCGGCGTCGCGGCCGGTGACGTCGTCGGTCGGATCGGCCTCCGCGTAGCCGAGCCGCTGGGCGTCCGCGAGCGCCGACTCGTACGTCGCGCCGGTGCGCGCCATCTCGCTGAGGATGTAGTTCGTCGTGCCGTTGACGATCCCGTGCACGCGCTCGATGTGCGCGGCCGCCAGCGACTCCTGCAGGACCCGGATGACCGGGACGACGCCCGCGACGGCCGCCTCGAAGCGCAGCTGCACGCCGTGCTCGCGCGCGACCGACCAGAGCTCCTCGCCGTGGAGCGAGAGCAGCTGCTTGTTCGCGGTGACGACATGGCGGCCCGCGCGCATCGCGCGCAGCACGTAGTCGCGCGCCGGGTCGACGCCGCCGATCACCTCGACCACGAGATCCGAGCCGTCGACGATCTCCTCGAACGTCCCCCGCGAGCGCGTCAGGACGCCCGTCAGCTCGGGCCGCAGGCCCGTGGTCAGCTCGATCTGCGCGGCGCGGGCCTCGAGGAGGGTCGCGAACGCCGACCCGACGGTGCCGTGCCCGAGCAGGCCGACCCGGAACCTCGCCGGCTCAGAGGACGTCACGGGAGAGCAGGTCGTCGTAGGTCTCGCGTCGCACGACCACGCGAGCGTCGCCGTCGCGCACGAACACGACGGGCGCGCGTGGGACGCCGTTGTACTGGTTTGCCATCGCGTAGCAGTAGGCGCCGGTCACGGGCGTCACGACGATGTCGTCGGGACGGGGGTCGTCGAGCATCGCGTCGCGCACGATCACGTCGGAGGACTCGCAGTGCTTGCCGACGACATGGCACCGGGTCGATCCACCTGGGCGCGAGGCGAGCACGGCCTCGTAGCGGGCGCCGTAGAGCATCGGGCGCAGGTTGTCGGACATGCCCCCGTCCACGGCGACCCAGGTCGAGACGTTGCGCTTCACCGATTGCACCCCGTAGATCGTGACGCCGGCCGCTGCGACGAGCGCCCGGCCTGGCTCGTCGAGGATCGCGACGTCGGGTCCCAGGTACTCGCGGATCGCCCCGACCTTCACGTCTGCGTACTCCTGCACCGACGGCGGGTGGTCGTCGGGCGTGTAGGCGACGCCCAGACCCCCGCCGACGTTGATCGCCTCCATCGGGCCGAGCGCGGCGACCGCTTCGATCGCGCGACGGAACGGGTCGAGCTCGAGCAACTGGGAGCCGATGTGCAGGTGCACGCCGCGCAGACGCAGTCGCTCGGAGGCTCGGATGCGCTCCATGGCGGTCGGTGCGTCGGCGAGCGAGAAGCCGAACTTCGTGTCGGCCTGGCCGGTCGAGATGTGGTCGTGCGTGTCGCCGCGGACGTCGGGGGCGACACGGATCATCACGTCCTGCTCGCGCGTCGCGAGGCGATCGAGGCGGTCCAGCTCATCGGTGTTGTCGACGACGATCAGCCCGACGCCGGCATCCAGGGCCTCGCCGAGCTCACGTTCGGACTTCGCGTTGCCGTGGAGCGTGACCATGCCCGGCGCGACGCCGGCGCGCAGGGCGATCTGCAGCTCGCCGCCGGATGCGACGTCCGCGCCGATCCCCTCCTCGGCGAGCACCCGCAGGACCGCGGTGCACGGGAACGCCTTGGTGGCGAAGGAGAGGTGCACGTCGGCGGGGAACGCCTCGCGGAACTCGCGGGCGCGGGCGCGGAGGTCGTCCTCGGCGACGATGTACGCGGGTGTGCCGACCTCGCGCGCGAGGTCGACGAGGTCGCATCCCCCGACCTCGATGTGGCCGGCGGCGTTCAGGGTGGTGCCGAGCGGCCACACGTGGGAGAGGCTCTGGGCGGTCGCCATCGCGCGCAGAGGATGCCACGTCGGCGCCGGCGGCCTCGCCCTGTCGCGAGAATGAGAACGGATCTCGATAGTGTTCGTCGCACCCGTGGACGCCCTGGTCGACCCCTTCACCACGCCGTACATGCAGCGGGCGCTGCTCGCCGTGGTGCTGCTCAGCGTCGCGGGCGGCCTGTTCGGCGCGTGGATCGCCCTGCGGCGGCTGGCGTTCTTCACCCACGCGGTCGGGACGGCGACGTTCCCCGGCCTCGTCGTCGCGGCGCCCGCGGGCATCGCCGCGCCCGTCGCCGCGATGGGTGCCGCGCTCATCTACACGGCCGGGCTGGCGCGGCTGCTGCGCGACGGGCGCCTGCGCGCCGACGCCGCGACCGGCCTGCTCCTCGTCGCGGCGCTGGCGATCGGCTCGATCCTCGCCGGCGACGTCTTCGCGTCGGGCGCCGGCGTCGACCGCCTCCTGTTCGGGACGCTGCTCGGGTTGAGCGACACGGACCTGTGGCTCGCGGGCGCGGTCGCCCTGCTGGCGCTGCTGAGCACCGCGCTGCTCGGGCGGACCTGGCTGGCGACCGGCTTCGACCCCGGCGGCGCAGGGGCGCTCGGCGTCCCGTCGCGCCTGGGCGACTGGCTGCTCCTGGGCGGCCTGGCGCTCGCGGTCGTCGCGTCGCTGCCCGCCGTCGGTGCGCTGCTCGTCTCCACGCTGCTCGTCGTCCCCAGTGCGACCGCGCGGCTCCTGGCGGGCTCGATGCGCGGGCTGCTGCTCGGCGGCGTCGGGCTCGCCCTGGCCGAGGGGATCTGCGGCCTGTGGCTCGCCGATGGGGCCAACCTGCCACCGGGCCCCGCGATCGCCGTGCTCGGCGGCGTGGTCTTCGCCGCGGTGGCACTCGTCAGGGAGGCCACGTGAGCCTCGTCGAGGTCTCCGGGATCGTCACGGGCTACACGCCCGGCCGCCCCGCGCTGAGCGGCGTGACGTTCTCGCTCGACGCCGGGGAGGCCGTGGCGGTCCTCGGCCCCAACGGTGGAGGGAAGACGACGCTGCTGCGGCTCCTGCTCGGCGAGCTGCCGGTGATGGCGGGCACGTGCGCGGTGGAGGGCAGCCCGGCGTACGTCGCGCAGGCGGGGCGGGCGCGGCTGGACTTCCCGGTCAGCGCGCTCGACGTCGTCCTCATGGGCGCGTACGCGCGCACGCCCGCGTGGAGGCGACTCGGGCGGGGGGAGCGCGAGCGCGCGAGGGCCGTGCTCGACCGGGTCGGGCTCGCGCCGCAGGCAGGGACGCGGTTCGGCGCGCTCTCCGGCGGCCAGCGCCAGCGGGTGCTCATCGCACGGGCGCTGCTGCAGGACGCTGCGCTGCTGCTGCTCGACGAGCCGTTCACCGGCGTGGACCGCGCGAGCGAGGCCGGGCTGCTGGCCATCCTCGACGAGCTGCGCGCCGAGGGCAGGGGCCTGCTGGTGTCGACGCACGACATCGACCACGCGCGGCGGTGGGACAAGGTGCTCTGCCTCAACGGCGCGCAGATCGCGTTCGGCGCACCCGCGGACGCGCTCACGGCGCAGGCGCTGCACGCGACGTACGGCGAGGAGCTCGTGACGCTCGGCGAGGAGACCGTCGCCGTCCACTCCCACCACGATCACGGCTGATGGAGCTGCTCGAGAGCGAGCTGCTGCGACGGGCACTGGCCGAGGTGGTGCTGCTCGGCGTCGTCTGCGGGCCCCTGGGGGTGTGGATCCTGCATCTGCGCCACACGTACGCGGCCGAGTCGCTGTCGCACGCGATGCTTCCCGGGCTCGTGCTGGCGGCGCTCGCCGGCGTGCCGATCGTGCTCGGCGCGTCGGGCGGCATCGTGGTCGCCGCCCTGCTCATCGCGCTCGCCGCGCGCGACCGCCGGATCGGGTCCGAGCTCGCAGTGGCGGTGACGGTCGGCGCGCTGTTCGGGCTCGGCGTGGCGCTGGCGCTGGCGCCGGACACGCCGGCGCGGCTGGGCGAGCTGCTGTTCGGCGACCCGCTGGGCGCGACGGACGGCGACCTCGCCGTGGCGGCCGGCCTGGGGCTCGTCGTGCTCGTCGCGCTCGGATTCGGCGGGCGCGCGCTGCGCGTGACGGCGTTCGATGCCGGGAGCGCCCGGTCGCTGGGCGTCTCGCCGGGGCGGACGACCGCCGGCCTGCTCGTGCTGCTGGGCGTCGCGATCGTCGCGTCCGTCCAGGGGCTGGGGAACCTGCTCGTCCTCGCACTGCTGGTCGCGCCCGCGGCGGCGGCCCTGCGTGCGTCGGACCGGCTCGTCGTGCAACTGCGCCTGGCAGCACTGTTCGGCGCGATCGCGGGCGCGGGCGGGATGGAGCTGTCGTACGTCGCCGACGTGGCGGCCGGGCCGTCAGTGGCGCTGGTGGCCTGCGCGCTGGCGGTGCTGGCGTCGTTGCGGCCGGGGCGGGCGGCCGCGCGTCCCGGCCGCGGGCCGATCGAGGGCCTGGCCGGCGGGCACTGAGCGGGGCTACAGGTACGAGGCCGGGTTCACCGGCGTCCCGTTCACGCGGACCTCGAAGTGCAGGTGCGCGCCGAACGAGTGGCCCGTGTTGCCGACGTAGCCGATCACCTGACCCTTGCTCACGTCGGCGCCCATCGACGTCCCGAAGCGCGACTGGTGCGCGTAGCACGTGGACGTCGTCGCGTTGTGCTGGACGCAGGTGAAGTTGCCGTAGCCGCCCGATGAGCCGACGCCCTGCATGAGCACGACGCGGCCCGAGTCGGCGGCGCGGATCGGCGTGCCCTCGGCGACCGCGATGTCCAGGCCCGCGTGCAGGTGGCCCGGGCGCGACTCGCCGAAGACGCCGCTGATCGGGCCGTTGACGGGCCAGATGAACTGTCCCGAGCCCTGCTTGACCGGACCGGCCGCCGGGTTGCCCTGGGCGACGCGCAGCTTCTCGGCGATCTTCGCCGACTGCGCCTCCATCGCCTCGAGGTTCTCCTGCAGGTCGCTGCGATCCGCGCGCACCTTGCTCAGCGCGGCGGTCTTGCCCGCGCGCGTCTTCGCGTACCCGACCCGCGTGCCGACGAGCTCGCCCTTCACCGCGGCGATCTCGTCCCGCCGCGACTGCACGATCGCCGTGACCTTCTGCTGCCGGGTCTCGAGCTTCGCGAGGTGCGCCTCGGTGTCGACCGCGTCCGCCTTCGCGCTGCGCACGAGGAGGATGACCTGGCGGTCCTGGTCGGAGATCCGCCGGATGAACTCGGTGCGCTCGAGGAGATCGGCGAAGTCGGTCGACCCGAGCACGACGGTGAGGATGTCGGGCTTGTCGGCCTTGAAGAGCTCGACGAGTCGCGTGGAGAGCGTCGCCCGGGCCTCGCGCAGCCTGCGCTGGAGCCGGACGAGCCGCGCGCGCTCGGAGCGCAGCTCGCCGCGCAGGCTCTCGAGCTCGGCGCGCTTGGCGTCGAGGTCGCGCTGGAGGACCTCCTCGCGGCCGGCGAGCGTCGTGATCTTCGACTGGAGGCGGTTGATCCTGCTCGTGTACTGCGCGATGTCGCTCGACAGCGTCTTCTCCGCGCCCTTCTTGCGGCCGATCCGATCGCGCGTGCGGTCGATCTTCCCGTTGAGCTCGTCGAGCTTGCTCTGGGACGGGGTTGCGGCGGTCGACCCGAGGGGCAGGGCCGCCCAGAGGGCGACGGGGACCGCGACGCACACGATGAGGACGATCAGACGGCGCATCGGCGTCCGCGGCAGGCTACGGGAGACCCACGACCCTGCCCGACAGCCGCGTTGCGTGGGCGCGAACTTGCACAGGAGACGTTCAGGATGCCTTAACCGTCCGTGCCTACACTCGCGCCATGGCTCAGTCGAAGGTGGCGCTTCGCGCCGATACCGGCCTCCAGGCCCGGATGTTGATCACGGTGTTCCTGCTCGGCGCCCTGTACGTCGTGCTGATCGCCGCGCTCTTCGCCAGCGGTGCGTCTGGCGTGACCATCTTCGTCGTCGCGGCCGGGCTGTTCCTCTTCCAGCTGTTCGCCTCCGACAAGATCGCCCTGGCCACGATGGGCGTGCAGAAGGTGAGCCCGCAGGAGGCGCCCGAGCTGCACGCGATGATCGAGCGGCTCTGCGTGCAGGCCGACCTGCCAAAGCCGACGATCGGCATCGTCAACACCACGATGCCCAACGCATTCGCGATGGGCCGCTCGCAGAAGAGCGCGACCGTCGTGGCGACGACCGGCATCCTCGAGCTGCTGTCGCCCGCCGAGCTCGAGGGCGTCATGGCGCACGAGCTCGCGCACGTCCGCCACCGCGACGTGATGATCATGACCATCGCGTCCTTCTTCGCGTCGATCGCCGCGCTGATCCTCCAGTTCGGGTTCTTCTTCGGCGGCAACAGCGACGACGAGGACGGGCCGAGCACGATGGTGCTGATCCTCGTGTCGCTCGTCGTGTACGTCGTGTCGTTCGTCCTCATGCAGGCGCTGTCGCGCTACCGCGAGTTCGCCGCCGATCGCGGCGCCGCCGCGATCACCGGCCGGCCGAGCGCGCTGTCCTCGGCGCTGCTGAAGATCAGCGGCACGATGGATCGGCTGCCGATGACCGACCTGCGTGCGCACTCCGAGATGAACGCCTTCTACATCATCCCGGCGAACACGAAGAAGTCGCTGCTGAACCTCTTCTCGACGCACCCGCCGGTCGAGCAGCGCATCGCCCAGCTCTCGCGGCTGGAGGCGCAGCTGCAGGGCGCGCGCTAGAACTCCCTCATGGGGTTCCTCGACAGCCTGCTCGGGCGGACGAAGGCAAAGCCGATCGCGGCGCAGGATCGGCTGTTCGCCCTCACCACGGCGTACATCTCGCTCGAGACCGAGCACAACATCACGACGCGCGGACAGGCGGCCATCCTGTTCCAGCCCGTCGACACCGCCGACTTCGACAACATCGTCACGGAGATGGAGGAGCTCGTGCGCGGCACGGGCGAGGAGACCGGGACGACCCTCACCGTCGAGACGGACTCCTTCGGCTACCGCTGGATGATCCTCCACGACCCCGACGTCGACGACCTCGTCGTCGGGATCAACGCGGTCAGCGACGCGCTGGCGGTCGGCGGCTACGGCGACCGGACGCTCGCTGCGGTCTTCGCGTTCAAGGACGCCCGCGACCGCCAGCTGTACCTGATCTACAACTACAAGCGAGGCACCTGGTACCCGTTCGTGCCGGCGGGCGGCGAGCAGGCCCGCGACGCCGAGCGCGAGCTGCAGCTCAAGGCGATCCTCGAACCCGAGCTGCCCGTCGAGGCGGAGCTCGAGCGCTGGCTGCCGATGTGGGGTATCCCGATCTGATGACCGAGATCCACGCGAAGGTCCTCAGCATCCACGACGTCGCCCCCGCCCCGGCACCCTGCATCGAGGGCGTGGACTGGCGGCCGCTGCGCGACGAGCTCGGCGTCACCGCCTTCGGGATGAACGCCTACGTCGGCGCCGAGCCGGGCACGGTCGTCGTCGAGCCCCACGACGAGGTCGACACGGGCCACGAGGAGGTCTACGCCGTCATCGCCGGCTCCGCGCGCTTCAAGCTCGACGGGCAGACGTTCGACGTCGCCGCGCCCGGCTTCGTCAAGCCCGACTCCCCCGCCGTGCACCGCGAGGCCCGCGCCATCGAGGGCGGGACGATCGTGCTCGCCGTCGGCGCGGCGCCGGACAAGCCGTTCGAGGTCTCAGAATGGGAGACCCGCCAGCACGAGCTCGGGCGCCAGGGCCGCAGCTAGGCGGCGTAGGCACTCGGCGGGACGCCCACGTAGCGACGGAAGTCGTTGCCGAAGTGGGCCTGGTCGAAGTAGCCCAGGTCCTGGGCCAGCGAGGCGAGGTCTTTGGCCTCTCCGGCCGCCATCCGCTCGGCCGCCTCGTGCAGCCGATAGCGCTGCAGCACCCACTTCGGGCTCACGCCGACGTGCCGGCGGAACAGTCGCTGCAGCGTCCGGACGGACACGCCGTGCCGCGCCGCGACGTCCGTGACGCGGAGGTCGGGCGGGCCCTCGCGCATCGTCCTCGCGGCGTCGACGACCGTCGTGATCCCGGCGTCGGGCGCCGGACGGCGCGCCCGTAGGAACGCCTCGACGCGTGCGATGCGCGCGTCGGCGTCGTCGTCGCCGTCCTCCAGCGCCGTGGCCTCGGGCCCCAGCGCCTCGGCGAAGGACACGACCCGGCCGGTCAGCTCGAGGGCCGGCAGCCGCGAGTAGGGCGAGAACGCGCCAGGAAGGAACTTGACGCCAACGGCCTCACCGGCGCCCGCGATGTGATGGCTCGACGTCCCGTCGGGGATGCCGTAGACGGCGGGTCCCGACGGTTCGAACACGAGGTTCACGCAGGGGTGCGGGAGGATGTCCTGGCGGAAGGACGGGCGCCCACGCAGGTCCCAGCGGACGACCCAGTACCGGTCCACGACATCGGACAGGTCGGGCGTCGGCAGGCGGCGCTCGAGCGTGAAGTGCATCGCACCCTCGTCCGGGCGCAGGATGCCCCGGGAATCGTCCTGTCGCGTTCCTCCAAGATCCTCCACGCCGCGAAGCGTACGGTCCAGCCATGTCCGACTACACGCTGCTGAACCTGCTCGAGACCGAGGACGACGCCGCCAAGCACGGCATGGGCGAGACGCTCGCGGCGCACTTCCCGCGCGAGGCGCTCGGCTGCGAGCGCACAGGCGTCTCCCTCCAACGCGTCAAGCCCGGCCAGAGGCTGTTCGGGCACACGCACAAGACCGACGAGGAGGTCTACGTCGTCGTCTCCGGCTCGGGCACCGCCCTCCTGGGCGACGATCGTCACGACCTGCGCCCGATGGATGCGCTGCGCCTCGCGCCGGAGACGCTGCGGGCGTTCGAAGCCGGCCCCGAGGGCCTCGAGCTGATCGCCTTCGGGACCCATCACGACGACGACGCCGTGATGGCCCCCGACGCCTGGGGCTAGTCCGGGATCAGGCCGTCGCCGGTGAACTCGTGCTGCGCCTCGGCGAAGGTCGTGTCCGCCGGGGGGAACAGGACGTCGGAGCCCTCGAGCTCGTCGTCCGCCATCCGGGTGCCGACCTCGCGGACGTGATCGAGCAGCGCGGCGAACGTCTTGAGGAACGCCGTCTCGTCGCCGCCCTCGGAGGCGGCGACGGCGGCGTTGTCGAGCTCGTTCAGGTTGTCGCGATCGCTGTCGTCGATCCGGAACTGGCCCTCGCCCATGATCCGGACGATCATGCGCCGGCCTTGCCCTCGCCCAGCTCGCCCTGCGGCGCGCCGCCCGTGCCGAGCTCCGCCTTCATCTTCGCCAGCTCATCGTCGACCTGACCCGACGCGCCGAGCTCCCGGAGCTGGCGGTCGATGTCGTCCTCGCCGGAGCCGAGCTGCGTGATGTCGTCGAACGTGCCGGCCGCCTCGAGCTCCTCGACCGCCCCCGCGCGAGCACGCATCTGCTCGGTCTTGTCGACCGCGCGCTGCATCGCCAGCCCGACGTCGGCCATCTCCTCGCCCACGCCGGTCGCGGCCTCGGAGATCCGCACCTGGGCCTCCGCGGCGTTGTACTGCGCCTTGATGACCTCCTTCTTCGTGCGGAAGGCCTCGACCTTCGTGCGCAGCCGCTGCTCGGACTCCGTCAGCTTGGACTGCTGGTCCTCGAGCTCGGCGATCTGCGTGTCGAGCGTCTGCAGCTCGGTCTGCGCGACCGTCTTGCGCTCGAGCGCCATGCGCGCGAGGTCCTCCTTGCCGGCGCCGAGCGCCTGACGCGCCTGCGTGTCGAGCTTCACGACGCTCTGCTCGAGCTTCTCGGCCTGCATCTGGAGGCGCTTCTTCGCCGTCACGACGTCGGCGATGCCCTTCTTGACGTTCTGCAGGTTCTGCAGCTGGGCCTGGTAGCTGTAGTCGAGGGTCTCGCCCGGATCCTCGGCCTTGTCCAGCAGTTTGTTGATCTTCGCCTTGACGACAGTGGAGAAGCGTCCGGACATGCCGGCCATGTGGGCTCCTTTGGAAAGTTCCTGGGATAGTTCTACCAGCCGTGGAACCGCGCCCTGTCTCCGCCTCACGCTCGGTGCTGACCCATTGGATGGGCCCGACCGACGCGAACGTCGCGGGATCGGTCCACGGTGGCGCCGTCATGCGCCTCTGCGACGAGGCGGCGGCGACCGCGGCGGTGCGCCACTGCCGCCAGATGGTGGTCACCGCGGCCATGGGCCGGATGACGTTCCTCCTGCCGATCCGCCTGGGTCAGCTCCTGACGTTCCGCGCCTCGGTGAACGCGGTGTGGCGGACCTCGATGGAGGTCGGCGTCCGCGTCGAGGCGGAGGACATCGCGACCGGCGCGCTGCAGCACACGAACAGCGCCTACCTCACGATGGTCGCGGTCGGCGCGACCGGGAGCCCCGTCGAGGTCCCTCCGCTGGTCATGCAGGACGACGAGGACCGGCGGCGTGAACGAGAGGCGCAGCTGCGCCGGCAGAGCGCGCTCGCCGAGCGCGAGACGATCCTCGCCGAGCGCAGGGCGCGCGGCGAGGACCTCCCGTGACCTAGCCCTACAGGCCCTCGGGGTGGCGGGCCTTGAAGCCGCGCGTGGAGCGCAGCACCGGCCGCCAGCGGGGACCCTTCGCACCCGACGGGTCACCTGCGGCGCTCGTGTCGAGCCGCAGGCCCGCGATGACCATGAACGCGTGCGAGGACTTCGTGTAGACGGTGATCCAGGCGCCGGGGCCGTTCTCGCCCCAGGAGAAGAAGCCGGAGGAGTCGAGCGGGTCCTCGATGAGGCCGCCGCCGTTCAGCGCGAAGGAGACGGTGCCCGAGCAGTCGTAGCCGCGGGGATCGAGGAAGCCGGGGCGATGGCCGCCGCCGTACTTGTAGGGCTTCCCGATGATCGCGTTCGCCGCGATGATCGCGTTCTGGACGGCCGGGGGAGCGGCGACCGGCGGGGCGGCGAGGCCGCTGGCCGGGTCGACGGTCGCGACGGCGCCGGGAACGGGAGCGGGCGGAGCGGGGGTGGCGGCACCGACCTGGCCGGGCGCCGGAGGCGTGGGTGCGGCCTGCTGGGTTGCAGCGCGGGTGTTCGCGGTCGGCGTGCCGTACGCGGCGCCGCCATTGGCTGCCGTGTCCTGCGCCATCGCGTCCGTGGCGCACAGGGAGATCCCCGCGAGCGCGCACGTCATCGTCAACAGGGCACGAGCCCTCACGTCCTGAACACCCTCTTTCGTCGGCCTACGGGGTTAGCTGACGGGCTAGCGCAGAAAGGCAGCGCTTCTCGGGCCTCGGCCCATGATTCGCCCCAACAACTCGGGTCCCCCGATCCCGCGCTTCTCGCCCGGGATTCGGCAGTGAGTCGGGCACAATACACACCTGCACGACGAACTGCAGTGTTGTTCTGACTACCTGCCTGCTCTCCTGCCGGACTTTGAACCGGCGAAGGGTGCGTCGTCCGACGTCTACTCTCGCCTCCTGTGAGGCGCCTGGCTCCCCTGCTGATCCTGGTCCTCGCGTTCGCCGGATGCTTCGGCGGGAGCGACGACTCCAGCGACCGCACGTCCTCGAGCGACAGCGGGTCCGGCGCGGCCGACCTCGGTATGCCCGCTACGGCCACGAAGAACACCACGCGGATCGATTCCTCCGATCCGGCGGTGTCCGCGGCGGCGATCGCCCGGGCCACGTACCCGGGCAAGGGGCCCGGCACGGTCGTGCTGGCGGACGGTGGGGACTGGAGAGATGCGCTCACAGCTTCCGTCCTCTCGGGTTCGCCGCTGCGCGCGCCGGTCCTGCTGAGCGACGGCACCGACATGCCCGATGCGACGCGCGATGCGCTCAAGGCCCTGGCCCCGACCGGCTCGGCGGATGCGGGCGGCGCGCAGGTCGTCCGCGTCGGCGACGTGCCGCGCCCCGCGGGCCTGAAGGCGGTCGACGTGACGGCGGCCACGGCCGAGGAGACCGCCCGCGCCATGGACACGTTCGCCAGCGGCGTCGCCGGCAAGCCGTCGCGCACGGTCATCGTCACGTCCTCGGAGAAGCCGGAGATCGCGATGACCGCCGCGGGCTGGTCGGCGCGCTCGTCGTCGCCGATCCTCTTCGCGACGCACGACGCCGTGCCCGAGGTCACCAAGCTCGCGATCCAGGCCCACGACAAGCCGCGCATCTACCTGCTCGGGGGCGAGGACGTCCTGTCGAAAACGGTCGAGCAGGCGCTTGCCAAGCTCGGGAAGGTCACGCGCGTCTCGGGCACGGACCCGACGACGACCTCGATCGCCGCCGCGCGGCTGCGCGACGGAGCCGCCGGCTGGGCCGTCGACGACCCGGGCCACGGGCTCGTCTTCCTCTCGTCCAAGGCGCCGGCGCTCGCCGCGGGCGCCGCGCCGCTGTCGAACGCCGGCACCTACGGCCCGCCGCTGGTCCTGCCCGCCGACGGCTCGCTGCCGGCCCCGCTACGGGCGTACCTGCTCGACATCCAGCCGGGCTACGCGGAGAGCCCGGTCCGCGGTGTCTACAATCACGGCTGGATCGTCGGGGACCGCACGCTGGTGCCGCTCGCGACGCAGTCCGCGATCGACGAACTCCTCGAGATCTCCCCAGTCCGCAGCCAGTGAGCGAAGCAGAGCATCCTGAACGCCGGGTCCCCGGCCACGACGTCACGGTCGACGACGTCCGTCAGCTCATGGGCGCGTCCACGCCGCACTTCGCGCTGCAGATCCGCAACCGCATCGCGCGGCTCGTCGACGGCCTCCCCGCCGACCACCCGGCCCGCATCGAGGGCGAGCGGGAGATCGCCCGGCTCACGGCGCTCGGCCGGTCCGGCGAGGTCCGCGGCACCCGCCACGAGCCCGGCATCCCGGCGCTCCCGTCCAACCGCGCGGGCATCGCGCTGGCGGACGAGAACCCGGCTCCGTCGGCGCCGCACTGACCGTCCGTCCCGGACCGTACGGTCCGGGGATGGCCGTCGCCACGGCATCAGCAGGCATCCCCGGTTCCGCGCTCCCCGGGCCCTTCGGCGTCGGCGAGTACGCCGCGGCGCTGCGCGACCGCCTGCGGGGCTTCGCCCACGTCCAGCTGACCGGCGAGGCGTGCGACGTCAGGCTCACGCGAGCGCGCGTCTACTTCGAGCTGCGCGACGAGCGCGGCGCCGTCCCGTGTGCGATGTGGCGCGAGGACTTCGACCGTCTCGGGCTCGCACCCGGAGCGCTCGCCCAGGGCGCGCAGGTCGTCGTCGCCGGCGGCTGCGACTTCTATCCCGGCAGCAGCGCCAGCTCGCCGCACTTCTCCTTCGCGGTCACCGGCCTGCGCATCGCCGGCGAGGGGGATCTCCTCGCCCGCATCGAGCGCGTGCGGCGGCTCCTGGTCGCCGAGGGTCTGTGCGAGCCGCAGAAGGCGCTCGCGCGTCCGGCCCTCCCGCGCACGATCGGGGTCGTGTGCGGCGAGCGGGGCAAGGCGCGCGACGACGTGCTCGCCGGGCTGCAGCGCCGGGGCTGGGCCGGCCGGCTCGTCTGGGCGTTCGCCCCGGTGCAGGACCGCCATGCCGCGCCCGCGGTCGGGCGCGCGCTGAGCGAGCTGGCGGCGCTCCCGGACGTGGACGTCGCGATCGTCGCCCGCGGCGGCGGCTCGCTGGCCGACCTGCTCGCCTTCTGCGACGAGACGCTGTGCCGGACGGTCGCGCTCCTGCGCGTCCCGGTCATCGCGTCGGTCGGCCACCACACCGACCGCACGCTCATCGACGACGTCGCCGCCGTGAGCTGCTCGACGCCCACGCACGCGGCCGAGGCGGCGGTGCCGCTGCACGTCGGCGCCGCGCGCGAGGCGCTGGGGCGCGGATCGGCGCGGCTCGCCCGCCACGGGCGAAGGGCGGTCGCCGACCGGGCGCGCGTCCTCGCGCGGCTGTCGCGGGCGCCCGGCGAGCACGTCGCGCGTCACCGGCGCGAGCTGCACCAGGACCTCCGCGAGCTGCGGGCGAGCGCGCGGCGGCGCGTGGACGCCGAGGAAGCCGCGACCGCGCGCCGTGCCGAGGCGCTGGCCCGGCGCGCGGCGGCCGCCGCCGGTCCGCTGCGAACGTCGCGCGAGCGGCGGCTGGACGGCCTCGCCGCGGCGCTCGCGGCGCACGATCCCGAGCGCACGCTCGCGCGCGGCTACGCGCTCGTGGAGGACGCCGAGGGCGCCCCCGTGACCGACGCCGGGGCCGCGCGGGCGGCCCGTGAGGTGCGGATCCGCTTCGCCGACGGCGCAGTGCAGGCAACCCTGAAGGACGAGACATGACGGACGTGACCTACGAGACCGCCTCGGGTCGGCTCGAGTCGATCATCGAGCGGCTCGACTCCGGCGAGGCCGGCCTGCGCGAGACGCTGGAGCTCTGCCGCGAGGGTCGCGGGCTCGTCGAGTTCTGCGCGGGCGAGCTCGACGCCGTGAGCCAGGGCCTCGATGCGCTGCGCCTCGACGAGCTCGTTGCTCGCCTCGAGAGCTAGGTTCAGAGCGTGACCAGCACCTGGGAGCGCCTGGCCGATCTGCCGCTGCGGATCGACGACTATGCGCTCGAGCCGCTTCGCATGAACGTCTCGAGCGGCTTCGAGCGCCTCAGCACCGTCATCCGCCTCCGCGGCGGCGGCATGGACGGCGTCGGCGAGGACGTCACCTACGAGGCCGAGGAACACGAGGCGGCCTGGAAGGCCGGGCCGTCGCTCCCCCTCGCGGGCACCTGGACGATCGCCTCCTTCGCCGAGCACGTCGGCGGCCTCGACCTGTTCCCCGGCCGGGCGCTGGAGCGCGACGTGTACCGCCGCTACCGGCGCTGGGGCTATGAGTCCGCAGCGCTGGACCTCGCGCTCAGCCAGGCGGGGCTGCCCCTCCACGAGGCCCTGGGCCGCGAACCGCAGCCGATGACGTTCGTGGTGTCGCTGCGCCTCGGCGAGCCGGCGTCGCTCGAGCCGCTGCAGCAGCGGCTGGCGAACTACCCGTCGCTGCGCTTCAAGCTCGACCCGACGCCGACCTGGACGGACGAGGTCGTCGCCGGCCTCGTCGCCACGGGCGCGGTGGACAGCGTCGACTTCAAGGGCCACTACGAGGGGGCGGTCGTCGACGTCGGCGCGGACCCGGATCTGTACCGCCGGGTCGTCGAGGCGTTCCCGGACGCCTGGTACGAGGATCCGCGGCTCACGCCGGAGATCGACGCGCTCCTCGAGCCCTACCGCGACCAGATCACCTGGGACGCCCCGATCCACAGCATCGCCGACATCGAGGCGCTGCCGTTCGCGCCCCGGATGGTGAACGTCAAGCCCTCGCGCTTCGGCAGTCTGCAGGGCCTGTTCGACGCCTACGACTGGCTCGCCGCGCGCGACATCGGCGCGTACGGCGGCGGGCAGTTCGAGCTCGGCCCCGGCCGCGGGCAGATCCAGCTGCTGGCCTCGATCTTCCATCCGACGACGCCGAACGACGTCTCGCCCTCCGGCTTCCACGTCGACGATCCGCCCGCGGGACTGCCGACGAGCCCGATGGCGCCGAGGCCCTCGGCCACCGGCCTGCGCTGGGCCGATCGACCTCAAGCCTGACCGAGGCGGGCCGATCACCGTGCCGTGGACCGGATACGCGCATGGTTGCCGCGAGGAGACACGCTGCCCGATGCGATGTGGGCTCGACGTCACCGCTGGCTGCTCGCGCTCGCCTGGGCGCACGTCCCCGTCCTGCTGCTCATCGGGCTCCTCGCCGGCTACCCCATGCCGCACAGCATGCTCGACGTCGCGCCGATCGCCATGCTCGCCGCGCTGGCGACCTGGCGGTACCCGGAGCGCCGCTGGCGCGCCGCGGCGTGCTGCCTGTCGCTGCTGACCTCGTCGGCCGTCATCGTCCACCTCTGGCACGGCCAGACCGAGGCGCACTTCCACTTCTTCGTCGTCGTCACGCTCTGCGCGCTCTACGAGGAGTGGCTGCCGTACGGGATCGCGTTCTTCTACGTCGTCCTGCACCACACGGTGATGGGCGTCCTCTCCCCCGCGATGGTCTACGACCACGGCGGCAACCCCCTGCTGTGGGCCGGCGTGCACGGCGGCTTCATCCTCGCCCTGGGCATCGCCAACACCGTCACCTGGCGGCTCAACGAGGACGCCCGGGCCGACGCGCTGCAGGCCAGCTCCGAGTTCCGCTCGGCGTTCGACGACGCGCCGACCGGCATGGTGCTCACGACCCTCGACGGCCACATCGAGCGCGTGAACGCCGCGTTCCTCACCGTGACCGGGCACGAGGGCCAGGACCTGACCGGCAGGCCGCTCACCGACTTCGCCGCGCTCCTGCGCCAGGGTGGCGACGAGGTCATGTTCACCCGCGCCGACGGCTCGACCGGCTGGGCTCTGTGGCGCCAGTCCGTCGTCCATGACGGCGATGGCAACCCCAACGCGCTCGTCACGCACATGCTCGACATCTCGGTCCGCAAGGAGGTCGAGTCCCAGCTCGACCACCAGGCGCACCACGACGAGCTGACCGGGCTGCCGAACCGCACGCAGTTCAGCGAGAAGCTCGCCGAGGCGCTGGGGTCCGGCGCCGCCGCCGTCCTCTTCGTCGACCTCGACGAGTTCAAGGTCGTCAACGACTCGCTCGGGCACTCCGCGGGTGACGAGCTGCTCATCATCGTGGCGGAGCGGCTGCGCCACGCGCTGCGCCCCGGCGACACGATCGCCCGCTTCGGCGGCGACGAGTTCGCGATCCTCCTGCCGGGCGTGGACGACGAGGACGTCGCGGCCGGCGTCGCCGACCGGGTCGCCATGGCGCTCGACGCGCCGATCATGGTCGAGGGCCAGGAGCGCTACGTGACCGCGAGCGTCGGCATGCGCTGCGCCGCCGCCGGCGAGCTGACCTCCGAGGAGATGCTGCGCGACGCCGACGCCGCGATGTACCGCGCGAAGGAGCTCGGCAAGGACCGTTCGGAGCGCTTCGACACGGCGCTGCGGGCCGAGGTCCAGCAGCGGATGGAGCTCGAGAGCGATCTGCGGCGCGCCGTCGCCCGCGAGGAGCTGCGGCTCGTCTACCAGCCGCAGGTCGACCTGCGCAGCGGCGCGATCACCGGGACCGAGGCGCTGCTGCGCTGGGACCACCCGCGGCTCGGCGTGATCCCGCCGATGACGTTCATCCCGATCGCCGAGCGCAACGGCCTCATCGGGCCGATCGGCGCGTGGGTGCTCCACGAGGCCTGCACGCAGGCATGCTCGTGGCCGGGGACGGAGATGGCCGTCAACGTGTCGCCCCGCCAGCTCGCCGACCCCGCGTTCCCCGACCTCGTCGCCGGCATCCTGCGCGAGACCGGCCTCGAGCCGCAGCGGCTGTGCCTGGAGGTCACGGAGTCGACGCTCATCGCCGAGCCGGAGAACGCGCGCCGCGCGCTCGTGGCGCTGAAGCAGCTCGGCATCCGGGTCGCGATCGACGACTTCGGCGTCGGGCAGTCCTCACTCGGCCAGCTGCGGACGATCCTGCCCATCGACACCCTCAAGATCGACCGCTCGTTCGTGGACGGCCTGGGCCGCTCCAGCGAGGGCACCGCGATCTTCGACGCCGTCGTGCAGCTCGCACATTCGCTCGGCGTGCGCGCGCTCGCCGAGGGCGTCGAGACGCCGGCGCAGGCCCACGCGCTGCGCACCATGGCGTGCACGGTCGCGCAGGGCTATCACTTCGCCCGCCCGCTCGGGCCGGACGAGGTCGCCCGGCTCCTCGCTGCACCAGTCGATCTCGCCGCGTAGGCTCCGCCGTGTGCGGCTGACGGCGGAGGACGTCCGGATCCTCGGACTCGAGACCGCGCGCGTCGCGGGGCACACGCTGAAGGTCACCGCGCTCCCGCGCGACGCGGATCCGATCGCGCTCGCGGAGCTGCGTACGCACGTCGCCGGGCGACTCGGTCGCATCCCGCGCCTCGGGGACCGGCTGGCGCCGGAGGGCGACGGCCTGGCGTGGGAGCCGTATGCGGGGTTCGACCTCGACGAGCACGTCCGTGAGCACCCGCAGGGCGGCACGCTGGAGGACGCGGTCGCAGAGCTCATGGAGGAGCACCTCGACCGCGATCGGCCGCTGTGGACCATCGACCTCGTCGGTGGCCACGCCGTGGTGCTGAAGGTCCACCACGCGATGGCGGACGGCATGGCGGTCCGGCGGATCGCCACGGCGCTCCTGTGGGACGTCGATGCCGCGCCGACGGGTCCGTCGAGGGCGATCGTGCCCGAGCCGACGCACCGACACGTCCTCGCCGACATCCCGCGGCTGTCGGCGGCCATCGAGCGCGAGCTCGCGCCGGCGGTTCCCCGCTCGTCGCTCGCACGGCGCGTCGGGTCCTCGCGGGTGGCGGCGTTCGCGTCGACCGACCTCGCCGCGATCGGGCGGCTGCGCGAGGCGTTCGGCACGCACCTGACCGTCAACGACGTCGTGCTCGGCGCGACCGCCGGCGGCCTGCGTCGCTGGCTGTCGGCGCGGGACGCGCCACTGCGCCGGATACGCGTGAAGGTCCCGGTGAGCCTCCACCGCGCGGACGAGCGCAGCGACGCGCTCGGCAACGACGACTCCTTCTTCTTCGTGGACCTCCCGCTGGCCGAGGCCGACCCGGTCGCCCGGCTGCTCGCGATCGCGCGCGAGTGCACGCTGCGCAAGGCCCGCCACGACGCGCTGGAGCTCGGCACCGTGCTGCACATCGGCGGCCGGGTCGCCGTGCACTGGTCGACGCCCTCGCCGAGGTCGCCGACTGGCACGCGCTGCGGGTCGCGGTCTTCTCGGCGGGAGGGGTGCTCACGTTCGGGCTGTGCGCCGATCGCGAGGGCGTCGAGGGGCTCGACGTGCTTGCTGCGGGGATCGAGGAGGAGCTGGACGCCCTGGGGGCGGCGGCGGCCCGCTGAGCGGCACGCCGCCGGGGGGTCTGAGAAACCCGCTAGCAAGTGACTAGCGCCCCTGCTAGCCACTGGCTAGCACGTTTTGAACGACACCGGGGAGGGACCCTCAGCCCGGTAGCGCGGAGCTACTCCGCCCGCTCGCGCAGCTCGGCGACCAGCACCGCGCCCGAGTCCATCGCGCGCTCGGCGAGGCGCAGGCGCTTCTCGTTCTGCGCCAGGCCGTCGACGCCGAACTTCACGAACAGCACCCGCAGATGCCCCTTGATCGCGTCGAGCGACAGGAACAGCGCAGCCGCGATCTCCGGGTTGGTGGCCGGGCGCGCGCGGCCGCCGTCGGCCGCCATCGGCCGGCACAGCTCGCGCAGCACCGCGCGCTGCGAGTCCGACAGGCTCGTCGGGCCCGGGAGGCCGGCGGCGGACACGGTCACCGAGCTGACCTCGATGGCCTCGGACGGGCGCCGGAACACCATCGCGGTGGCGCCGAAGCGCAGTGTGTCCCCGTCGCGCAGGCGGCGGCGCTCGGCGATGCGCTGGCCGTTCACGTACGTCCCGTTGCGGGACAGGCCGCCGTCGTCGATCGCCCAGTCGCGGCCGACCCACACGAGCTCCGCGTGCACACGCGAGACCTGCGCATCCCACGGCATGGCGATGTCGCACTCCGCCGCGCGACCGATCGTCCGCGTCTGAGGGCCGTCCTCGGGCAGCTCGATGAGGATCTGCGCCGCGTCCTCCCCGCGCATGATGAGGAACGGATGGCCGCGCCGCTCGGCCGCCAGGCGCTCCTTGAGCTCGGCCGCCGTCGCGGCGTGAGGCCCTGTCAGGCCCGCTTCCATGACGGGCAGGCTAAACGACTAGCCTCACCCCCAATGGAGGTCTGGCTGGCGTACGGCGAGGACGGGCTCCGCGTCGAGCTCCCGGAGGAGCGCACCACGGTCGTGCAGCCCGTGCACGCGCAGGCCGCCGCCGACCCGATGGCGACGCTGCACACCGCGATGCGCGAGCCGGTCTCCGGCGCGCCGCTGCGCGAGCTCGCCAAGCCCGGGCAGACCGTCGCCATCTCGATGTGCGACGGCACGCGGCCCCAGCCGCGCCACCTCATGATCCCCGCGGTGCTCGAGGAGCTCGACGGCATCATCGACCTCGACGACGTCACGATCCTCGTAGCGACGGGGACGCACCGCGGCAACACCGAGCAGGAGCTGCGCCGCATGCTCGGCGACGAGGTCTACGACAGCGTCCGCGTCGTCAACCACGACGCGCGCGACAGCTCGTCGCTCACCTGGATGGGCGAGCACGGCGACGGCGTCCCCGTCTGGCTCAACACGGAGTGGGTGCAGGCCGACCTGCGCATCACCACCGGCTTCGTCGAGCCCCACTTCTTCGCCGGCTTCAGCGGCGGCCCCAAGCTCGTCACGCCCGGTCTGGCCGCGCTGGACACGGTCCTCACGCTCCACGACGCGTCCCGCATCGGCCACCCCAACGCCATCTGGGGGATCATCGAGGGCAACCCCGTCCACGACGACATCCGCGCCGTCGTCGACGCCGTGGGCGACGTGCACTTCGCGCTCGACGTGACCCTCAACCGCGCACAGGGGATCGTCCGCGCGTTCGGCGGCGAGCTGTCGGCCATGCATCGCGCCGCCTGCGAGGCGGCACGCGAGACGGCGATGCAGGAGGTCCCGTCGCGCTTCGAGGTCGTGGTGACGACCAACTCCGGCTTCCCGCTCGACCAGAACCTGTACCAGGCCGTGAAGGGGATGAGCGCGGCGTCGACCGTCGTCCGCGAGGGGGGCACGATCGTCTGCGCCGCCGAGTGCCGCGACGGCTTCCCCGACCACGGCTCCTACCGCGAGGTCCTCGCCTCCGAGCCGTCGCCGCAGGCGCTGCTCGACGCGATCTCAGCGCGCAAGGACACCGTCGCCGACCAGTGGCAGGTCCAGGTCCAGGCGAAGATCCAGGTCCAGGCGGAGGTCGTCGTGCACTCCGACTACCTCGACGCCGACGCGCTGCACAGTGCGCATCTGGGACACTCCGACGACGTCTCGGAGACGGTCGCCGCCGCGCTGGACGCCGCGGGGCCGGACGCTCGCGTCTGCGTGCTCCCGGAGGGGCCGCAGACGATTCCGTACGTCGCCTGACCGCGTACGTGTGATCACGTATTGACCGGGGCGGCCCCACCTCGCTTGGCTTGACACGGCAGCCAAGGAGGACGGACATGACGGTGACCGCGGCAACGCACGGACTGGTCGACGACGTGCTCGCAGGAGCACTCCGCGGCGAGCTGATCGGACCCGACGACTCCGGCTACGACGAGGCGCGGGCGGTGTACAACGCGATGATCGACCGTCGCCCAGCGGTCATCGCGCGCTGTGCGGACGTCGCCGACGTCATCGCGGTGGTCGACTTCGCACGACGGCGCGGTGCACCGCGTGGCGCCGGACGCGACGGCGTGGCCGAACCGCAGCTCGCGGTACGCGCAGGTCATCGTCGGCGTCGATCCGGACCCCGCAAACGCCGGCGTGCTGCGCACGTGGGCCCGCGAGTACTACGACGCGCTGCACCCGTACGCCGCCGCCGGCGTGTACCAGAACTTCCTCATGCAGGACGACGGCGCCGCCCGCATCGGGGAGATCTACGGCGACAACCACGCGCGGATCGTGGAGGTCAAGCGCCGTTACGACCCCACGAACCTCTTCCGCGTCAACCACAACATCGTCCCCTGACGGAGGGAGCACCATGGCCCGCAAGTACGTCGACTGCCGCCAGATCCCGAGCGAGATGAACTGCACGATCGCGATCTCGGCCGACTCCGAGGACGAGGTCCTCGAGGCCGCCGTGCAACACGCGGTGGCCGTCCACGGCCACACCGACGACGCGGACCTGCGCGACATGATCCGCGGCGGCATCCAGGAGGGCACGCCGGCCGGCAGCCCGGCGTAGCGCGAAGCACCTGTTCGTGGACGCTCGGGCGGCGTAGGCTCGCCGCCGAGCGTCCATGCGCGACCTGACACCGGTCCTCGACGTGCTCGCCGTCGCCGAGACGGCGCCGGACGCCGACGCGCTGAGACGCGGGGTCGTCGACGCGCTGGCGGAGCTGCTCCCGTGCGACCACGTCGTCTGGGGCGAGCTCGACGTCGCGCGCATGGCACCAGTCGCGGCGGTGGCGTCCGACGGCGCGGAGATCGACGTCGCGGCGTTCGCGCGACATGTCCCGGCGCACCCGCTCATCGCCCACCACCTGCGCACCGGCGATGCGGGTCCGCTGCGGCTGTCGGACTTCGTGAGCGGACGCGGGCTACGCGAGCTCGGTGTCTACGCGGACTTCTACGCGCCGCTCGGCGTCGACCGCGCGCTGTGCGTCGCCCTGCCACCGACCGCAGGCCGCACGATCGGCATCGCCTTCCACCGCGCCGGGCGCGACTTCGCGGAGGACGAGCGGGCGCTGCTCGCCCGCGTCCGCCCCGCGCTCGCCATGGCAGCGCGCCGCGCGACGGCCCCCACGGGCGCACACACCGCCCTCACCGAGCGCGAGGCGCAGATCATGGGGCTCATCGAGCGCGGGGCGACGAACGCCGAGATCGGCCTCGCGCTCCACATCAGCCGGCGCACGGTCGAGAAGCACCTCGAGCACGCGTACCGAAAGCTCGGCGTGGCGGGACGCTACGCGGCGATGGCGTCGGCGCGCTCCAGCAGCAGGAGCCCGTAGTCGGCCGGCGCGCCGGCCAGCACGTCGCGCCACTCGCCCTCCGGCGGCTCGGACGCCGCGGCGTCCTCACGGACGCGGACCGCGACGAGCACCTCGCCGTCTCCGCGCAGGAACGCGACGGTCCCGTCGCCCGCATCGAGCGGCGTGTACGCGCCGGCGAACGCGTCCGGCCGGCGCGCCCGCAGGTCCAGCGCACGCCAGATGAGCCAGAGCTTCACGGTCTCGCGCGTCGGCGGGGCGCCGGCGCGCAGCGCGTCGAGCGCCTCCCGCCGGGCCGCCCAGTCGACCGGGCGCCGGTTGTCGGGGTCGACGAGCGCGAGGAACCACAGGTCGTCGCCGCCGTACACGTCGGGCAGGCCGGGGACGGTGAGCTTGAGCAGCAGCTGCCCGAGCGCGTGGCGCTCGGCCACCGGCAGCAGTCGTTCCAGGAACCCCTCGATGTCGGCGGCGAACGCCGCGTCGGCCAGCAGGCCGGTCGCGTAGCGCTTCTCGTCCGCCTCGTAGACCTCGTCGGGCTCGGCCCACGTGGTGTGGACCTTGCCCTCGCGCAGCGACTTCTCGACGTACGCCTCGAGCCGCTCGGCGGAGACCGGCCAGGCGGCGACGACGTTCTGCAGCAACATGTAGCGCTCGGCGGTGTCGGCCCACCGCCGCGCGAACGGCGCCCAGACGTCGGGCATGGAGGCGAGCGCGCCGATGCGCGCCCGCGCGTCGGCCGAGCGCTTCGTGTCGTGGGTGCTCGTGACGAGCAGGTTGCGCGGGAAGCGCCGCGCGCGCTCCGCGTTGGCCGCGTGGAACTCGGCGACCGACATGCCGAAGCGCGCCGGCTCGCCGCCGACCTCGTTGAGCGCCATGAGCCGCCCGTAGCGGTAGAACGCGGTGTCCTCCACGCCCTTCGCGGTCACCGGAGGCGACGTCTGCTGGAAGCGCGTCACGAAGTCCGCATTGCCCGGCTCCTCGAGCAGGAGGATCCGCGCGAGCGACGGCGCCATGCCCGAGGCCGCGATCGCCTCGCGGTCCTCGTCGGCGACCTTCCCGCTCCAGGGCTCGACGTAGGTGCGGTAGACCGGCAGCTCGGCGAGCGCCTCCGGGATCGGCGCGTCGTCGTCGCCCAGCAGGACCCGCAGGCGGTCGACCTCGCGGGCGAAGGTCCCGGTCGCCAGCTCGAGCTGGGCGGCGATCATGAGCTCCTCGAACGGACGGGCGTCGCCGGAGACGGTCCGCCAGAGGTCGGTCAGCATCGCCTCGCCGGCGGGGTCGACGAACAGGGCGCCGACGTCGACGAGGAACTCGTACCCGACGGTCCCGTCGACCGGCCAGTCGCGCACGCCCTCGCCGACCGCGAGGATCTTCTCGACCCACACGTGGGGGACGCCTGCGTCCTGCAGACGCCGCAGATAACCGGCGGGGTCGGCCAGACCGTCGGGATGGTCGACGCGGACGCCGTCGATGACGCCGTCGCGCACGAGCTCGAGGACCTTGCCGTGCAGGAGGTCGAAGACCTCCTTGCGCTCGACGCGGACCGCGGCGAGGTCGTCGATGTCGAAGAACCGGCGGTACCAGCCGCTCTCCGGATCGATGTCGAAGATCTCCGGATCGGGCCACCACCGGTTCTCGTCGCCCGTGCCCATGTGGTTCGGGACGATGTCCAGGATCACCCCGAGCCCCTCGGCGGCCAGCGCCCGCAGCGCGTCCTCGCCGCCCAGCGCATCCGACACGCGCGTGGGGTCGACGACGTCGTAGCCGTGCGTCGAGCCGCTGCGCGCCTGCAGCGACGGCGACAGGTACAGATGCGAGATGCCGAGGTCGCGCAGGTACGGGACGAGCTCGCGGGCGGCGTGGAGGTCGAAGTCGCCCGACAGCTGCAGGCGGTAGGTGGCGCGCAGCTCCGTCATCCGGCGTGCTTGAGGACGACGACGGACCGCGCGATCACCTTCACGCTGCCGCGTGCGGGGGCGCTCCACGCCCCCGGCTCGGCCTCCGGCTCGGCGGTGGACAGCTCGAGACCCCAGCTCGCGCCGTAGCGGGCGTTGGGCAGCCTGAACTCGACGTCCTCGTGATGGGCGTTGAACAGCAGCAGGAACGAGTCGTCCTCGATGCGCTCACCGCGCGCGCCGAGGTACGGGAACTCCTCGCCGTTGAGGAAGAGACCGACGTGGTGCAGGTCGCCCCGCTCCCAGTCGCGCTGCGTCATGCGACGGCCGTCGGTGCGAAACCACCACGCGTCCGGCAGCCCGGACTCCTCCGACGCGTCGCCGCTCAGGAAGTGGCGGCGGCGGAACACGGGATGGCCCTGGCGCAGGGCGATGAGCCGCTTCGTGAAGGCGAGAAGCCGCTGCCCCTCCTCCCCGATGTCCCACTCGTACCAGGAGATCTCGTTGTCCTGGCACCAGGCGTTGTTGTTGCCGTCCTGGGTCCGGCACAGCTCGTCGCCGCCGAGGAGCATCGGGACGCCCTGCGACAGCATCAGCGTCACGAGGAAGTTGCGCTGCTGGCGGGCGCGCAGCGCGTTGATCTCCGGGTCGTCGGTCGGGCCCTCCGCGCCGCAGTTCCAGGACCGGTTGTCGTCGGTCCCGTCGCGGTTGTCCTCCTTGTTCGCATCGTTGTGCTTCTCGTTGTAGGCGACGAGGTCGGCGAGCGGGAAGCCGTCGTGGGCGGTGATGAAGTTGATCGACGCGAACGGGTTGCGCCCGTCGAGCTCGTACAGGTCGCTCGAGCCGGCAAGGCGCGCCGCGAAGTCGCCCACACCGGCCTGCCCCCGCCAGAAGTCGCGCATGACGTCGCGGTAGATGCCGTTCCACTCCGACCACTGCACGGGGAAGTTGCCGACCTGGTAGCCGCCGGGCCCGACGTCCCACGGCTCGGCGATGAGCTTGACCTGCGAGAGGACGGGGTCCTGGTGGATGGTGTCGAAGAACGCCGACAGGCGGTCGACGTCGTAGAGCTCGCGCGCCAGGGCGCTGGCCAGGTCGAACCGGAACCCGTCGACGTGGCACTCGATCACCCAGTAGCGCAGCGAGTCCATGATGAGCCGCAGCGTGCTCGGGTGGACGACGTTGAGCGAGTTGCCGGTGCCCGTGAAGTCCATGTAGAAGCGCTCGTCGTCGGGGACGAGGCGGTAGTAGGACTTGTTGTCGACGCCCTTGAAGCTGAGCATCGGGCCCAGGTGGTTGCCCTCGGCGGTGTGGTTGTAGACCACGTCGAGGATCACCTCGATGCCCTCGCGGTGCAGGGCCTTGACCATCCCCTTGAACTCGCGGATCTGCTCGCCGGTGGCGCCTGTCGCGGCATAGCCGGCGTGCGGCGCGAGGAAGCCGATCGAGCTGTAGCCCCAGTAGTTCGTGAGACCGCGCTCGCTCAGGAAGCTCTCGTCGGCGATGTGGTGGATCGGGAGCAGCTCGACGGCGGTGACGCCGAGGTCCTTGAGGTAGCGCATCGCCGGCTCGGAGGCCAGACCGCCGTAGGTGCCGCGCAGGTCCTCGCGCACCTCCGGGTGCTGTTTGGTGAAGCCCTTGACGTGCACCTCGTAGATGACCGTCTGGTTCCACGGCGTGCGCGGGTGGGTGTCGCCCTGCCAGTCGAAGCCCTCGTCGATGACGAGCGACTTGGGGATCGCGGGCGCGGAGTCCTCGTCGTCGCGCTCGAGGTCGGCGTCCTCCGGGTCCTCGGGATCGGGCACGTAGGGCAGCGCGTTGGCCGCGTCCCAGTCCACGTCCCCCTCGATCGCCTTGGCGTAGGGGTCGATGAGCAGCTTGGCCGGGTTGAAGCGGTGCCCCTCCTCGGGCTCGTACGGGCCGTGCACGCGATAGCCGTAGCGCGTGCCGGGCCCGGCGCCGGGGACGTAGCAGTGCCAGTTGAACGCCGTGCGGTCGGTGACCTGGATGCGCTCCTCGTGATCGTCGGCGTCGAACAGGCACAGCTCGACGCGCGTCGCGTGCTCCGAGAAGAGCGAGAAGTTCGTTCCCTGGCCGTCCCAGGTGGGACCCAGGGGGAAGGGGCCTCCCGGCCAGACGTCACGGCTCACGCGGCGCCACCATACCCGGGGCCCACGATCTCACCGGTCATCTCGGCGAAGTCGCACACGAGCGTCCACGCTCCGCGGGTCACGCGCAACGACGGGACGTCGGCGTCGAACGCGATCTCGTCCACGTCGCCGGGTGGCAGCTCGCGCCGCAGCCGGAGCATCCGCCGGTACAGATCGGTGATCTCCGGGTCGGCGACCCGCGTGAGCTTCGACCGCTCGAACGTCTCCAGTGCCTGGGGGTCCGGCACGTCCTCGCCCGAGAACGCGGCGAAGGAGGCGAACTCCTCCCTGCGCCCCTTGCGGGTGGCCTCCGCGATGTCCTCGTCGATGTGGTCGGTGAAGAACTGGAACGGCGCGTCCTCCCCGTACTCCTCGCCCTGGAACACGAGCGGGATGAACGGCGAGAACAGCGTGCACATCGCGGCGAGCGCCCGGACCCCGCGCGGGAGCCGGTCCCCGAACGCCCGGTTGCCGATCTGGTCGTGGTTGGCGGAGAACACGACGAAGCCGTGGGGCGGCACGTCCTCGGCGGGCGCGCCGAAGCGCTGCCTGCGGAACGTCGAGTAGTTCCCGTCGTGGACGTGCGGGCGGCGGAACGCCTTGGCCAACTGCTCCACGTCCCCGAACTCCGCGTAGTAGCCGTCGCGGTCGCCGGTGAGCAGCGTGCGCAGCGCGTGGTGGAAGTCGTCGGCCCAGGCGGCGTCGTGGCCGAAGCCGCCGGCCGCCTCGGGGCGCATCACCTTCGGGTCGTTCAGCCCGCTCTCGGCGATGACGAGCGCGCCCGGCCGCGCGGCGTGCACGCGCTCGGCGAACTGCGCGAGGACGTGCCGCGCAGACATGTCGAAGACGGCGTGGATGGCGTCGAGGCGGAACCCGTCGAGGTGCAGGTCGGTCACCCACGCCTCGCCGGCCTGCACGAGCCACTCGCGCGTGCCGTCGCTCAGCGCGTCGTCGTAGTTGATGGCGCGGCCCCAGAACGTGCCGTAGCGATCGGTGAAGTACGCGCCGAACGCCTCGAGCGCCGGCGCCCCGGATGCGCCGACGTGGTTGGGCACGAGGTCGAGGATCACTGCGAGCCCGGCGGCGTGGGCGGCGTCGACGAAGCGGGCGAAGCCCTCGGGGCCGCCGTAGCTGGACTGCGCGCTCCACAGGAACGCCCCGTCGTAGCCCCAGCCGCGCTCGCCGGGGAACTCCGCCACGGGCATGACCTCGACGACGGTGAAGCCGAGCTCCGCGAGCCCCGGCAGGTGCTCGATCGCCGCGTCGAACGTCCCCGCCTGCGTGAACGTCCCGATGTGCAGCTCGAGGACGACCGCGTCCGCCGCCGTGGGCGGCGTGAAGCCCTCGTCGGTCCACGTCACGTCGCCGGGGTCGAAGACGCGGCTGGCACCGCGCAGCCCGTACGGCTGCCAGCGCGAGCACGGGTCCGGCCACGCGGTCCCGTCGGCGACGAGCAGGTAGTCGTCACCGTGCGCGGCGGCGACGGTGCCGGCGTTGACCCCCAGCCCCTCGTCGGGGAGCGGGTGGTCGGCGCCGCGGATGCGGACCGCGACCTCGCGGGCATGCGGCGCCCAGACGCGGAACTCGGTGAGTCCGTCGCCGGCGGGGCGGGCGCCGAGCGGGCGCTCGAAGGGCAGCTCGTCGTCGTGCACGAGCGGGCTCATCTACCCGCTGACCGGCGGCCTCTACACGAGGTCCGGATGGCGACCCGCCACGGCGTGGCGATCGCGCCCCGCGGCCTTCGCCGAGTACATCGCCAGGTCCGCCGCGCGCATGACGTCGTCGCCGCTCTCGTGCTCGGCGGAGAAGGGCGCGACACCCACGCTGGCGGTGACACGCTCGCCGGTCGCACGCAGCCGGTCGGTGATCTTCCCGGCGACGACCGCGGCCTCGTCGAGCGTCTCGCGCGGCAGGATCACGGCGAACTCGTCACCGCCGAGACGGGCCAGCACGTCGGTCTCCCGCAGGCAGGCGCGCAGCTCGTCGGCGACCCGGACGAGCAGCTTGTCGCCGGCGTCGTGGCCGAGGGTGTCGTTGATCGCCTTGAAGCCGTCGAGGTCGAGAACCAGGAGCGCGCCGGCCGTGCCGTAGCGGCGGCTCTGGGCGACCTGGGTCTGCATCGCGGCCGCGAGCCCGCGGCGGTTCAGCAGGCCGGTCAGCGGGTCGTGGTCGACGAGGTGGCGCATGCGGCGCTCGGCGAGGCGCTGCTCGGTCACGTCCACGACGTGGACGAGCACCGGGGCGTCGCCCTTGCCGGTGCCGTCGACGAGCGTCATGTGCACGGCGGCGCGAATGCGGCGCCCGTCCGCGGCGAGCAGGTTCGTGTCGCCGCTGAACGAGGTCTGGTCGCCCCGGATGAGCGCGGCGATGAGTGCGATGCACGCGGCCGCCTCGTCGGGCGGCATGACACGGGCGGCGGGCAGGCCGGTCAGCTCCTCGCGGGTGCGGCCGAGCATCGCCGCGAGCGCGTCGTTGACGCGCACGTGGCGGCAGTCGCGGTCCAGCAGCGCCATGCCGACCGGCGCGTGGTCGAACGCGTTGGCGAAGCGCTCCTCGCTCTGCGACGCCTTGCGCTCCGCGCGGCCCGCCTCGCGGGCGAGCCTGGAGAGCGAGACGGCCACGAGCGCGCTGAGCAGGCCGCCGACCATGAGGGCGATGACCCCCCAGCTCAGATGGGACCTCGCCGGCGGCGAGGTCAGCAGGTTCCACCGCTGCCCGGCGATGGCGACGATCCAGCTGTCGGCGTCGCGGGCGAGACGGCCGTGCCGGCCGACGCGCGTCGTGCCCTGGCGCAGCTCGAACGCGGTGCCGTCCGGGAGCATGCCGGCCATCGCGTGAACGAGCTCGGGGAGCTTGAACGCGCCGACGGCCGAGCCGACGAACGCCCCGTCGCGGGACCACACCGGCGCGTAGACGAGGATGCCCGGGACGTCGGAGCCGACGAGGCGGCTGACGGCGGTGGCCTGCGGCTCGTTCAGCGCGGCGGCGGCGCGCAGCGCCCGGCGGCGCGCGGGGTCTGCGGCGGCGTCGACGCCGAGTGGGGTCGGCGTGGGCGTCGCCTGCTCGACGTACCGGGTGGCGTCGTAGCTCGCGCGGACGCCGGCGAGGACGACGTGGCCGTCGGGGGTCAGCTGCTTGATCGTGTGGCCGCCGGCGTGCTCGAAGCGCGCGCGATCGGCCCCGTCGACGTGCTGGACCCAGGCGAAGGTGGAGGCGCTGCCGTCGCGCAGCATCGGGCGGGTGAAGGTCGAGAACTCCGTCTCCGACACGCCGTTGGACGCCTCGAACAGGGCGGAGACCTGGTGCGTCGTCGCGACGAGGCCGTCGAGCTCCCCCATGAGCGAGCGCAGCGCGACGCGGCGCACGTCGGTGCGCTCGTTGCGGTCCTGGCGGGCGTCGTAGGAGAAGCCGATCATCGCCGCGACAGCGGTCACGGCCAGGAGGACCAGGCCCACGAGGACAGCGACGACCCGCGACACGTGCACGCCCGTTGGATCGGCACGTGTCGGAGTCGCTTTAGATGCTGAGCCCCCCGTCGGCCGCGATCGTGGCCCCGGTGACGAACGACGACTCGTCGCTCGCGAGGAACAGCACGGCGCTGGCGATCTCGTCGGGCCGCGCGTGGCGGTCCAGCGGGATCATCCCGTCGAAGATCGCCGTCGCCTCGTCCTCGGTCGCCCCGGTCGCGCCCACCTCGATCGTGTGCTGGAAGCGGTTGTCGACGGGCCCGGGATGGATGGTGTTCACCCGGATGCCCTTCGGCGCCCCCTCCTGCGCCGCCGTCCGCATGAGGCCCACGAGGGCGTGCTTGGCCGTGGCATAGCCGAGGATCCCCGGGGCGGACGTGAGGCCCACGACGCTCGAGTTGATGACGATCGAGCCGGGCCCGTCGCCCATCGCCGCCATCGCGTGCTTGCAGACGAGGAACGAGCCCTTGACGTTGACCGCCATCACCTGGTCGAAGACGTCCTCCGGGTACTCCGCGACCGACGCGTGGCTGCCGAACACGCCGGCGTTGGCGAAGGCCACGTTCAGCCCCCCGAAGCGCTCGACGGCGAGCCGGACCGCGCCGGCGACCGCCGCCGAGTCCGTGACGTCGCCGACCGCGCCGACCGCGACATCGGCGCCCAGCTCGGAGACGACCCGCTCCACCCCGTCGGCGTCGATGTCGGCCACCACGACCTTCGCCCCCTCCGCGGCGAAGGCCCTCGCGGTGGCGCCGCCGATGCTCCCGCCGCCGCCGGTGACGAGCGCGACCTTCCCCTCCAGGCGGGGCACCTCAGGCTCGTTCGAGCACGACGACGGGGATCGGGCGCTCCGTCTTCGTCTGGTACTCGTCGTAGGCCGGCCAGTGGGTCACCATCTCGGCCCACAGCGCCGGCTTCTCCTCGTCGGTCGCGTCGCGGGCGCGCACTTTGTAGACCTCGTCGCGCACCTGCACCTCCGCGTGCGGATCGGCCTGGAGGTTCAGGTACCAGGCCGGAGGCACGTCGGCCCCGCCCTTCGACGCGACGACCAGCAGGTCGTCCCCGTTGCGGCCGTAGATCAGCGCGTTGTCGCGCTGCTCACCGGACTTGCGCCCGGTCGTGGAGAGGATGAGGGCCTGCGTCCCCTCCCAGTCGTGGCCCACCTCGCCACCGGTCTCCCGGTAGCGGCGGACATGCTCGTCGCCGAACAGCGTCATGCGCGTGGAATCTAGTCCTCGGGCACGAACCACATGACGCCGAGCGGCGGCATCGTGATCGCGGCCGAGTACGGCTGGCTCATCCAGGCCGTGTCCTCGGCCTCCACGCCGCCGTAGTTGCCGATGTTCGAGCCGCCGTAGTGCTCGGCGTCCGTGTTGAGCGCCTCGCGCCAGCGGCCCTGCTTCGGCAGGCCGATGCGGTAGCCCTCGCGGGGGATCGGAGACAGGTTCATGACGCACACGGCGACGTCCTTCGCCGGGTCCGCGCCGGCCCGGGCGAAGACGACCACGTTGCGGTCGGCGTCGTTGGGCTCGATCCAGTAGAAGCCAGTGGGCTCGAAGTCGACCTCCCACATCGCCGGCGTGTCGCGGTAGAGGTGGTTGAGGTCGCGGACGAGGTTCTGCATCCCGCCGTGGCCGGGATCCTCGAGCAGGTGCCAGTCGAGCGAGCGCGAGTGCGACCACTCCTGCTCCTGCGCGAACTCGCCGCCCATGAACAGCAGCTTCTTGCCGGGATGCGCCCACATGTAGGCGTACAGCGAGCGCAGGTTCGCCAGCTGCTGCCAGCGGTCGCCCGGCATCTTCGACAGCAGCGACCCCTTGCCGTGGACGACCTCGTCGTGCGACAGCGGGAGGATGAAGTTCTCGCTGAACGCGTACATGAGGCTGAACGTCAGCTCGTGGTGGTGGAACCGCCGGTGGATCGGGTCGTGCTCGAAGTAGCCGAGCGTGTCGTGCATCCAGCCCATGTTCCACTTGAAGCCGAAGCCGAGGCCGCCGACGTACGTCGGGCGCGAGACGCCCGGCCAGGCGGTCGACTCCTCGGCCGCGGAGATCACGCCCGGCTCGCGGCCGTGGAGGACCTCGTTGAGCTCCTTGAGGAAGGACACCGCGTCGAGGTCCTCGCGCCCGCCGAACTCGTTGGGCACCCACTCGCCCGCCTTGCGGGAGTAGTCGAGGTAGAGCATCGACGCGACGGCGTCGACGCGGATGCCGTCGACGTGGTACTCGCGGGCCCAGAACAGCGCGTTGGACAGGAGGAAGTTGCGGACCTCGTGGCGCCCGTAGTTGAAGACGAGCGTCCCCCAGTCGGGATGCTCGCCCCGGCGCGGGTCCTCGTGCTCGTACAGCGCGGTGCCGTCGAAGCGGGCGAGCGCCCAGGCGTCGCGCGGGAAGTGCGCGGGCACCCAGTCGAGGATCACGCCGATGCCGTCGGCGTGCATCTGGTCGACGAACTTCCGGAAGTCGTCGGGTCCGCCCCAGCGCGGCGTCGGGGCGAAGTACGAGGTGACCTGGTAGCCCCAGGAGCCGTCGAACGGGTGGCCCATGACCGGCAGCAGCTCGACGTGCGTGAAGCCCATGTCGCGGACGTACGCGGAGAGCTCGTCGGCGAGCTCGCCGTACGTCAGCGACCGGTTGCCCTCCAGCGGGTTGAGCCGCCAGGAGCCGGCGTGCACCTCGTAGATCGAGATCGGCCGGGCGAGCTGGTCGGAGCTCTTGCGCTCGTCCATCCACGCGATGTCGCCCCAGGCGTGGTGCGGCTCGTGGACGACCGAGGCGGTGAGCGGGGGGACCTCGGTCTCGAAGGCGAGCGGATCGGCCTTCAGCGACAGCTCCCCGGATCCGGTGCGGACCTCGTACTTGTAGCGCTGGCCCTCGCCGACGTCGGGCACGAACAGCTCCCAGATCCCGGAGCTGCCGAGCGAGCGCATCGGATGCAGGCGCCCGTCCCAGGAGTTGAAGTCGCCGACGACGCTGACCGAGCGGGCGGCGGGCGCCCAGACGGCGAACGCCGTCCCGGCGACGCCGTCGAGCGTGCGCACGTGGGCGCCGAGCTTCTCGTAGAGCTCCTCGTGACGCCCCTCACCGAGGAGATGGATGTCCAGCTCGCCGAGCGACGGCAGGAAGGCGTACGGGTCGCGCAGCGTGTACGAGCTGTCCGCATACCGCACCTCCAGGAGGTAGCGCATCGGCAGCTGCCCGCCGGCCACCTCGCCCTCGAACAGCCCGGCGTCGTCGACGCGCTCGAGGACGAGGTCGGTCCCGCCCTCGATCTTCGCCGTGACCCCGTCGGCGTCCGGCCGGAAGGCGCGGATCACCACCCCGCCGTCCACCGGGTGCGCGCCGAGGATCCGGTGCGGCTCCGCGAGGTCGCGATCGAGGAGTGCGACGATGTCGTCGGTCAGCGTCATGTGAGCGGCTCCTGGAGCAGGCGGGCGATGCCGGCGACGGGGATCGGCACCCAGTCCGGCCTGTTGTTGAGCTCGTAACGCAGCTCGTAGACGGCCTTCTCCAGCTCGAAGATCGCCATGAGCTGGCGGATGCCGGCCTCGCTCGCGGGCAGCAGCCCCGCGTCGACCTCGGTGAAGTAGCCGTTCAGGAAGCGCTCGCGCGCGGTCGCCTCCCAGTTCTCGGGCACCGTCGCGCCCTTCAGCAGGCTCGCCGCCGTGGCGACGTAGGCGAACGACCGCAGCATCCCGGCGACGTCGCGCAGCGGCGAGCGCTTGCGGCGCCGGTCGATGAGCGAGCGCGCGGGCTCGCCCTCGAAGTCGAGGACGACCCAGCGGTCCGGCGTGCGGAGCGTCTGGCCGAGGTGCAGGTCGCCGTGGTGGCGGATGAGCTTCCCGCCGACCACGACGTGCGACATGAGCTGCAGGCGATCCCGGATCTCCTCGCCGCGGCCGGCGATCGGGGCGAGCGCCTCGTCGTCGGCGGGCAGGTCGAGGAACACGCGTTCGATCTCCTCGTCGATCGTCGCGGTCAGCAGCGCGAGGCCCTCCTCGCCGGGGTCGTCGGGCGAGAAGTCCGGGTCGGTGATGTCCGACCCCAGGACGGTGTGCATCCGCCCGATGACCTCGCCGAGCTCGGCGAGGTCGTCGAGCGCGCGCTCCGGGTCCGTCGCGAGGGTCTCGAGCACCATGTCCCAGCCGTCGCGGCCGTCGCTCACGAGCTCCTGGGCGACGCCGAGCGTCGCGTCGAGGAGCTCGCCCTCGAGCGCGTACCAGCCGCGCAGGGCGGGGACGTTCTCGAAGCCCCGGCTGGTGAGGAAGCGGACCATCTCGAGCTCCGGGTTGTCCCCGGCCTCGAGGCGGCGAAACACCTTCAACACCGCGGACTCGTCGATGACGATCGACGTGTTGGACTGCTCGGCGCCCAGGAGTCGCACGTTCTCCGCGGCCAGCGGCTCGCCCGACCAGTGGAACGCGATCACGCCGTGCTCACCCTGGACGCGCGCCTCGCCGGTCAGCAGACGGGCCAGCGCCCTGGCCGGGGCCGGCGTCGTCATCGCCTCGAGGTCGCCGGGGCCCACGAGGAGCTGGTACAGGTCGTGCGTCCCCGCGGCGAAGCGCGCCTCGACGAGCGCGAGTCCGAGCGGCGGGTCCTCGTCGAGCACGAGCACCTCGACGAGCCCGATCGTGACGTCGCGCGCCTTCGACGCGAACCAGCGCTGGCCGACGATCCAGTCGGAGAGCGCGTCGTCGTCGATGGAGCGGATGAGGTCAGCTTCCGTCGGCATCACGGTCCTCCAGCAGGAACCAGAAGAAGCCACGGGGCGCGAGCGTGAGCAGGTACGGCAGCTCGCCGACGCGCGGGAACGCGGTGCGGCCGAACATCTCCACGGGCGTGCGGCCCTCGTAGGCCGACAGGTCGAGCTCCACCGCCTGCGCGGAGCGCGCGAGGTTGTGCACGCAGAGCGCGATGTCGTCCTCGAAGCGGCGGATGTGGGCGAAGATCTTCGTGTTGCTCGGCGCCAGCGGCTCGTAGGTGCCGAGCCCGAAGACCGGGTGCTCCTTGCGCAACGAGATGAAGCGCCGCAGCCAGCGCAGCTGGCTCGACGGGGTCCGCAGCTGGGCCTCGACGTTCACGGCCTGGAACCCGTAGACCGGGTCCATGAGCGGCGGCGCGTAGAGCTGCGCGAAGTCCGCGCGCGAGAAGCCGCCGTTGCGATCGCCGGTCCACTGCATCGGGGTGCGCACTCCGTCCCTGTCGCCCAGGTAGACGTTGTCGCCCATGGCGATCTCGTCTCCGTAGTACAGGACCGGGCTACCCGGGAGCGAGAACAGGATCGCGTGCAGCAGCTCCATCTCGTCGCGCCCGTTGTCGAGCAGCGGCGCCAGCCGGCGGCGGATCCCGACGTTGATCTTCATGCGCGGGTCCTTCGCGTACTCCGAGTACATGTAGTCGCGTTCCTCGTCGGTGACCATCTCGAGCGTCAGCTCGTCGTGGTTGCGCAGGAACAGGCCCCACTGGCAGTTCGCCGGGATGTCGGGGGTCCGCTCGAGGATCTCGTAGATCGGCGTCGCCTCCTCGCGGCGCAGGGACATGAACATCCGCGGCATGACCGGGAAGTGGAAGGCCATGTGGCACTCGTCGCCGTCGCCGAAGTACTCCACGACGTCCTCCGGCCACTGGTTGGCCTCGGCCAGCAGCACCTTGTCGGGGTACTCGCTGTCGATCGCCTCGCGGACCTTCTTGAGGAAGGCGTGGGTCTCGCCGAGGTTCTCGCAGTTCGTGCCCTCGCGCTCGTAGAGGTAGGGCACGGCGTCGAGGCGGAACCCGTCCAGCCCGAGGTCGCACCAGAACCGCAGGACCTCGAGCATCGCGTCGTGGACCGCCGGCTCGTCGTAGTTGAGGTCGGGCTGGTGGGAGAAGAACCGGTGCCAGTAGTAGGCGCCCGCCTCCTCGTCCCACGTCCAGTTCGACGTCTCGGTGTCCGTGAAGATGATCCGGGCGTCCTGGTAGCGCTCGTAGGTGTCCGACCAGACGTACCAGGAGCGCTTGGGGTTGTCCGGCGAGGACCGGGACTCCTGGAACCAGGAGTGGTCGGACGACGTGTGGTTCATGACGAGGTCGGCGATGACGCGGATGCCGCGCTCGTGCGCCGCGTCGATGAAGGCGCGGACGTCGTCGATCGTCCCGTAGTCGGGATGGACGAGGTAGAAGTCGGCGATGTCGTAGCCGCCGTCGCGCAGCGGCGAGGCATACATCGGCAGCAGCCAGATGACGTCGATCCCGAGCCACTGCAGGTAGTCGAGCTTCTCCGTCAGGCCGCGGAAGTCGCCCGACCCGTCGCCGTTGCCGTCGTAGAAGCCGCGCAGGTGGATCTCGTAGAAGACCGCCGTCTTGAACCACAGCGGGTTGGTCTCGAACCAGTGCGATGCGCTGGGTGGGTTCACGCCTCCACCCCGAGGACGTGGGCCTGGCCGGGCGCGAGGCGCACGAAGTTGCGCCCGAGGCGCCAGTGGAAGCGACTGGGTGGGTGGGATCCGACGAGCTCGTCGCGCACGGCGAAGGACGGCGGGAGGCCCAGCTCGGACGGCACGATGCACACGCCTTCCTGGTCGGCCCCCGGGTCGAGGGACACCACCGTGATGACCACGTCGTCGCCCGAGCGCTTGGCGTACGCGATGAGGGCGTCGTTCTCCGTCTCGAGGAAGCGGATGTTCGCGAACTCGCGCAGCGCCGGATGGGCGCGCCGGATCGCGTTCAGCCGGCCGATGAGCGGCATGAGCGGACCGTCCAGGTCGCGCTCGCGCAGCTGGTACTTCTCGGAGTCCAGGTACTCCTCCGAGCCGGGGGCGACCGGCTCGTGCTCGTAGTGCTCGAAGCCCGAGTACACGCCGTAGCTGGGGCTGAGCGTGGCGGCGAGGACGAGGCGGCTGGCGAACTTCGCCGGGCCGCCGACCTGGAGCTCCTCCGTGAGGATGTCGGGCGTGTTCACGAAGAAGTTGGGGCGGAAGTACTCCTGCTCGCCGCTGCCCGCCAGCTCGCTCACGTACTCGGTGAGGTCGAAGCGCGAGCTCTTCCAGGTGAAGTAGGTGTAGGACTGGCTGAAGCCGGCCTTGCCGAGCGTGCGCATCATCGCCCGGCGCGTGAACGCCTCGGCGAGGAAGACGACGTCGGGGTACTGGGCGCGGACCTTGCGGATCAGCCACTCCCAGAACGGGATCGGCTTCGTGTGCGGGTTGTCGACGCGGAAGACGCGCACGCCGTGCGTGACCCAGAACAGGACGACGTCCAGCAGCGCCTGCCAGAGGTGGCGCCAGTCCTCCGACTGCCAGTTGACGTTGTAGATGTCCTGGTACTTCTTGGGCGGGTTCTCGGCGTACTTCAGCGTCCCGTCCGGCCGCCGGTTGAACCACTCCGGATGGTCCGTCAGCCACGGGTGATCGGCCGAGCACTGGATCGCGAAGTCCAGGCAGATCTCGACGCCGACGCGGCGCCCCTCGGCGACGAGCGCGTCGAACTCGTCGAGCGTGCCCAGGTCCGGATGGATCCCGTCGTGGCCGCCGGACGCGTCGCCGATCGCCCAGGGGCTGCCGGGGTCGCCGGCGGCGGCGACGAGTGCGTTGTTGGCGCCCTTGCGGTTCGTGACCCCGATCGGGTGGATCGGCGGCAGGTACAGGACGTCGAAGCCGAGCTCCGCCAGGCGGGGCAGCTCGCCGCGCACGCCCGCGAAACCGCCCCAGGAGCGCGGGAACAGCTCGTACCAGGAGCCGAACCGGGCCCGCTCGCGATCGACGTCGAGCTCGACGGGCTGCGGCAGGATCGTCGACTCCAGCCGGTCGGGTGAGCGCTGGGCGGCGTCGCGCAGGTCGAGCGCCAGCGCCGCCTCCGCGCGGGTGCTCGTCGGCGCGGTGGTGTCGCGCACGACGCTGAGCGCCCGCTCGAGCGTCACGCGGTCCTCGCCCTCGGCGAGGCCGGAGACGCGCTCGAGCAGGAGCACGCCCTCCGACAGCTCGCCGGAGAGGTCGTCGACGCCGGCGGCGACCTTGCGGTCGAGCTCCTCGCGCCACGACGCGAACGCATCCGTCCACGCCTCGATCGTGAAGGTCCAGCGACCGGGCTCGGCGACGGTGAACGAGCCCTCCCAGCGCACGCCCGCGTGGCGGGCGTCGATGTGGCGCATCGGCGCCTCGTGCCAGTCCGTCTCGCCGGGACCGCGCCAGCGCACGACGGCCCGCAGGACCTCGTGGCCGTCGCGGAAGATGTCGGCCGAGACGACGACGGCGTCACCCACCGTGCGCTTGGCGGGATAGCGGCCGCAGTCGACCATCGGCTCGGGATGCTCGATCTGGATCCGGGGGGGCGGTTGGCGCTCTGCTCGCGTGGGCACGAATCCACGTCTATCCCACGTACGGCAGGATCGAAACGGCATGACACCCGATCAACACCCGAGAACGGCCGGCGTCCAGCTGCATCCGACGTCCCTCCCGTCGGGCCGGCTGGACGACGACGCGTACGCGTTCGTGGACTGGCTGGCGGCCGCGGGGCAGTCGTGGTGGCAGATGCTGCCGCTCGGACCGCCCGACCGCTACGGCTCTCCGTACAAGGCGCGCTCGGCGTTCGCGGCGTGGCCCGGGCT
>Ga0070665_100000611_pt1 | contig 48974 bp, 48 predicted proteins | sample KBSS13metaG_FD_65862 | JGI IMG/M metagenome (GOLD analysis project Ga0070665, IMG submission 65862) | Switchgrass rhizosphere microbial communities from Kellogg Biological Station, Michigan, USA - KBS S1-3 metaG | ecosystem: Host-associated > Plants > Roots > Rhizosphere > Soil ...
CGTTCGCTGCGCTCACTACGGTCGGCGCAGAAACGAAGATACAATGGAACCCACAACCTAAACCATGTGTAAACCATGTCCCCGAACAGGTGTAAACCATCTGTCCGGTCTATTCACTCCTCTGGGGAGAAGGTGGTTCGCGTCAGCGAACCGGATGAGGGCTGGGCAGCTCGCACGATTTGCCACAGTCCGTAGTCACGCACTCCGTGCGTGACACGAACGCCGAGCGATGTACTTGTCACGCACGGGGTGCGTGACCTACCTTGGGTTGAAAACCCCAACTCGCATCAGCCCTCACCGGGCGGGAGAGAGAGACGGTTCATTCGCTGCGCAGCCGGATCGACTTCGGCCCTAGCCATTCGTCGGACGTCTCGTCATAGCCGTCGTAGCGAATCAGGTGCAGGCCGTACCAGGCTTTGCGGACCGTGCCGGGGTACCATTGTCCGTCGGAATCGGAGCAGGTTTCGACCTTGTCCCCTTCGGCGTATTGCGCCGGGGCGTAGGGGCGGACTCGATCCGGCCCGACCCATTCGTCCCAGGAGTCGTCGAAGTTCGTGTAGTGCACTTCGACCTGGTCGCCGTCGACGTCGATGACTTTCGCCTTGTACCACTTGCCTTCGTATTTCACTTCCACCCGCAGACCTACGCGCGGCTCGATCTCTCCGTCAACGTCGGCGAGCACAGCCGCGCGCGGAAAGCGATCGGCCGCGAGGAACATCGACTTCTGCCCTTCGATGAACGCCAGCTCCAGCTCGGTGTAGCGGGCCAACTCGTCTAGCTCGATCACTTCGTCACCGTTGAGATCGACGACCGGCTCGCCACGCAAGCCGGCCAGCAGGCTGTCGCTAAACGTCCAGTTGCCAGTCGACGTGTTGTGGGCGTACGACGAAGTCAGCACGGCGTAAGCGATCTTCGAGTCGCGATGCTTGCGGGCCAGGTCGTAGAGGCCGCCCGAGTGGCAGCAGTCGGCGAGTAGCAGGGCCCGGTCGCCACTAAAATGCTTTTCGATCGTGGCGAAGACGCCGCGGACTTCCCACGAACTACTCGCTTTCGCCCCGGCGTCGTAGTTGGCGAAGTAAGTCAGGTTGGTGTCGGTATCTCGCCAGCCATGGCCGGCAAAGTAGAAGATCAGCAGATCCCCTTTGTCGGTCTGGTCTAGCAGCTTGACAAACTCCTGCTCGATGCCGTGTTTGGTCGCTTCGGCGTCGCAAAGGTATTTAATCTGCGTTCTGGGGACGCCAGCCTCGTGAAAGAAATCGACGAGTTGTTTGTCGCGGCGGTCCTTCATGCACGCGGGGAACGAAGGCCACATGGCCGAATCCTGCCACTGCAATAACCCCACAACGAAGACGTGCGTCTTCTCGGGATCCCAGTCGAGATCGCTATCGTCTTCCGCGCGAACGGAGTGCGGATGGATTGCCACCAGACAAGTTGCAACTACGACCAGCAATAGCCGCACATTAAACCGAGACATCCGTAAGGCTCCGCAGCAACTGGCCAAAATTCAACACCGCAGGACAAGTCTAGCACTTGAACCGCGGCGTCGACTGCAGGCTTTTCGGCGGCAAGTTCTTACGGCATCTGCTGCCAGATGGCAAACAGCGCCACGGCCGTGATCGAAAGAAAGGCCAGCCACAAGAAAAAGTCGCTAGTCCGCGATGGCGCCAGCCGTTGATCCAGGCGACGATATCGCAAAAAGATGGCGGCGCCGGAAATGATCGGCAGTGTAGCCGCCTGCACAAACCCGCCGAGAATCGTCATTGCGCGAGGGTCTCTTAGACACAAATACCACACCAGCCCTAGCAGTGGATAAATTACGCAGCAGCGGCGGATCCACTTGGTGCGTTGCTCGGCGCTGGTGTAATGAACAATCTTGCTCAGTCCGAGGAAATCGGCCGTCAGTCGACTGTTCGACGCGGACGCCACGTACAGCGTTTTGAAAAGCACGGCCCACGCGCCGATCAAAAACGCAACCTGCGTCCAAGGGCCGAACGCGGGGACGTACATTTCAGACAGCGTTGCGATCATCTTATCTTTGGCAGGCACTAGAGGAGGATCCTGCCGGTGCAGGACCACGGCGCCCAGCATGTAGAACGCTACCGTCGCCACGGTGAACACAACCATGCTGACCCAGGCATCTAGATACATCACGCGCATCCACCCCTTGGCGCGCGCTGCCCATTCGGGCGAATCGTTTCGTGGGCCGGCGAAGCGGGCGTAGCCTTTCTCGAGGCACCAATACGGATAGGCGTACAACTCGGAAGCGCCGACGCCAGTAATTCCAAACGCGCCAAAGGCCGCGGCGATCGCCGAGGACGACAGCGTGAAGACCCGCAGCGAAAATCCCTCTTGGATGTCACCCAAGCCGATTGGATAGCCCATGCTCGGCAGCAGCGCCACGCAAGTCACGGTGATCATCGTCACACTGACAACCAGAAACGTGGTCACGTGCTCGATCCGTTTGTAGCCGCCGCTGAGCAGCAGCAACACGGCGACAACGGCTGTTAAAGCCGCCCAAGGGTGTTCGGGTCGCAGGCGAAGTTCGTCGGCCAGCAGGGGCGAAACGCTCTCGATTCCACCGGCCAAGGCCTCGGTCACTCGGGGAAACGCCAAATGCAGCGCCTGACCGACGCCGCCGCACATCGCCCCAAGTTGCGACACGGTGAACATCAGCATGATGAACCACCACCAGACGAGCCAATGCGCGCCCAGCCGCAGCCCCGGCAATTTATCGAGCGCGGCCAATGTGGGCTCTCCAGACGAGAGGGCGTAGCGCCCCAACTCGATCTGCACGCAGACCTTCACGATGCAGCTAAACAAAATCAGCCACAGAAAGGCGAAGCCGTACTCAGCCCCTAGGGACGTGGTCAGCAGCAATTCACCAGTTCCGACGATGCTGCCGGCCAGAATGATCCCCGGGCCGATCTTGCGTAGCGCCGAAAACAAACTCGTAGGCGGCGCCGTGATGCCAGAACTATCGAGCGCGTAAGGGTTGTAGCCCGTGGGCGGGTTCATCGAGATCCGATCATCGAAATTCTGCGCGGCGGAGCAAACAGGCGTCGTCCGTCGCGTAGTGGGAGTGCGGTGGGCGTCGGTTGGTCCGGCATTATGGAGTGTGGTGAGAGAGCTAGCAACCAAATAGACGAGCCACGAAACGTTCGAGACGGAAGGCCGATCCCGTCGCGCCGGGACTGCCGAGCCGTGCAGCGAGTTCGATTCCGCCGGCCGAAGAACCCGTGGCTAGTCCCGGCGCGCCGGGAGCTCACACGAAGAGCGGCCAACGGGAGCGAACCATTGAGCTCGCCGCGTTAGCGGCGCACCGGCCGCCGGCCCTCGCCGGCAATCTCTCTTGACCACGTACACCTGTACGCGATATATTTCGCGTCACAGACAGTTGTACGTGAAGGCGTTCCGCTAGCAGAGGACTGGATGTAGTGACAGATCGACCGGCTTTATCGAAGGGCGAGATGGAAGTTGCTCGCGTGTTGTGGGAACTGGGCAGCGCCACAGTTCGGCAGGTGCACGAGGCGTTGCCCGCGGGCCGCGAAATGGAGTTTGCCGTCGTGCAGACGTATCTCCGCCGCTTGGAGGCCAAGGGCTATGTGCATGGTCATCTCGAAGGCCGCACGCGCGTCTATCGGTCGAAGGTCAAAGCCAAAACGGTTATTCGCGACACGATCGACGACATGCTCGAGCGGCTGTTCGCCGGCGAGACCTTGCCGCTGGTCCGGCATTTGATCGAAGACCGGCCGATCAGCGACGACGACCTCGCCGAACTGCGCACGTTGCTCGACCGGCTGGAGAAAAAGGGTAAGTAGGCAGGCCGAGGTTCTTAGGATTTCTTTCAAGGGCATGTCAGGATGACCGATCACTCGATACTTCAGGCGCTCATCGCGCAGGCCTGGCAGTTGGCGGCGCTAGCGATCGCGGTAGCAGTCTGTGTTCGGTATGTGGCGCGCAATCGCCCGCACCTGGCCCACGCGTTGTGGCTGGTAGTGCTGCTGAAATGCGTGACGCCGCCCGTCTGGGGAAGCCCGATCGGCGTTTTTTCGTGGCTTTCGCCGACTGGAGAAACGCCGACAGAAGCTGCGGTGGCGTCCGAGTCGATTACGATTCCTTCCATCGATTTCAACACATTGCCATTGGCCGCAGACAGCTCGCTCGGGCCTGCGGGTGTGATCGTTAACGCCCGAGCCAATCACCAGGCGACGCTTGAATCAAGACTTTCGTCGGACTTGGAGTCGGTCGGAGCGGAAGATGAATCCTTGGAAGCGAGCGGCGCGTGGCTCATTCATGCGGGGCTTTGGATCTGGAGCGCCGGCGTCATTGCCGTGACCGTGATCTCGGCGATCCGGTTTGCCGCCTGCTGGCGAAGGCTGCGCCGGAGCCAGGTCGAGGCTCATCCAGAGCTTGAAGCGCTGGTCGCTCGTCTCTCCTCGTCGCTACAAGTGCGGCGCGCGGTGCGGTTGTTGGTGACGGACTCGCGGATTGGACCGGCGGTGATCGGGTTATTGCGACCGACGATCCTGCTGCCGGCCTGCGTCGTTCGCGGGCGCTCGGCCGCAGAGCTCGAGCCGATCGTGGCGCATGAGCTGATCCATATTCGCCGCGGCGACCTCTGGGTGGGGCTGTTGCAAACCGTGGCGCAGGCCTTGTGGTGGTTTCACCCGTTGGTTTGGATCGCCGGGCGAATGATCACGCGCGAGGCGGAGCGTTGCTGCGATGAAGAAGTGATTGGCGAGCTGCGTTGCGATCCGTCGCGCTACGCGCGCAGCTTGCTTGGCGTGCTGGAGTGGAAGCGAGTGCTGATCCCGGCGCCGGCCGTGCCCGGCGTGCGGGCGGTGGAAATAACCTCAAGACGATTGGAGCGAATCATGACGCTGGGACAAGGATGTCGCCGTCGAACTCCGTGGTGGTGTTGGGTAACGATGCTGCTGGTGGCGGCGGTCGTGCTGCCGGGCTCGGCGTTGCAGATGACTGCGACCGAACCGGACGACGCCGCACACGGAGCGAAAGCAACTGACAAATCGGCTGACGAGAAGCAAAGTTACCCACATCCGCTGGCGGCGCCACGGGCAGACGCCGCTAAGCCTGCGCCTGTGACATTTCCCGAGGAACGCGGCGGTTCGTTCGACCATAGCCCAAGCCAAAATGACGGAAAGCCCCTGCAAGTGCGAGGGATGGGCGACCTGCTGGACACGATCGAAAAGCAGCTTGGCGTCGACCGCGCTCAAGCGAAACGGGTTCTTTGGCTAAGGTTGGTCAACGCACAGCGCGAAGTGGACAAGCCGCAACCGGCGCAGGCGATCATCGAAGACGCAGTCAATAACGCTTACGAAAGAACCGATCAGCCCGACGGCGAGCCGTATTGGCAGGGGGACACCCTCGTCCTTTCGCAATACCCACCGCGACGCAAGCGAACCGAAGCGGCGATCGCGGAGCTGCGCAAATTTGGTTTCCAATCGGTCGAGATCGAGGTCCGCTTTGTCAATGGTCCGCTCAATGCAATCACCGACGTCAGCGAGGCTTGGACCACGCTGCCGATGAAGTCGACCAGTGACGCCGCGGCAGCTTTCGACAGCGCCCGAGCGCTGCCAACAATCGCCGCCAACAGCGGCGTCGCCAGCTTTGCGATCGAGAAGAACTTGCCGGTCATTCTGGACGTGCTTGACGACGCGCGGACGAAGCGGCTGATCGACAACGCGCAAGGCGATCGTCGCTCGAACGTGTTGCAGGCGCCACGCGTCCGCGTCGAGAACGGCGTTGCCGCCGTGGTGATGGACTGCTCGCAAACACCATTCGTCGTCGGCTTCAAAGAGAAGCAGCCGCAGATCAGCGTCGTTTCCGAAGGAATCACGGTCAGCGCTCGGCCGATTCTGGATGGGGCCAAGGCCCACCTTGATTTTGAGGTCGTGTTTTCTGGGATTCGGAATGTCGAAGAGTTCAAGGTTCGCGGACCAGACGGCGTGCAGACGACGATCCAATCGCCCGAAGTCGCGCAGTGCCGCATCGCGGCGGCTGTCGACGCGCCGCTAGGCCAAACGGTGCTGATTGGCGGATTGAAAGACATCTGCGATCCGAAGAGTAAGAAGTCGATGGCGGTGCTGTTGACGGTCAAGAAGTCGCCTCTAGACAATCCACAGCCTAAGCAGGTCTCGCAGGCGGTGGAGGCCGCCCGCCAGACGAACTCGCCCACGACGCAAACGGCGGCCGAGAACGGTCCGAAGTTCCGACCGTCGCTCGAAATGATGGTGCGCGCCACCTCGAATGAGGCGGTTGACGCGGCAATCGACGTTGCGGTTGATTTGACGAATCATACCGCGCAGCCCACGGCGCCCCTGGTGCTGATCGACCGTTTCGAGTCGGGGCTGACGCACGCCAGCGGCGCCCAGCCGGTCGAACACGCCGTGGCGGCGATCGCGCCGGGCGAAACTCGCCGCGTCACGTTGGCGCTGCGCGCTGCCGAGATTGGCAAGTGGCGCAATCAAGTCGAAGTCCGGTCCGGCGGCGTGGTGCTGGCGACCGGTGAGTCGACCATCGATGTGCTCGACGCCAAAGAGTTCGCCGAACACAAGGCGCGCGAAGCCGCACAACGCGCTGAACTCAGGGCGCGCGAAGCCGCCCAGGTGAAGTCGCGGGGCGATGCGATCATCACGATGACCTACTCGGTTGCCGATCTGATCATCCCGTTCCCCAATCCGGTGACGATCACGGCTGAGAAGGGCGCCAAGCCCGCGCCGCAGGCCGTCGCGGATTTTCAGCCTCTGCTGGATCTGATCCGGTCGACCGTAGCGCCTGAGAGCTGGCAGGAAAACGGCGGCGAGTGCAGCGTGACGCCGTTTCCCAACAATCTCAGTCTGGTCGTTTCGCAGACGGAGAAACGCCACGCCGAGATTGCGGCGCTGCTGAAGCAACTGCGCGACAAATTGGACAAGCAAGTCGTGCTGGATTGTCGCACGGTCGAAGACCCCGCCGAGTTGTTCCGCCTGATGAAAATCGATGGGAAGGCCGCGCGGCAGGCGGGTCTGGCGATGCTGCCACCAGCGGTCGTGGCGCAGGCCCATCTGGCGGCCGAGGCCAAGGGCGGGACTAATTTCAAGCTCACCGTGTTCAACGGGCAGCAATTGAAGGCCCCGTCGCTACAAGAATCGCGAGACGGGAAGGCGGGCTTTGTCACGTTGCAGGCCATCATCGCCCCGGACAAACAGACTGCCCGGCTAAGAATCGCCGATTCGCGGGATCGAGTGCGGCAGCCGTGGCAGCAGGAGGAAATGACCGTGCTCGAATGTGGCTCATTGCTGATCGACGTCGCGAGATTTAACCTGCTGCCCGATCTTGGCGTGACGCCCCTAGACATCAAGGAGGGGTTCGTGCCGAAGCCGGCCTATGTGTTGATTACGCCGCGAGTGATTGACGCCGCCGAGGCCAAGCCGCCGAGAAAGTAGCCGACGACTAAGCCGCCACATAAGTTTTCGGATCCTGGAAGGATCCCAGCGCATAGCCGGGAGATGAGCGCAGCGATTCCCCCGGAACCCTAAATCGAACGAGGTTCGTGTGCGATCCTTCCAGGATCGACGACGGATTTCGTTTGGACGGTTCCCGGCGGTGTCGCTGGCACTCAACCGCCGGCTAATGTCTTCGACCCTTGCCAGGCTCGTTTTGTACCGTCCGGCGCGTGCCTTGGCGATTTTCATACGCTTCGTCGGATGGCGGCGATCTGTTCATACCAATCGAGTCCGCCAATGCTTGTAATGTGGGATTCAACTCCGGGAAGCGATGGCGGAGCCAGTGGCACACAACTGGCGTCGTTGCCCCCTTGGACGATTCGCCGTCGAGCGGGTTTAATCTAGCGAAGCAGCACGTGCGCAACCTCGCGCGCCGGCGCATCGCTACCTAAAACTCTACTGACGGAACGCTCGCGTGACGGTACGAACTCGTTTTGCTCCCAGCCCGACTGGTTATTTGCACATTGGCGGCGTCCGCACGGCGCTCTTCAACTGGTTGTTCAGCCGCAAGCATGGCGGGCAGTTCATTCTGCGGATTGACGACACCGATCAGCAGCGGAATGTTGAGGCGGCGCTGCAGCCTATTTTGCACGGCTTTCGCTGGCTGGGCATCGATTGGGACGAAGGGCCAGACGTCGGCGGCCCGCACGGTCCTTACTATCAATCGCAGCGGTCCGCGCAGTACCAGGCCGCGGTCGAGCGACTGCTCGCCAGTGGGCATGCCTATCGAGATTACGCACGAACGGAAGAGATCGCCGCCGAGCGCGACGCGGCGCAGCAGGAGAAGCGTTCGTTCCTCTACAGCCGCCGGTTCATGGCCGAGACGGACGCCGACCGCAAGCGTTTTGAGGCCGAAGGGCGCGAGGCAGTCGTCCGTTTGAAGACGCCGCGCGAAGGGACGCTGGTGATCGACGACCTGATCCGCGGTCGCGTCGAGTTTCAATGGGCCAACGAGCAGGATCATGTCATCCAGCGGGCCGATGGCAGCTGCCTGTACCATCTGGCGAGCGTGGTGGACGACTACGATTTCGAGATCTCGCACGTCATCCGGGCCGAAGAGCATCTCTCGAACACGCCGCGGCAGATCTTTATCCTCGAATCGCTGGGCTACCCGCGTCCGCAGTATGCGCACTTGCCCTATGTGGCGGAGCCGGGGAGCAAAACGAAACTCAGCAAGCGCAAGCTCGATAAATATCTGAAGAATCGCGATTTTGCGCAGGTGTACGAGCATGGCCGGGCGATTGTCGGCGCGCTGGGGCAGTCGCCCTCGGCAGAGACGTTCAATCCGGTGATTGTCGATTTCTACGAGCAGACCGGTTATCTGCCCGACGCGATCGTGAACTATCTGGCGCTATTGGGCTGGTCGCTCGACGACAAGACCGAGTACTTTACGCGCGAGCAGATGATCGAGCTGTTCTCGCTAGAGAGAGTGAATAGCGCCCCGGCCAGCTTCGACCCCAAGAAGCTGCTGTCGTTTCAAGATCACTACATGCAAGCGCTGCCGCTTGAAGAAAAGATCTCGCGGATGTTGCCGTATCTGGAACAAGTCGGTAGCGTCAGCGCGCCAGTCAGCGATGAACAGCGGAGCAGACTCGCGCACGTGATCACCGCGGCAGGGGACCGGATCAAGGTGGCTGGCGATATCCTCGACTATCGAGACTTTTTCGTGCCGGCCGAGCAACTTACCTACGACGAGGCCGCATTCGACAAGCAACTGCGCACACAGCCAGAGGCCGTGGCGCGGCTGGCTCGGTTCCGCGAGCAGTTGGCCGCTGCCCCCACGTTCGATCCGCCAGCGCTCGAAACGCTGCTGAAGCAATTCATGGAGGCCGAAGGGGCGCCGGTCTCAAAAATCATCCATGCGCTTCGCGTAGCGCTCACCGGCAAGCCGGTCGGCTTCGGCCTGTTCGAAACATTGGCCACGCTGGGCAAAGCAGAGTCGCTCGCGCGCATCGACCAGGCAATTGCACGCGCACACTAACCCGCAGCGCCAGCAAGGGTTCTTTGTCGTTTCGTAGTTTCGTTGTGGTCTGTGATGACTACGAGAAAGGGAAGAACCACGACGGCACAACAGCACTACGAAGAAAAAACATACCGAGAAAGCAAAACACGTAGAACCCGCGGCTAGCGTCTGGCGGCTCGCAGATGACGGCCATCGCGGCGTATCTTCGTGAGCGGCAGGCCACGAGGCATTTCGGTTCTTCATGCGTTCGGCGCCGCGCAGTTCATCGCGGCATTCACGGTGCCGGATAGAGACTATGCAGCACCTGACACTTAGGCAGAGCCTGTTGGAGTGCCTCGATTTGCTCTCGGCTGACCGGGGCTAGGTTGACGCCGAGTGTCGTCAGCGTTGTTCGACTTCGGAGCGGCGAGAGATCACGGATTTTTGTTGCCCGCAGGTTCAGGGTTTTCAACTTTCGCATTTTCGCCAGCGGTTTGACATCGCTGACTTGCGTCGAGTCGAGACTTAGCGAAGTCAAATTGTGCAGCTCGGCCAATGGCGATACGTCATCGACTGGCGTGAACCCTAGGTCGAGCCACTCAAGTTTCTGCAATCCGGCCAGCGGGCGAAGGTCTGTGATCTGCGTGGTGCGCAGGTCCAGTCGTCGCAGCCTTGTCAGGTTCGCCAGCGGTGAGGCGTCGTCGAAATCCTGCTTCCCAATGCGGACAATGAGCACGCGCTCTCCCAACACGCGTCTGGCGAGATCGCGCCACCAGCCTTGCGGACCATCGAACCCGACTTCTTCCCAGGAGTCGTAGGGACCGGCAACCACGACGTCGGTAAAATCGGACCGCTGCAACTCGTCGGCAATCTGCAGTTCGAGCTTCGACTGCCGCCGAGCGTTGCCGATCCACGCCAACAGGACGGCGACGACGGTGATAAGAATCAGCAGCGTGCGCAGACGATAGCTCAACCAATTGCGGCGCGGTGTCGAGGGTCCTGCCATGCCGGTATTGTAACGCAACTTGATGGGCGCGACGCAGCGAGTTGCGTTACTTCAGTGTGGCGCCGTGCGCGCTGCGCGGCTCGGCGGGAGCCACGCCCTCCCGGAACGGTTTGCGGCGGCGCGGTCCTGACAACAATAGAGGCAAAGAAACGCGAGTCGAGTCTTCGCCCGTCGGATTACGCCGCGGCCTTTTTCGCTGGCGCGAAGACGCGCACGCCGTGGAAGAGGATGGCGGCGCCGCCGAAGATCGCCAGGGCCAGCTCGATATCGCCGACCAGGCTGCCGGTCAGCTCTTTGGGCGTCTCGGCCGAGTTGGCCAAAGGCTGCGCAATCGACGTGGCGGCCGGCGCCGTGTGGACCGACGGCATCGACCCGATGGTGATATCCTGTGGCGAAACAGGAGGTTGAGGATCCGCCGACCGGCCGATTGACGCCGAGGTCGGGCTCGTCATGGCGACTTGACTGCCGAGGCTCGATCCATCGGTCACGCCCGTCGCTGCGCCGGTTGAGGCCGGTTGCGCAGGAGTGACATTGGCGGTCGCCGCTGCGCCGCCGGCATTTGCATTGTCGCGCTTCGACGCCAGATAGCTCGGGTCGCCAAGGTTCGATTTGGGCACGACGGACGCCATGAACGAAGAAACGCGTCCGCAGTAACTGCCAGACGTCGTGCCGAAGCTTGAACCGAATAGCACTCCGCACAGTTCGCCGCGGCTGTTGAAGATCGGTCCGCCTGAGTCTCCCTGGCGGGCGGCGGCCGACAGCTCGACCATCTCGTACGGCTGGTTCATGCCCGGGGCAACGTACTGCGTGCAGTAGCCACTTGCCATGCGGTACGAGCCGCTGCCGTAGCCGGCGATGCTCAGCGGCTCGCCTGGCTTGGGGGGCTGCGTGGCGAGTGGGACCGGCGCGACGTTCGGCTTCCAGATCGCCAGTGCGGCCAGATCCCAGGTGCGATCGGTCGAGATCACTTTGGCGGCCGAGCGAAAGCCGTCCGGAAAGACGACCTCGATCGTCCCTTTCGCGTCGGCCACGACGTGCCAGTTGGTCAGCACGAGCGCGTAGTCGCCGCGCACGTCGACCAATGTGCCAGATCCGTAGGACGTGGCTTTTCCTTCCGGCGCGACAATTCGCACCACCGCCGGATGCGGCGTTTGCGGCGCCGCCGCTGGAAAGCCCCAAGCCGCTAGCGAAATCGCCGGCGCTACAATGCTGACTATCAGCAAAACGGTTAGCACTTGAAATAAGCGCACCGGGAGGGCGAGGCTCCCGCCGAGCCGCGCAGCGCGCTCGACGTTGCTTCCAAAGAATCTCTCACGCGGAGACGCGGAGGACGCGGAGAAGGTCGCTGGCAATCCCGAAATGCGTCGCACTGCTGGGCAAGCCAGTAGTGGCAGACGGCCCGCAATCGAGTGGATAGAGTCGCACAGCATACGCATGGAACCGCCCTGATGGGCAGGCGCTTACGCGCGGCCCGGTTTCGTCAGACTGTTGCAGTCAATTAAGACCGGGACGCGGTCACGCGTCGGGCCTCGTTTTGGACGATCCGCTGCAGCAGTTCCTTGCGCAGCTTTTCCAGTTCGGCGGAAGCGGAGGGCCGCTCCCGGTCAGTGGGCATTGTCGAACACGAGGACTGAGTGTGAACTTCAGCCATAAGAAATCTATGCGGCGATCGGACGCCCGCCTCGGAGGTCTTCATCGCGGCGAGGGAAGTCCTGGCCTGCGTTGTATTGATCTTTCAGACGCTGCAGTTCGGCGCGCAGCGCGTTCTCGGCTAGCTTCGTCAGAGTGAGTCGCGCGGGGTAGCCGGCCAGGTGGACGGCGGCGTCGCGCGCTTGTTCCAGCACGTCCGCTGAGAGGTACAGCGTGGCGCGGACTTTCGGTTCAGGTCTGGGGCGGAACGGACGCATGGTTGCTCTGGCCAGTCGTCGGAAAGTTGTGGACACGATCTCCTGTATGCAATTGTCGGACATGTGCGCAGCAGTGCTGAAACGTCGGACGTTTGGGCCGTAGACCCTACGCAGCAAACAGAATCCGGCCTGACCTGCGCAAACGGCGCCAGCGCGCTTGCGCAGTCGGCAAGATCGCGCGAGCAGATCCTCCTCTACCCGGCGTCCGTGTCGCGCGGGGAAAAGAAATCAATCAGGCAGATCCTGCGGGCGCGGACCGCCGGCGCCGGTTACGCCGGATTTTGACACTAAGAAAATTGCCTCTGGGGCCGTGGGCGAGCCCGACCGGGCCGCCTACCTGTCTTGGAATTACCCGTCGCAAAAAGTGTAAACCATGTCCCCGAACGCCTGCCGCTCGGGGGCTTCCCCAGCACGCCCGCGTGCTTGGCGGGAATTTCTTGACCCCTGGTCGCCGACGGTCATACTGACGCCGTTCTTGATTTTTCTTAATGTTTGTCCGGTTTCTGGCCGCCAGCGTTCCTAGGTAGATGGGGTAGCAGAGTGTCCATTTCGGAGCACGAGGATCGTACCAATGCGTACCCACAGGGGCCTCAACCGGCCTCGATCGACGCCCTATTGCGCGAGGCCCGAAATGGCTCGACGACAGCGCTGGGCCAACTCATGGAGGGCTGCCGGCGGTACTTGCTGCTGGTGGCCAGCCGGCAGCTCGATCCCGATTTGAAGCGCAAGGCCGGCGCTTCGGACCTGGTTCAGGAGACGTTCCACGACGCCCATCGAGACTTCAATAAGTTCCGTGGCGAGAGCGTGCAGGAGTTTTATGCGTGGTTGACGGGAATTATGAACCATCGGATGGCCAATCATGTTCGGCATTTTCGCGCGCTGATGCGCGACGTCGGCCGCGAGTCGCCGCTCGACGAGGACATGCGACCGATCAGCATCCCGGCGCAGGATCTAACTCCCTGTCGTCAGGCGCAGTTGCGCGACGATTCGCGACAACTAAGAGAGGCCCTGGCTCGGCTGCCGGAGTCGCTCCGTGTCGTGATCGTGCTTCGCAGTTGGGATCGTGAAACTTTTGTCAAAATTGGCGATCGATTGGGGATATCGGCGGACGCGGCGCACCAGCGCTGGACCAACGCCGTGAGTCGACTTAAGCAAGAGTTGCGGAGGCCTGGCAATGATCGATAAGGACGAGACAGCCGAAGACGTCTTATCTCGTTTGATGCGCGAGTACGACGAACTGCTGGCCCACGAATCGTCGCCGGAAAGCTTTGACGATTCGGCGATCGAACGCGACACCGATCTCCAGCGCGAATGGCAGGAAACCAAGGAATGTCTGGAGCGGTTGCATCAGGCGAATCGAAGCGAGCACTCTCAAACTCGTCGGGGTTCGCAGGCGTCCGAAGTCGCCGATCGCGGCGGCGCCGGCGATGCGCCGAATGAACCCTTGCAGTTCATCAGCCGATTTAACGTCGAGCGAGAACTGGGGCATGGCGGGATGGGGGTCGTCTTTCTGGCGTTTGATCCGAGAACTGTCCGGCATGTGGCGATCAAGATTCCCCGCTTGGAGGCCATGCTGAGCTCGGACCTGCGGCGACGCTTTCAACGCGAAGCCGAGGCGGCCGCGCGGCTCAGCCATCCAAACCTGGTCGCTTTGCTCGAAGTGGGCGACGACGAACCGTTCTGCTATCTCGTGTCTGAGTTTTGCGCCGGACCCAACCTGGCCGAGTGGATGCGTGGCCGGTCGGTTCCCGTGCCAACGGAGCAAGCGGCGTCGATCGTGATGCAACTTGCTGAAGGGGTGCAGCACGCGCACAGCCGCGGCGTACTGCATCGAGATATCAAACCGAGCAATGTGCTGCTGCAACCACAGGCCGCCATAGCCGATGAAATGGATGGAGCGGCCGACGCCAGCTTTATTCCCAAGCTGACTGACTTCGGCATGGCCAAATTGCTCGAATCGGCCGGAGACGAAACGCGCAGCGGCGCCCACATCGGCACGGCGGCCTACATGGCGCCAGAGCAGGCCGAGGGGCGAATCCATGAGCTGGACGCCCGCACGGACGTTTACGCGCTAGGCGTTGTGTTGTACGAACTGCTGGCTGGCGCCGTTCCTTTTCGCGGCAATACCACCTTCGACACGTTGCGACAGCTCACAACGTATGAGCCTGTTCCGCTTTGCCGCGTTCGTCGCGATCTAGCGCGCGATCTCGAGGCCATTGCGCTCAAATGCCTGAACAAAAAACAAGACGACCGCTATGCCACGGCGCATGAACTGGCGGCGGATTTACGGCGATTTCTCTCGCACGAGCCGACCGTGGCGCGGCCCCTGAATTGGTGGCAGACGGCCGGCAAATGGGCCACTCGCCGTCCCATGGCCGCAGCCCTGGTCGCTGTGAGCCTACTGGCCATGACCAGCATGGTGGCGGCCGGCGTGCTGTACACGCTACAAGTGCGCCGCCACGCCGACGAGTTGAGCGCGTTGCTGGCCGCGCGCGACGAGGCCCGCGCCGAGGCGCAACACCGCGCCAGCAGCACAGCGCAATCCTACGTGGGCGACTTGCGGTATTCCCACCAGGCCTGGAGAGAAGGGCGACTCGCCGAAGCCAACGCTAAGTTGGCCGAACATCAACCTCGCGGCGAAGACCCGGATCATCGCACGTTCGCCTGGCATTACTTGTGGCGTTTGACCCACCCAGAGGCGATCACTCTGCAGGGGCACAACGGGAATGTGTACGCGTGCCGTTTTTCGCCGGATGGCCAGCTTTTGGCGTCGGCTGGCGAAGACGGTGAAGTGCGGGTGTGGAATCCGTCGCTGGGAACTCTTGAGCGATCCTGGAAGGCGCACGCGAAAGACATTCACAAAATCGCGTATTCTCCCGACGGTAACTGGATCGCCACGATTTCCAAAGGACACGGCGCCGCCGTCTGGAACGCACGCACTGGCGCCAAAGTTCACGCGTTGGAGCAATTTGCCGGAACACTACGTGACGTCGCGTTTACCGCGAAAGGTCAAACGCTGCTAGTAATCGACGCGGATGGAAAGCTACAGCAACTGCAAACGAGCGACTGGTCGTTGCAGGACGTAGCGAGCGATTGGACGACGCCCGTTTTGAGTTTGGCGATCTCGCCCGATGAATCCACCGTGGCCGTCGCCGGCGAAGATCGCGTGATTCGGCTGGCGAGTGCGCCCGACCTTAGAATCATCGCAACTTTGGACGGCCACGCGTCACGAATTTCCGCCCTGGCCTTTTCAAAAGATGGCCGGCGGTTGGCGAGCGCTGGCCAGAGTGGCCCGGTTAAGCTGTGGGACGTTCGATCGCAGGAGCTCGAAGAGACCTATAAGGCCGAGGGAGGGTCGCCAGTTGACATTGCGTTCACCTCGGCGGATCAGATTCTCGTAGCCAGCCAACGCGGTGGGGCACGATTGCTACGATCGACCAAAGAGAACAGTCGCGCAGTGCAGGCCTCGACGGCGCCGGTCTACTCGGTGGCCACCGCGCCGCGAGGACTGCAGATAGCCACCGGGGGCGCAGATGAAATCGTTCGAGTCTGGAAAGATCCTCGCACCGCCGACGGGAGCCGGTTGAGTATCTTTACTCCAGGCCATGTCATGGCCGTGGCGCCGGGCTTGCAGGTTGCCGTGGGCGATCATTTGGGAGTCGTCCGATTCTTTGACTTGGCAAGTGGTGAATTGCGGCAGACGTTCGAGCCCCATCGTGAATCGATCAACGGCTTGTGTTTTTCGGACGACGGCGCTTTGCTGGCCGCGGCGTTCGCTGACAACACCGTTCGTCTTTGGCGATATCCGGAGCTTGAGCCATTGGGCACGCTACAGGGACCCGGCGAGCGAATTCAGTCCATCAAGTTTTCACCGGACACCGCCACTTTGGCGATCTGTGGCGCCGATTCTTCGATCCTTCTCTGTGACACGGCGAGCTGCCAGCGGCGCAGTGAATTGGCAACCAGTGGAGACGGCCTGCTCGAAATTGCGTTTTCGCCAAGTGGCGAATTTCTCGCGGGCGGGGGCAGCCAAGGGTTGGTAAGACTCTGGCGACTGAGCAACGGCCAAGCGCTCCCTCCGTTGAAAAAGCATAGCGACGAGGTCTTGAGCGTCGCATGGTCGCCCGACGGTAAACTGCTTGCGTCCGGTGGCAAGGACGATCGGATTTGTGTCTGGAACGTTTCGACGCAAGCCTTGGAAGGTCAAATTGCGTCGACCCATCGCGAGGTTCGTTCGCTGGCGTTTGCCTCCGACGGTAGCACGCTAGCGAGTTGCGGGCAGCAGAACTCGATCAAGCTTTGGGATGTTTCGTCTCGGGCGCACATTCTGAACATCAATGGATACTACGCCTCGGCGTCGAGCGTTCAGTTTACGAAGCAGGGCGATGCGCTCTTGGCGTTCCAACGAGGCGATCCGTGCGGTGTAATCGCATGGCGGGCGCCGAGTGTTAACTCTACGTCGCACTCGGACGAAATCGTTTTTGACCGCGAGTAGTTCCCAACCACGATCTTGGCAGGCGATGGACACCGTTCTTGCGCGCTGATCAAGCATGGGAGCGTCAGCCAGTCCGGCACAGTGCAATTGCCCGACGGCGGTGGTATGCTGGGCATCTCGCCCCGCGTCCGGTCCCGCCTGGTTCGTCCTGCCGGTTTCTGGAGGTGTTTTGCATGCCCACCATTCTGTTGCTGTTGGCGCTCACGGCGCCTGCGGCGGACACCACTGCGCCGAATGCAGCGGCGCCGACCACGCCTGCGGCTGCAATCGCTGCTGCTGATCCGGGGGCGCCGTCGCCGGCTGTGACGCCAGAGCAGGTCGCCACGGCCATCGATCATGGGCTGGTCTACTTGCGCGACGAGAGCAAGCGATGGATCGACGCGCACAAGTGCGCGTCGTGCCATCATGCGCCGATGATGGTTTGGGCCTACGGCGAAGCGAAGCGTCGCGGCTACAAGATCGACGAAGAGGCGCTGACTTGGGCGCTCGACTACACATTGGCCGAAGATAATCGCGCAGGCCTGTTCGCCAAGGAGACGATGAACCCGGAGTTCGGCAAGCTGAGCGTGGCCACCGTCTTCATGGCCAGCGCGTTGCGCTCGATCGAACTGACGAAGCCAGAGCACGTCGCCGGCGCGGATCGGCTTTGGAAACATCTGAAAGAGGTCCAAGAGCCCGATGGTTCGTGGCCGGCCTCGATCGCCGGCCGCTTTCCAATCTTCGAACGTGGCGAAATCGCGACGCTCTTAGTCGCGCTCGCGGCAACGCAGCCTGTTGCTCCGGCGGACGCTGAGAGCGCGCCGGCCAAACTCCGCGCCGCTTTGCTCGCGCCGGCCAGAAAGTATCTCGCCGCTAACGAACGAAACCAAACGCACCAAAGTCTGGCAATGCGGCTGATGGTCATGGCCAATATCGATCCGACGAGCGAAGGAAGCACGCGCCTGGCCGCGGAATTAATCGCGCTGCAACAGCCAAATGGTGGCTGGACACAGATCAAAGAAATGGCGCCCGACGCACTGGCCACCGGGCAGTCGCTCTACGCGCTAAGCTTCGTGCCGAACGCCGACCGGGGATCCATCGCGCGAGGGCAGGCGTTCCTGGTGGCTCGTCAGGCTCCGGCCGGATCATGGCCGATGGAATCTCGTCCGACCGAGCCGGGTTTGTATTCCAAGAACCTCGATCCGATCACCTGCGCCGCCGCCGGTTGGGCGACGCTGGGGCTGGTATCGACAAACCCTGCGTTCAAAGACCTGGCGCACAAGGAGTGATCTGCATGCGAGCTGCCTGGTGTTTGATTGCGATCCTGGCCTTGGCGATTTCTCCGCGCGTCGTCCGTGCCGCCGATGTTCCTGAGCCGAAGATTTTGCAAACCTCGGACGGAATTCGCTTCGGCCTGCTAGGCGATCGTCCCGCCGCGCCCGCGCCGACGTTGTTTTTGTTTGCGACGGACATCGAGACGACGCTCAAAAGCGAGACCTACTCACAAGTTGGCCGAGCGCTTTTGCCGGCTGGAGTGCTGGTCGTTTCGGTCGACGTGCCGGGGCATGGCCAGGATCGTCGCGCAGGGGAGCCCGAGGGAATTTCGGCGTGGCCGGGGCGCGCCCTACGCGACGAAGAACTGAACGCCAGCTTTGCCAAACGCTGCACAGCGGTGCTCGATCATTTGTTGGCCGAGAAATGCACCGACGCCGCGCACGTCGCGGCCGCTGGCACGTCGCGCGGTGGGTATATGGCCACGCAATTCGCCGCGGCGGATCCGCGCGTAGGCGCCGTGGTCGGCTTCTCGCCGCTTACCCGCCCCAGTGTGATCACCGAGTTCGCCAAATCGGCGACGGATCCGCGCGTCGAGGCACTGGCGCTGACGAATGTCGCCGACAAGCTTGCCGGCCGCTCGGTCTGGCTGACCATTGGCAATGACGACGATCGCGTGAAGACGGACGAATGCATTGCATTTGCGCGGCGACTGGTGGACGCAAACAAAAGAGCGGTGTCGGCCCGCGTCGTAGCAACGTCAGAAATAAAACTGGGCGAGCAAAAGCACAGCGACGTGTCGATCGAGGTCTTGCCAGCGCTCGGCCACCGCACGCCTGCCGGCGCCCACGAGCGCGCAGCCGCGTGGCTCAGGGAACGGCTGGCGCCGGAGAAGAAATAGGGAGTTCACCGATGTCAACGATCATTCTCCCGCGCGACGCCATGCTGGCTGACGCACAGGAAACAATTTTTCGCACGCGCTTAGCGCAAAATGAGGCGCGGCGAGTCCATTGGCGTCAACCAACCAGTGCCTTGCGATTGCGTCGCAACCAAATCCCGCCTGCCGATATGCCGCCAATGAACAGCAGAACTGACGTCGATGGCTCGGGAACTGTCGCAGTATAGATGTACTGTGCGTAGTTGATGTTCGAAGTCTCGCCAGTGTAGCTGCTCAACAGGCCAGCCCTGGTCAGAATGGCTTGGTCGGTAAACTTGGGAATTGACTGACCGTAACCGACGTTAAGCGCCGTTGCCATCAAGTTTGCAAAATAGCCGTTGCCCACGTAGCCGGGATGGATGTCATCGGCGAAAAAATTGCGAGGGTTCGAGCTTCCCACGGTCATGTTGATTGGCACGCCACCGACGGTCAGGCCGCCGTAGTACAAATCTTGCATCGCGCTGGCCACGTCAATGTAGGCCAGGCCGCGGGAGAGGGCTGCGGACTTGAGCTGCGCATTGACGACATCAATGGCGTCGATGATGGCAACCGTCAGCTCGGGAGCGGCAAGCGACAGCCCTCCAGGCACGAGCCGCATATCGGGCAGGCCGGCAACCACCATACCATCGGGGTGCTGGGCCAGCACCGTGTCCATCGCCGTTGTGATTCGTGAGACAACACCGCTGGCCCACACCGGCACATTCAACGTGCCGCCCAAGATATTGGTCGCCACCGGAGGGACGTCGAGGCCACCGATGAACAGAAACGCCATGTCGACACTACCGGCATGTACCAGGTTGGCAACCTGAGTGTGCTGGCCGCCCGAGAGTAATGTCGTGGTCGTCGAACCGCCGACAGCGCGATTGTACGTTTGGGACGGACCGAAATTCAAACCGCGATCCGTTACCAACCAGGGAACCCAACTCCCATTGAAGTTCGTCCCCTGCGTTTCACTAGCTCCCATCGCGGCAAACCCAGTTAGCACCGCCCCCCGCGCGGGCATTACAGTTAGTGCAAGCGCGAACGTGGTCATTAGACAGGCGAGCGAAGCACGGATGCGAATCATGAGCGTTTTTCCAGACTTACAATGGCGAATCTTGAACGTGGGTAAAATAAATCGTGTTATTGCGTCACTTTAGCAGGCGATCGCTTCTCACTACAAATCTTACGTAAGCGCGGCCCCAAGTTTATGTCAAAGTCTCGCTGACTTTTTGAGTTGGCGACAAGCGGGATGTAGCCACACTCCAGCCGCCGCGGCGGCGCCTAGGATCAACAACACCGACGTTGACGGTTCAGGGACCGGCGTGAAGTGGATGTAATTGGCCAGGTTGTACGACGTCGAGAATGTCTCGCCGGTGTAAGAACTGGTCAGGCCGGCCAGGGCCAGGATCTGTTGGTCCGTGTAGAGTGTGAGATTAGTTCCGTAGGCGATGTTGATGGCCTTCATCCACATGTTGCCCAGGATTGCGTTACCGACGATGCCCGGATGCAGATCGTCGATCCAAAAATTGCGCGGGTTTGATCCAGAGTCGACCATATTGATGGATACTCCTCCCACAGTCAGTCCGCCTGACGAGGTAATGGCGTTTCCCAACGCAAAGAAGTCAACGAACGGGATATGCTTTTCCTGAGAGTAGGAAAGCAACTGCGAATTGACCACGCTAATGCTCGCCTGCAATCTGGCGACGGCGGCAAGTGTGTCGGGATTGTTGGGATCAACGATGGATTGCGCGGCTGGCGTGAGCGTGAGATCCTCGACGCTGCCGAGTAGCATGCCTTGGATACCCGCATTGAATTGCATATCGACTGCGGACTTGATGTTGTTGACGATCCCGTTTTGAAAGGCGGTTTGTTGCGATGGAGTCGCCGTGCCACCGATGATCGCCTGCCCGACGGACGACGCTAGCCAATCATTGTTGCCGATGAACGTGATTCCCAGTGTCACCTTGCCAGCCAGGACGTCGTTTCGCATCTTGGTGTGCTGTCCACCGCTGAGCAGCGACGCCGAAGTCGCTCCGCCGACGGCATAGTCATAGGGAAGGCCCGCGCCGCCGAAGTTCAGCCCGCGGTTCGTCTGCAACTGCGCAGGATATTTGTACGACGGAGATTTGACCGAGGCGCTGTCCCCCATCACGCCAATACCATGCAGGATGTCGGCCGAGGCAAGCGAGGGAACGCAAACGATGAGGGCTGCCAAGAGCCCGACGGCGCCACAAGAGCGGGCGACCGGAGAATGGTTGAGACGATGCAGACTCATTGGCGGATCCTCTGTGTCGTTAGCGCGCTTAGTTTGCGCGTGTCGTTAGCGCGCTCAGTTTGCGCGTGTCGGTCGCGGCGCCTCGCGATGCGAGCTGAGCCACGTTAGTGCTGCAGCCGACGGTCAGGCCGGCTTCATTCACGACAACACAGATTGGTGGTTGACGTTACACTGCCTTCCCCCTAGTTGAAGGGACGGGACGGAATTTCGCGAGAAGTAGGCGATAGGACAGAGGTCCTGGCCGATGCGAATTGCATCATCGGGGGCGACTCGCAATTGGCCGCCGAGCGGTTTCCACCATTGCACGGTCGATTCCGGAAATAGCCTTTGCACGCGAGCCAATTCTGCGATGGAATCCGCTTCATCAACGGGCACGCCGATCAGCGTGACACGTGGGGCTCCTATCCCTTGCTCGCCAAACCAATCAAGCGGCCAGGGTGCAAAGTTCCATGAGCCGGGGGGCGGACGATGACCGGGATGGCGGCCGCCCAGATCTTTCGGAACGAGCAGCCCGCTCTCCAGCAGCGCATGTCGCTCTCGGATCCAATGCAGCTGGTTCGCGACCCAGCCGATCGCCAGTGAAGCGATTGCCACGACGATTAACATCGCGCGAATAGAAAAGTTCCAACGACGGTGGCTAGCGCGAGTGTCGGCCATGCATCGAGTTTAATGCAACGACCCAGGGAATGGGAACGCGATGACTCCTTCTCGTCCAAAGCCCGGATTGTACATCGGGGCCTGTCCGCGTCGCCATCGGAGCAATCAGGCTTGTGACACCGCCCGACATGTGATTCGACGTACTTACGGGCGTGAAGGCGCCTAACCTCGCGCGTTCCATCCGGCCTCGAACGCGTCGCGAAGCTGTGTCGTCCCGCGGGCTGTGTCTAGCTGAATCCCCCGCGACCACTTTAGCCAGGCGGCTTCCACCTCGGAGGGCTCATTCACGGCTGTCCGGGCTTGCGGGCCGGCCACGATCCGGGCGTCTTTCTCGTGAGTGGTCGGCTCAGCGTTGTCTTGTTTCGGCGGCTCAGATTTGGCCATATTGAAGCACTCCGGGCAAAGTTCGTGATCCTCGTTTCCTGAGCCCTCTCGCCAGCAGCCATCTGCGGGCGGCGGCAAAATTGGGTCCAGAAAATGAAATAGGCGGCGACAGTTAGGACACGTTGCGAACGGCATGCCTAATACTATGCGGCCACAAGTGATTTGAAGTACAGCACAAACCGCGCATTCCCCGCTATGCTGAGCTGGTGCGTCCCAACCCAAGGCAGGCTGGAGAGTCCCTGACGATGTCTCACCCCAACGACGACACAGTTGATCTCGCGCTCCGCGAACGCTTTGCGGAAAAGTTCTTTAACGCTTCGACGCAGACGCACAAGATCGAATTCGGCGGGGCGACGCACACCGGCAAGGTGCGAACGAACAACGAAGACCATTTTGCCATCATCAAACGCAACCGGGCGATCGAACTGGTGCTCACGAATCTTGAGCCCGAAGACCTGCCGCTCGTTGCCGACGCCGACTACGCGATGGTCGTCGCCGATGGCATGGGTGGGCACAAGTTCGGCGAGTTCGCCAGCCGGGTCGCTTTGCAGCGGATGTTCGAGTTGGCCCAGCAAGCTACGAGTTGGGTGATGAAGTACACCAGTCTCGAGGCGCTGCAGATTCGCGAGCGCGTCGACGCCTACGTCCAGGAAATCCACGCGACCCTGCGTGAGCATATGGAAGCCGACCCCGACCTGGCCGGCATGGGGACGACCTGGACGATGGCGCACCTGTTGCCCCCGCATGCGCTGGTTGTCCAGATTGGCGACTCGCGGGCGTACCTGTTACACGAGGGCGAGCTGCGTCAGATCACGCACGACGAAACGATGGCCCAGGCGTTCATCGACTCGGGCGTCAGCCCGGAAAAGGTGCGGAATTTTCGCCACCTGCTGCTCAACAACCTGGGGGGCAAAAAGGACAACGTCACAGCGCAAATCCACCACGTGCAAATTGGCCCATCGGATCGATTGCTGATCTGCAGCGATGGACTGACCGACATGGTGACCGACGCGGGGATTGCCGACATCCTGCAGCGAACCGCCGATCCGCAGGCCGCTTGCGACAAGCTTGTGGCCGTTGCGCTGGCGAACGGGGGGAAGGACAACGTGACTGTGGCGCTGGCTGCGATTGGTTAGGTTCGGACAGCTAATCTAATCGGGGCGCGGTCAGGCGAGTTAGGTTTCGGCGTGGATAGTAGGGCCCGAGTTGGGCTGGTGTTCGCGGGCCATTTATACTCAGCGGCCTACGAATGAGGCTGCCCTCGTAAATCATCCAGGTTGCGCCCGAAGGACTGAACACAGCGAACCAAGGTGTCATCACCCATTCCAAATATAGTCGGGCACGCATCTGGAGGGTCGGTGGCTGCAACGATGAGCTGCCCCAATCGCCACCCAGGATGCCTCATCCACACGGCGCGTATCGATTCAAGTATTTCTGAAATACTATCTGGGTTGCGATCCTTGAATTCGGTCATCCCTCGATTCTACACTTCCTGCCAAATCAGCGGCTAAAAGCGGCGTCTCCAAAGCCCACCAAAACCTCGTTTTTCCTCGCCTTGACACGTTTTCTGGGTCGGGTATCCTAAGCGGTTCGCCATAATCCGCGAGGGGTGGCCGGGCCGTCGTAGGGGGCGGTTTCTCGGCGGATTGCCCTATATATGATGTCAGGCCCCGGGCCGGGATTCGGTTCTGGGTTACCAAATACCGCGTTTGAGACCAGAGATTTCGCATGCCAACGATCAATCAGCTCGTCAAGACGGCCCGCAAGAAGCCGCGCAAGTTCAGCAAGTCGCCGGTGCTGGAGCGCTGCCCGCAAAAGCGTGGCGTCTGCTTGAACGTCAAGACGATGACCCCCAAGAAGCCGAACTCGGCGCTGCGTAAAATCGCCCGCGTCCGGCTCTCGAACGGCAAAGAAGTCACCGTGTACATTCCGGGCGAAGGTCACAGCCTGCAGGAACACTCGATCGTGCTCGTCCGCGGCGGTCGTGTTCGCGACTTGCCGGGCGTTCGCTACCACATCGTTCGCGGCGCCTTGGACACCCTGGGCGTCAACGGTCGTAAGCAATCACGTAGCTTGTACGGCGCCAAGAAGGGCTAAGTTGCTGCTGACTGGCAGGGCCGGTAACGCTGCTGTCATCATGGCGGAGCGTGATGACTACGATACAAAAAGCATCACGCCGCAGCGTGATGACTACGGAACACTAAACGCACACCACTCGCAACGTTTTTCGGAAGATCACACGCTATGGGTCGTATTACCGCCAGCCGCAAGTCCTTGATTTCGGACCCGCGCTTTGATTCGCTCCTCGCCAGCAAGTTCATCAACTGCCTGATGTACGACGGCAAGAAGAGCACGGCGCAGGGCGTCTTTTATCGGGCGCTGGATATCGTCTCGGACAAGGTCAAAGACGTTGAGCCGATCGAGGTCTTCAATCAGGCGATCATGAACGTGAAGCCCGAGGTGGAAGTCCGGTCGAAGCGCGTCGGCGGCGCCGCCTACCAGGTGCCAATGCAGGTGAATCGCAACCGTCAGCAATCGCTCGCCATTCGCTGGCTGCTCTTGGCCATCCGCGAAAAGAAGGGGCGCCCGATGCATGAGAAGCTGGCCGAAGAGTTGATCGCCGCGTACAACCGCGAAGGCGCCGCTGTCTCGCGTCGCGAAAACGTCCACCGCATGGCCGACGCCAACAAGGCGTTCGCGCACTTTGCCTGGTAAGAACTCAGTACAACTACGTTCGCCGTGTCTGAGCCCGCGGGCCCTGGCACGGCGTTCTTTTTGCGCTCGCCCGTGCGGCCACGGTCGTGGTACGTTGGTGCGCTCTCTGGTCTAGCAACGAACCTTGCCGTTTCGAGGCGAGTCAATCTGGTTTCGGTCGTTCGGTTGCAACGTCACGACCCACTAGACTGAAGAGCACTGCTGCACCCAGAGGGTACCCGGCCAGCAGTGGCACACAAGCTCGAATTTAGTTGCACTCAATTACAGATATTCAACATGGCACGCAAGCTTACAGACCTCCGCAACATCGGCATCATCGCTCATATCGATGCCGGTAAGACCACGCTCACAGAGCGGATGCTGTTCTATTCCGGCGCCACGCATCGGATGGGCGACGTCGACAAAGGGAACACAGTCACAGACTACGATCCCGAAGAGCAGGAACGTGGCATTACGATCAATAGCGCCTGCGTGACCTTCGGTTGGAAAAACGTAGTCGTCAATCTGATTGACACGCCGGGCCACGTTGATTTCACGGCCGAGGTCGAGCGCAGCCTGCGCGTGCTCGATGGCGGCGTAGTGGTTTTCAGCGCTCGCGAAGGCGTGGAGGCCCAAAGTGAAACGGTTTGGCGACAGGCCGACCGCTACAAGGTGCCGCGCGTGGCCTTCATCAACAAGATGGACCGCGAAGGGGCCGATTTTTTCGGCACCGTCGAAGAAATTCAAAAGCGGCTCGAAGGGCATCCGCTGGCGATTCAGATTCCGGTCGGCGTCGGCCCGCCGCACGTCCCCAATGCTTTCCGCGGCGTGATTGATTTGATCACTCGCAAGTTCCTGACGTTCTCGCCGGATAGCCAGGGCAAGACGGTCGTCGAAGGCGAGATCCCGGAAGAAATGCGGGACGACGCCGAACTGTGGCGTGGGCAAATGCTCGACCAATTGTTCGACTACTCGAATGAGCTCGGCGAATTGCTACTGGCCGAGGCGGAAGTGCCCGAAGAGCTGATCCGCAGCACGATCCGTTCGGCGACGATCCAAGGTTCTGTCACGCCCGTGCTGTGCGGGTCGGCGCTCGACCACGTTGGCGTGCAGCCGGTGCTCGACGCCGTGGCGTATTATCTGCCCAGCCCGGCCGATCTGCCGCCGGTCGAAGGGATCGATCCAGCCAAGCCGGACAAAAAGTTGCAACGAAAGCCGGCCATCAGCGAGCCGTTCTGCGGGCTGGTCTTCAAGATCCAGGCCGACAAGCACGGCGACCTGCACTACATGCGGATCTACTCCGGCGAGTTGAAGTCGAACAGCCGGATGCTCAACCCGCGGACCGACAAAAAGGAAAACATCAGTCAGCTCTGGCACATTCAGGCCGACCGGCGCGAGCAGGTCGACCGCGTCGAAGCGGGCGACATCATCGGCATCATCGGCCTGCGGCACACCGTGACGGGCGACACGCTCTGCGAGCCGAAGGAGCCGGTCCTGCTGGAATCGATCGCCTTCCCAGAGACGGTGATCTCGATGGCGATCGAGCCCGAGAGTTCGGCCGAGCGCAAGAAGCTGCAAGACACACTCGAGATGCTCAAGCGGCAAGACCCCACGTTCCGCTGCCAGGAGAGCGAAGAGACCGGCCAGACGTTGATCAGCGGTATGGGCGAGTTGCATCTGGAGGTGATCAAGAATCGCCTGCTGCGCGATTTCAAACTCAACGTCCGCGTGCATAAGCCGCGCGTCAGCTATCGCGAGACGGTACAAAAGTCAGTCGAAGTGACCGGCGAGTGCCGGCAATTGGTTTCCGGCACGCAGCTCTTCGCCAAGGTTCGCGTCCGCATGGAACCGTATGACGGTGACCAGCCCGTGATGGTCACCACCACTCCCGAAGCCGGCACAACCATTCCGTCGGCGTTTCACACCGCAGTAATCGAAGTGCTGACGCAGCAGGCCGAAGGGGGCGGGTCGCTCGGCTTTCCGCTAATGAAGACCAAGATCACGGTCCTTGGCGGCGAGACGGCCGAAGGGGAATCGACCGATCTCGCGTTCCGACGCGCCGCGGCCGATGCCTTTCAAAAAGGGCTGCAAGCCGCGGGCATTGTGCTGCTCGAACCGATCATGAAGGTCGACATCGTCGTGCCCGAGGAATATATGGGAGACTTCGTTGCCGACCTGCAACAGCGCCGGGCGATGATCACCCACACGGAAGCTCGCGGCCGCAACACCGTCATCGAAGCCGAAGCGCCGCTGGCCAATCTATTTGGTTACTCCGGCGCCATGCGTGGGCTAAGCCAAGGCCGAGCCTCGGCGTCGCTCTCGCCATCGCACTACGGCCCGGCGCCCGAAGGGGTGCTGAACGCGTTCTTGTAAGGGCCGGCCTCCGTTTTCGTAGGGTAGGCGCCCCGTGCGTACCAGGATCTGCGTAGACGGTCGGATCTTCTAGAGTAAACGCCGAGGTGATACGCACGGGGCGCCTACCCTACACGAGCAGTTGCTTTGGATTGCTGTCATTCTCTGCACAAACGTCCGCGCAAAAGGTTTGCGAATCGGCTCCGGTCCGGCTACGTTGACGAACATTGCTTAGCGCGCGTAGGACCGTTTGGATTTCGGCCTGCGGCGCCTGGTCTTCTGAAACCAAGCGAGGTTTGTCGATGCACGCCCGCCCCTTGTTGCTGTTGGTATTGCTTTGCTGGTCCGTCACGTGGACGCCGACGTCGCTCGAAGCCGCGGCCAAGCGCAGTTTGATTGGCAGCAAGGTCGATAATTTCTCGCTCCGTGATTTTCACGGCAACGAAAAATCGCTCGCTGAATTCCAGGATCGCAAAGTCGTGGTGCTGGCGTTTCTAGGTTGCGATTGCCCGCTGGCCAAGATCTACACGCCCAGGCTCGTCGAACTCTCGAAGGAGTACGAAGCCAAAGGCGTCCAGTTCCTGGGCGTGAACTCCAATCTGCAAGACACCCCGACCGAGATTGCCCGCTGGGCACAAGCCTACGGCGTTACGTTTCCGGTGTTGAAAGACGCCGGCAACACGTTGGCCGACAAGATCGGCGCCGAGCGTACGCCGCAGGTGTATGTCCTCGACGCGGCTCGCAATGTTCGCTACCGCGGGCGGATCGACGACCAGTTCGGTATTGGAGTCCACAAGCAAAAGGCGACGAATCGCGAGCTGGCCACGGCGATCGATGAGCTGCTGGCCGACAAAGCGGTCAGTGCGCCCGAGACTGACGCGCCGGGCTGCGCGATCGGTCGTGTCCGCAAGGCCGAGCCGCGCGGCGATGTGACGTACTCGAAACAAGTTTCGCGGATCGTGAACACGCGCTGCGTCGAGTGTCATCGCACTGGCGAGCTCGCGCCGTTTCCGCTCACCAGCTTTGACGAAGTGATCGGCTGGGCCGACACGATGCGCGAAGTGATCGACCAGGGACGGATGCCGCCTTGGTTCGCCGACGAAAAGCATGGCAAGTTTTCGAACGATTGCAGCATGACGGCCGACGAAAAGAAGCTGTTCGGCCAGTGGGTCGATAACGGCTGCCCTGAAGGAGATCGCAAAGACCTGCCGCCGGCGCCCGAGTTCACCGTGGGCTGGCGGATGGGTACGCCCGACGCGGTCTACGAGATGGCGCAGCCTTACACCGTGCCAGCCGAAGGCGTGGTCGACTATCAGTACTTCCAGATCGATCCGAAATTCACCGAGGACAAATGGATCACGGTTGCCGAGGCGCGGCCGGGCAATCCCTCGGTCGTGCATCACGTCGTGCTCTACGCCATTCCGCCCGGCGCCGACGTCAGTCAGCCGGAGCGGGCCCAGGCCGAAGGGCAGATGATCGCGATCTACGCGCCTGGCATGCCCCCCTGGAAATACCCGGAGGGGTCTGCGCTGAAAGTCGCGAAGGGCTCGACGTTTTTCATTCAAATGCACTACACGACCGATGGCCGCGAACAGCAAGACCGCAGCCTGGTGGGGTTGAAGTTCGCTGATCCGGCGAGCGTGAAGAAGAAGGTGATGTACGGCATGGCCGTCAACGCCGGCTTCGAGATTCCGCCGCACGCCGACAATCACGAAGTGACCACGAAGGTGAAGTTCAGCCGCGATATGTTGCTGCTGAATCTGTTCCCGCACATGCACTACCGCGGCAAGAGCTTCCGCTTCGACGCGGTTTACCCCGACGGCACGACCGAAGTGCTGCTCGACGTGCCCCGCTATGACTTCAACTGGCAGTTGCGCTACGACTTTGCCGAACCGAAGCTGCTGCCCAAGGGGACCACGCTCCTCTGCACGGGGCACTTCGATAACTCCGAGAACAACCCGTCGAATCCCGACCCGAACAAGAAGGTCCGTTTCGGCCTGCAAACGTTCGAGGAGATGTTGGTCGGGTATTACACGATTGTCCGCGTCGACGAAGATCTGACGCAGAAGAAGAAATGATTCCGGACGGTGCTTGCGGAACATCCGTAACGGTGTAGGGCGCCATGGCCACGCTTGCGTGGCCATGCTTCCAGAACTGTCATCGAACAGCATGCTCACGCAAGCGTGAGCATGGCGCCTTGCGCCCCTTTATTTACAACGACAACATCCATAGAAAATCCACGATGAGCCTTATCAATCACCAATATCGACTGGCCGCACGGCCGGTGGGGATGCCCAAGTCGAGCGACTGGAACTACACCGAAGAGCCGGTCGGCGAGCCGGGCGAGGGCGAGGTGCTCGTGCAGACGCTCTATCTCTCGCTCGATCCGGCCATGCGCGGCTGGATGAATGAAGGCAAAAGCTACATTCCGCCGGTCGGCATTGGCGAAGTGATGCGCGCCGGCGGGGTAGGGCGGGTCATCAAGTCCAACTCGCCGGCTCTGGCCGTGGGGGATCACGTTTACGGCACGCTCGGCATTCAGGAGTACGCGATCGCAAAGGCCAATGCGCTCACCAAGGTCGATCCCAAGCTCGCGCCGCTGCCGGTCTATCTCAGCACGCTGGGCATGCCTGGCATGACGGCCTATTTCGGGTTCCTCGATGTCGGCCTGCCGAAAGCCGGTGACACGGTCGTCGTCTCGGGCGCGGCAGGCGCTGTGGGGACGGTGGTCGGCCAGATCGCCAAGATCAAGGGGTGCCGCGTCGTCGGCATCGCCGGCGGAGCGGACAAGTGCCGCTACATCGTCGACGAGCTCGGCTTCGACGCTGCGATTGATTACAAATCGCAGGACGTCAAAGACGGCCTGCGGCAGCATTGCCCCAAGGGGATCGACGTCTACTTTGACAACGTCGGCGGCGAGATCCTCGAGGCGGCGCTCGCGCAGATCACGCGCGGCGCCCGGATTGTGATTTGCGGCGCCATCTCGCAATACAACAACACCGCAGGCATCCAAGGGCCCAGGAACTACCTGTCGCTCTTGGTCAATCGGGCCAGAATGCAGGGGATGGTCGTCTTCGATTACGCCGACCGTTACGGCGAAGCAGCTTGCGAAATGGCCGGCTGGATGGCCGCCGGCAAGCTAAAGACGCGCGAGCACATCGTGCCAGGCCTGAAGACGTTCCCCGAGACGCTGCTGATGCTCTTTAAGGGCGAGAATGTTGGCAAGTTGATGCTGAAGGTGGCGGAGTGAGTGGAACAGTGGCTCGCATAACGCACACTTAATGTTGTACCGTCGGAAATCGGTAGATCTCTTCCCTATCGTATTCGCGCTCACCGTGTACATCCATCGTCTGATCCACTGGTTGATCTACCTTGAGCCGACCATTCGGCAGCCCAAGAAGTGACTCGACATCGTGACTTGAGATCCCAAGCTGGAATGGAACCTCTTGCGTTGAAATAATCCGTTGATCGACAAGATGCTCGAAGCAGCGTCTTAAATATCGCGGTTGTTCGGGCTCAGTAATGTCGTCGAGCGGCTCGCGAGTCCTCCATTTGCGACGCGAGAGGTTCATCCAAAGTCGCTTGCTCTGCTCGTCACTTATCACTTGCAGCTGATGAGCTCGCATAATCATGGCGGCGATCGAGACACCCCATCTCTCCTTCAATGATCGGAAGGCGTCAAGAGTGCATGAGCGGACCTCAGTACCGAATGTGCTAGCCGGCAACAAAAACGAACTCGCGAATCGATTAGCTTGGTGCTCAATCAATTTGAAAGAAAATTGCTGCTTGAGGGAGTCTGCATTGAGTCTTCGATGTAGCAGCATGTGACCTAGCTCATGAGCTGCATCAAACCTCGATCGTGCGGTCGACTCCTTCGCTGCTGAAAGAATTATGAATGGTCTTGTGTCATCCATTCGCCACTCGGAAAACGCGTCCAGGGTATCTGCTTCGAGTTCAGTTCTGCAGACAACCGTTCCCTTGTTTTCTAAGAGCCAAGTCACATTTGAGATGGGGCCATCGCCTAGTCCCCAAAATCGCCTTGCCTCCGTTGCACGTTCCTCGATTGTGTCGTCGCCTAATCGTGCCGCATCTTCGGTCAGGTCGAAGTCAGGGTAATTGACTTCTGGAAACCGGATATACCGCTCCAAAAAATTGCAGATTTCACGAAGCCATTCATATCGGCGCTCAGCCCTCGACCGCGCTCTTTTTGTCGCACTGCTCATAGAGCGATAAAAGATCGTCCCACGATCACGCGAAAAAAATTGCTTTAAAAAGCGTTGAACTGGAAGATTGAGCACACGGCTTATTTCGCGCATGACATCTGGTGCAGGCGTCTGATGGCCGTTCTCATACTGCGAAATTGCTGCTCGACTGACCCCAAGAACATCTGCAAGTGCGACCGCGGTCATCCCGCGAGCCTCCCTTGCCTCGCGCAATCGTTCGCCAACAAACATCGGTGTGCCAGGTCGCATCATCAGCCGACATCCTCATCTCGAAGCAAGTCAATATCCGATAGTTCGTCGAGAATTTCCTCTGGTGGTGCGGGTTCCATCGAGCTCTTGCCTTCAAACTTTTCTGCGATGTCGGGAAATTCCTTCAACAAGTCGATGCGGCTTTCGTAATACCCCGCGACTTTCGGAAGAGGAAAACGGATCATTGCAAAGCCGAGTTTTGCACGGTCCTTCCCTTCACGTCCGTGTACGAGAATGGCGTAAAGCGATTTCCTGCTCACTTTCAAACGCTTATCAAAAAGAAGCTGTTGCCTGTTGTCCGCGCAATACTGATCGCGCTCATACGACCATCGAACGATTTCGTCAGGGCTTTGCGCGGCCAATTGGGTGAAGCTGACGTTGCCGGACTCGATAAGCGTATGGTTCCACCAACTCGCCGTGCCTCTTCTCGCTTCAGCCTTGAGACTGAATTTCTTTGCGATGATTCGAAGATGCTCTTCAATCCGAGCGCGACGAAGAAACGGGAGTACGTTCTCTGCCTCAGGCGCGGCGTGATCGCAGTAGGCTTGATACGCAGCCTTCGCGTACGATTCATGCAACAGCCATAGAACGTCGGCCAAAAACGCACGAGGGAATGCACGCCAGAATAGCTGGACGAGCTCACCGGGGCCTTGAATCGGTGCGATCATAGAGTTCCTCCGTAAACATGTTTCGATCCGTCTGCTAATAGGGTTAACCAAAACGACGTATTTGGTTCGATTTGTTAAGTTATAGCGATAGCATTGATATCTGCAATATCAAGTTCGCGGGGCCCCTTGAGTGGAACCATCGCTCTCGTCGCAGGCTTTTCATTTCAGATCCACCTTGGCACGCACTCGCAAAGGGACGCATCCCATCAGTTTGCATTGATCCATGTCAGGCCGTTAGAATGCCCTGCGCCGGGGCCACTGCTACGGATCTATCCTGCCAAGGAGGCCTGCCATGTTGACCATGCTCGGACGAAAGCGGCGGTTTTGTGATGGCGTGACGCGTCGAGATTTTCTCCGTGTCGGAGCGCTGACTGTCGGCGGCCTGTCGATGGCCGACGTCTTCCGGCGTCAGGCGGCCGCGGCTGCTAGCGGGACTGGCGGTCCTACGCCAGGCAAAAGTGTGATCATGGTCTTCCTGCATGGCGGGCCGTCGCACTTGGACATGTACGACATGAAGCCCCGCGCGGCCCGCGAGTTCCGCGGCGAGTTCAACCCCATCGACAGCAATGTCCCTGGCATGGAGATCTGCGAGCTGATGCCGCGCCAGGCGCAGATCATGGACAAGCTGGCCATCCTGCGCGGCTTGCACTTTGTCGAAGAGCACAGCGCGCACTCGTTGTGGACCGGCTATCCAGAGCGCGTTCATCGCCCGGCGTTCGGCTCGGTGGTGAGCTACTTGAGCGGCCGCCAGGATGGGCTGCCGCCGTATGTGAGCCTGATGAATCAACCGCTGTCAGAAGATCCGGCCTACTGCGGCAACGCGCATCGGCCGTTTGTGACCTCTGGGCCTGGCCTGGAAAACCTCGGCCTGGTGGCGGGCGTAACGCATGACCGGCTGGCCGACCGCAAGCGGTTGCTTGGCGGGCTCGACACGATCCGCCGCGAGATCGATTACCGGGGCGCGCTCGTAGGCGTCGACGCCTACACCGTTCGCGCGCTCGACATGGTCGCCTCGAGCAAAACACGCGAGGCGTTCGACATCGAAAAGGAGCCGGCCGACGTCCGCGAGCGCTACGGCAAGGCGAATGAAGATTTCCTGCGGGCGCGGCGTTTGGTCGAGGCCGGGATCAACGTGGTGACGCTCGTCGTCGGCGGCTGGGACACGCACACTGGCAATTTCTCATCGCTGAGGAACCTGCTGCCGAAGCTCGATCAAGGTATTCATGCCCTGGTCAGCGATCTGCACGAGCGCGGCCGCAATCGCGATGTGGCGGTCGTCGTGTGGGGCGAGTTCGGCCGCACGCCCCGCGTAAACGCTACAGCCGGGCGCGACCACTGGCCCGGCGCCGGATTCACAGTGCTGGCCGGCGGAAACTTCAAAACGGGCCAAATCATCGGCGAAACCGACCCGCGCGGAGAGGCGCCAAAGGGCCTTTCGATGACCTCAACCCACGTGCTGACGAGCCTTTACGGTCACCTGGGGATCGATCCGTCTGTGACGATTCCGGACAACAACGGCCGCCCGATGTTCTTGCTCGACGAGCGCGTCCCGGTGCCGGGCCTGTTAGGATAGAAGTACGGTTCGAGTCTCCGACGCGAGCGCCACCACTTGAGTACGGTGTCGGCGCCATGCTCACGCTTGCGTGAGCATGCCGTCTGATTGAGACTGGTAGACGCAATTCCCTTCGGCATGGCCACGCAAGCGTGGCCATGGCACCTTGCGCTCGATCTGCCGTTCCATTAAATCGACTTGGCATTCGCCCGCGGAATTTGATGTTCACGCTGCAACAAGGTCAATTCGGCGCGGTCTGTGGGCGGCGTGATTTTCTGCGCTTTGGCAGCGGCCTGGCCTTGGCTTCGTTTCTGTCGCCTGTGAGCGCATTGCGAGCGGCCGCGCCAGACGGTCTGCGTGGCGGCAAGGCGAAGAGTTGCATCCTGGTTTATTTGCTCGGCGGACCGCCGCAGCTGGATACGTTCGACTTGAAGCCCGAGGCGCCGGCCGAGATCCGGGGTCCCTTCAAGCCGATCGCGACGAACGTCCCCGGCACGCAGATCTGCGAGCATCTGCCCAAGCTGGCGGCGATGGCCGATCGGTACGCGCTAGTTCGTTCGGTCAGCCATCCGAACAGCAACCACACGCCGATGATCTACTACACGTTGACCGGCCGGCACACCGAGCTGCCGCTGGTCGACAACGACGTCCGCCCACCGCAGCGGACTGATTTTCCGCACATCGGTTCGGTCGTTTCGCATCTGCGGCAGCCACGCGATGTGCCAGGCTTTGTCGCCTTGCCAGAGCTGGCGGTGCGGAGCAGCACGACGGGCGAATTCAATCGGCCCCGCACGCCACTCCGCGGTGGCGCCGGCGGTTACTTGGGCGCAGCGTGCGATCCACTGTCCATCAACGGCGCGCCGGGCGCGGCCGCGTCGGTCCCGTATTTGACGCTACCTGAGGGTGTTTCGGCCGAGCGCTTTGAGCAGCGGATGGGGCTGCTGAGTGTCATTGAGTCAGGCCGCCCCCCGGCGCCGGCGACCGAGCAATTTCAGGAAATGCGCCGCCGGGCGATCATGCTCACCGGGGCCCCTGGCACGACGCGAAATCAGCTCTTCTCGCTCGCCGACGAACCGGCCGCGATCAGCGAGCGCTATGGTAAACATCGCTTTGGGCGTTCGTTGCAATTGGCTCGCCGACTTACCGAGGCTGGCGTGCCAATGGTGGCCGTTCACTTCAACGAGATGACCGTTTGCGACGGCTGGGACACGCACGGCGACAATTTCACCGCGCTTGAGAATGAGCTGCTGCCGATGCTCGATCAAAGCCTCTCGGCGCTGGTCGAGGATCTCGAGCGACGCGGCACGCTCGACGAGACACTCGTGGTTTGCATGGGTGAGTTCGGCCGCTCGCCGAAGATCAACGCACAGGTGGGCCGCGACCACTGGGGCCCGTGCTCGACAACGCTGCTGGCCGGCGGCGGTATCCGTGGCGGCGTCGTCTACGGTTCGTCGGATCGCACGGCCTCGTTCCCGAAGTCCGACAGCGTCGACCCGGTCGATATTCAGGCCACAATGTATCACGCGCTGGGCTTTGATCCGGAGCAATTGATCCGCGATCAACAGAATCGGCCGTACACAATCTCGACCGGGCAGGTCATCGAGAAGTTGCTGGCGTAGCCGGGGCGCCGCAGATCGATCGGACGCTTGCATCAGCGTCAAAAAACAAAACGCCGGGCCGGAATGCGTAACTTCCGGCCCGGCGCTGTTTCGAGAGAGCGGTCGTTGAACCTCGGTTGCATAGGCCTCGCACTCTCGATCATTCACCCGACGAACGTCAGGCAACGTTGCGACGAGCGCGACGGGCCAGCAGGCAGCCACCAATCGCGGCCAATCCGCCCAAAACCCAGGTCGCCGGTTCCGGGACCACCTTGGTGTCGATGCGAACCGCGTCGACCACTGAGTGTTGATTCTGGGTCCAGCTCACCTTCACGTCGCCCGTCCAGTTGGGCAGGAAGAACTCGTACTTCCACTGCTCGCCGGGGACCAGCAACCCGCCGAATGTGAACGTCCCGGTGTACGAGCTGAGCAGCGAGATCGTGGCGTCGCCGGCGGCTCCGCCCAAGAGCGCGTTGCCGAGCGAATCAGTAACCGTGAGCGTGCCGGGAACAATGGAATTGGCAAGCGCGGCTAGGGTTGCGTCGGGGCCAACGGTCACCGCCGCCTGCACGATGACTTTCGTGCCGCCCGAGAGCGATCCGGTCGGGCCGCCGTAGTTCGGGACCGTTGCTGCCACAGCGCCTTGGCTGAAGTTGTAAATCGCTGGGCTAATACCGCCAGCAACATTCAGCGTAGGCGTGCCCAGGCCGCCATTCGACAAGAAATTGCCAGGAGTGGCGAAGTTGGCAGCGCCGTTGTTGCCGCTGAAGACGTCCCAAAGTTGGCTGGTCGACAGCGGATCGCCGACAGTCCAGGAAGCTGGGCCAGTGAAGTTCGGGGTCGCCGAACCAAAGTAGGTCACCGAGACGGCCTGGGCCGTAGACCCGGCGTGGATCGCCGCGATTGCAGCGACGGTAAACAAGCACTTACGAAGCAGACTCATGAGCTTTTCCTCTTTCAAAAACGGGACACACAGACAAAAAACACAAACAACGAACAGGCGATGGACGACTCCGTCTGACGATCGCCGCGCCGGGACATGCCTCCGGCGCGCGATGGATCAGGGGAGCCGACCAAGCAAACTGCGTGAGAAACAGCCCGCGCTTGGCGGGCAAATGGGGACAAGCCAAGATCCAGCGGCAATGGCCGCTTGAACCGGGGCGGGAAGCAACGGACGCCAGCTCGACGCCCCCCAGGTGGTATTGGAGGACGCGTTTCGACTAGATGCGTGCTGGTTGGCACGCGAGCGGGCGGGCCAGAGAGACCCATTTCAGAAGAAAAGGGCTCGTCGGCTGGCTAGCTTCGGTGGTTATTGAGATTTATTCTCAACAACGACGATTCTAGTTCGAGTCGCGGCGCCGTCAAGAGGGGCCCGAGTTTTCTTTCTGACGAAGCGGTAGTGGCGGCGCTGGGATCAGCTCGCGCCAGCGCTTGCCCAGTGCGACAAGTCCGCTCGTCGTAAATCTCGTCGTAAATGCTGATCAGCGCTGATCGGAGAAGATTTGCGTCTTTACTGCGGTTTTCTCCGGCGGAGGGCGTTGACAGTATTCGGTAGAAATCTTAATATCGCCGATTCGCCCCAGTGGTTTGGGGTCTTGCCTGTGCGCGTCGGAAAGCTAGCGGCCCATGGCCGACAAGCTGATGGTGAGCGGCTGTTTTGAGCTGCTTGCCTGTAGGGATCTGCGTTTTGGCAATTTGGCGGTGAGCCTCTTTAGGGGAGCGGTCTGTGGCTGGACATTCCAACGAAACAATTCGCATCCGCATGGAGGCTTACGATCATTCGGTGCTCGATCAGAGCGCGGCCGAGATCGTCGATACCGCCAAGCGTACTGGCTCTGAAGTGCATGGCCCGATTCCGCTGCCAACGCGGATCGAGCGATACACGGTCTTGTCGGGGCCGCATATTGACAAGAAGGCTCGTCAGCAATTTGAGATCCGGACGCACAAGCGTCTGATCGACATTGTGCAGTCGACTGCCAAGACGATCGAGGCGTTGAACAAGCTGAGTCTACCTGCCGGCGTTGATATCAAGATCAAGGCGTCGAGCAGGCACTAAATACAAAACCCAACTGTTGGGCTCAAAAGATATGTACCGGAAGTCTGCTGGGTAAGGCGTGGCAAATTGCTGCGGACTCCCAGTTGGCAACTGATCACGAGGCAAATGCGATGGCTATCGGATTGCTCGGCCGCAAGGTCGGGATGACGCAAGTATTTGATGAGAGCGGCAAGGTGATTCCGGTCACTGTGCTGCAGGCTGGCCCTTGCCATGTCTTGCAGATTCGCACTCAAGAGCGCGACGGTTATGAGGCCCTGCAGGTGGGCTTCGGCGTAAAGCCTCGTCGCCTGGCCAGTCGCGCCCAACGTGGTCATGTGGCTCGCTTGGATAGCAAGCGGTCGAAGCGTCTATCTGGCGCCGGCGTGGAGCTTCTTCCGAAAGCGGATTGTGAGCCGCCATCTTTCGTTCGCGAATTCCGCGGTCCTGCTGGCGATCATACGGTCGGCCAGGAGTTGAAGGTTGCTCTGTTTGCCGAAATCAAGAGTGTCGACATTGTCGGCGTCTCGAAAGGTCGCGGCACCGCCGGCGTAATGAAACGCCATGGCTTCAGCGGTCAACGCGCCACGCACGGCGTGAAGAAGGTTCACCGTCATGCCGGTTCGACCGGTTGCAATACGTTCCCGGCCCGTGTGTTCAAGGGTCGTCGGATGGCTGGTCGCATGGGCAATGCCCAGATCACAGCCCGCAATCTGAAGGTTGTCCGCGTTGATTCGGATCGCGACCTGCTCTTGGTTCGCGGCGCCGTCCCGGGTCCGATCGGCGGCTATGTGCTGATCAAGCAGACGAACATTATGTAGTTGGCGGCGCGGGTGATGGTTGATCGCCTGCGACACACGAAACAAATACAACGCACGACGAACGAGCGATACGATGGCTAGCATTCCGGTATACGACAAGGCGGGCAAAGAAGTCGGCAAGTACGACATCGAGCCGACCGACTTGGCGCCGCGCATCAGCAAGCAATTGCTGCACGACGTTGTCGTGATGTATCAGTCCAACCTGCGTCAGGGCACGTTCAAGACAAAGAGTCGCGGTGAAGTCGCCGGCTCGACGAAGAAGATGTATCGCCAAAAGGGGACGGGCAACGCTCGTGCCGGCGGTCGTCGCAGTGGTGTTCGTCGTGGCGGTGGTCACATCTTTGCCAAGCGTCCGCGTGATTTCTCGTATCGTCTGCCGCGCAAGGCGGTGCAGTTGGCGACGCGGATGGCGATCGCTTCGAAGTTGCGTGACAACCAGTTGGTGGTAATCGATCAATTGTCGTTTGCCGCTCCCAAGACAAAAGACATGGCCGCCATTTTGACGGCCTTGAAGTGCACGGGCGACAGCTTGCTGGTCGCCACGGCAGCCCATGATGAAAACGTCTACCGCAGTGCCCGCAATATCGCGGATGTCACGGTAGCCCCGGTCGAAGGTTTGAACGCCCTGAATGTGTTGCAGCCGACCAAGCTGTTGGTTACCCGCGCCGCGCTTGATTCGCTGAAGAAGCGAGCTGCTGACGCCCAGGCCGACAAGGCTTAGGTCAATCAGGGTCAATCGGACAAGAGCTAGTTAAGGAATCGTCGCATGCCAGCGAATGTGAAAACCAATCCGGCGGCCCGTCAGGCCAAGCAGCCTAGTATTGTGCTGCCGCCGCACCAGATCATTTTGCGTCCGCTGGTCACCGAAAAAGGGATGCACCGTTCGACTCGCTACAACGCTTACGCGTTCGAGATCAATCGCCAGGCGACGAAGGACGACGTCAAGCGCGCGATCGAAGAGTTGTTCAGCGTCAAGGTGGTGAAGGTCCACACGCAAAACCGCAAGGGCAAGCCGCGCCGCACCAAGTTCCGCGCCGGCCGCACCAAGGATTGGAAGAAGGCGATCGTGAAGCTCGACGCCGAGCACCGGATTGACTTCTTCTAAATCGACGAGTTTAGATCGACAATAGCGATCATTTCAATTGATGTGAGTGGCGAGTTGCTGAGCAGGGCGGCGGCCACTCGAACCAGATACACGACTGTTTGCGACTTGAACTGAAGGGCTGGCCATGGGCCTCAAGCAATACAAACCGACCACTGCCGGACGCCGCGGCGCCTCGGTCAGCGATTTCAAGGACCTCACCAAAGGTGTTGCGCCTGAGAAGTCGTTGCTGCGTCCCAAGCACAAGACCGGCGGTCGCAACAACCAAGGTAAGATCACGGCTCGTCATCGTGGCGGTGGTCACAAGCAGCAATATCGTCTGATTGATTTTCGTCGCAACAAAGATGGTGTCCCGGCTCGCGTGCATTCGGTCGAATACGATCCGAACCGCAGTGCCCGGATCGCCCTGTTGCACTATGTCGACGGTGAGAAGCGCTACATCCTGGCTCCGGCCGGGCTGAAGGCGGGCGACCCAATTCAGAGCGGTCCGGACGCGCCGGCAGAGCTCGGTAATTGCTTGCCGCTGAAGAACATTCCGCTCGGCATGACGATCCACAACATTGAACTGCGACCAGGTGGCGGTGGCGCCCTCTGTCGTTCGGCCGGCACCAGCGCATCGCTGGCGGCCCGCGACGCGGATTGGGTACAGATCACGCTCCCTAGCGGCGAAGTTCGACGCATTCCGGCTGATTGCCGCGCGACGATTGGCGCGACCGGCAACGCGGATCACATGAACGTGGTTCTCGGCAAGGCGGGACGCAGTCGTTGGATGGGTCGTCGACCGCACGTCCGCGGCACTGCCATGAACCCGATCGACCATCCGCACGGTGGTGGTGAAGGTCGCACCAAGGGTGGACGTCATCCGGTCAGCCCGACGGGCAAGCCGGCCAAGGGCGGCGGCACCCGCAAGCCGCGCAAGGCTTCGAATTCGGCCATCGTTCGTCGTCGACGTTCGCGTCGCTACGGCCAGCTCAAGCTGCACTAAATCGAAGCTCGCTGAAACCAAATCAGTACAACCAACCGGTAACGAGACAGGCCCCGCGAGTGGGGTGGAGACGCACAAGCGATGGGAAGATCACTTAAGAAGGGGCCGTTCGTCAACGCCAAGCTGTACCACAAGGTAGAGCAGATGGACGCTGGCGGCGGCAAACAGCCGATCAAAACGTGGGCTCGCGCCTGCACGATTGTGCCCGAATTTGTCGGCCACACGTTCATGGTTCACAACGGCAAGCTGCACATCAAGGTTTTCGTGACCGAAGACATGGTTGGCCACAAGCTGGGTGAGTTCTCGGCGACGCGGACCTTCCGCGGTCACGGCGGCAAGACCAAGAAGAGCCCGTAAGATTGCGGCACAGAGAAGTCAATCGTTACGAAGTCAACGCGTTAGTTTGAACGTTCGAGACAGCGAGAAGGACGGAAGCCATGGCCTACGAGGCTACGCATCGACACGCCCGCATCAGCGCCCGCAAGGTGCGCCCGATCGCGGACTTGATTCGCGGCAAGCATGCCGACGAGGCGTTGGACATCCTGAAGTACATGCCACAGCGTGGCGCCCGGTTGTTGGAAAAGGTGCTGAAGAGCGCCTTGGGCAACGCCGAGGATCGACGCGCAACGAATATCGACAACCTGGTCGTGGTCGACGCTCGCGTCGATGGCGGCCCGATGTTCAAGCGAGTTCGCCCGCGTGCCCGCGGCATGGCGTTCATGGTCAAGCGACGGATGGCCCACATCCACATTAAAGTGGCGGATTTGGACGAAGTGGCCAGCTAAGGCGCGTCGCCGGCGCCGCCAAGGCACTGCAAAAATTCCAAGCTGCAAATACTGAACACTGAGCAGAGTGAATCATGGGACAAAAAGTAAATCCGGTCGGTTTCCGCACGGGCATCATGATCGGCTGGAAGAGCCGCTGGTACGCTCCGAAGAAGGAATTCGGCGACTTGCTGATCGAGGATCACAAGATCCGCGCGTTCTGCAAGGACAAGTTCCGTTACGCCGGATTGCCGAAGATCGAGATCGAACGAACCCGCGATGAAGTCAAGGTGATCCTGTTCGCCGCTCGGCCAGGCATCATCATCGGTCGCAAGGGACAAGAAGTAGAGCGATTGCAAGCGGAGCTGCAGGACCTGGTTGGACGACGGATCAACGTCAAGATCGAAGAAGTCGCCCGTCCGGAGATTCAAGCGCAGCTGGTCGCCGAAGACATCGCCGAGCAATTGGCGAAGCGAGCTAGTTTCCGTCGCACGATGAAGCGAGCGATGGAGCAAACGATGGAGGCGGGCGCCAAGGGGATTAAGGTCCAGTTGGCCGGCCGCTTGGGTGGTTCGGAAATGGCGCGGCGCGAGAAGCAGAGCTCAGGCTCGATTCCGCTGTCGACGTTGCGAGCCAAAATCGACTACGGCTTCACCGAAGCCAAGACGGCCCAAGGCCACATCGGCGTGCAAGTGTGGGTCAACCAAGGCATGTATCAAGAGGACGAGACCAATGGCGCTGATGCCCAAGAGGGTCAAGCACCGAAAAAGCCAAAGAGGACGTATAAAAGGTAACGCCACGCGTGGCAACAGCGTGGTCTTTGGCGAGTTCGGCTTGCAGACCACGCAGGCAGGTTGGGTTCCGGCGGCAACGTTGGAAGCCGGCCGCATCGCCGCGCAGCAATACCTTCGCACGGAAGGTCGACTTTACGTGCGCGTCTTCCCTCATAAGCCGATCACCTCGATTCCCTTGGAAACCCGCATGGGTAAGGGAAAGGGTGAACCGGAATATTGGGCGGCCGTGGTGAAACCCGGAACGATTTTGTACGAGATCGCAGGCGTGACGGAAGAAGCCGCCAGGCTCTGCTTCCGCCGCTTGGCGCACAAGATGCCCGTGCGCGTGCGGTTCGTGAAGCGCAAGGCGCTGTAATGTGGCAGCGTAAGACGCTGTAAGTTTGCAGCGAAAGACGCTGTCGCAACCGCGTGTGTGCAGTTTGAATTTTGTAGTTGGTCGGCACTGATGTCGGCCGTTGGTTCACGAGAGAGCAAGAGAGTAACGCGATGACTACGGCAGCCGAACTTCGCGAGATGAGCGACGAGCAATTGGGCCTGACGTTGAAGGAATCGGCCGAAGCCCTATTCCGTCTGCGGATTAAGGCTCAGACCGAGCGGCTGGAGACGCCGAGCGAGTTGCGCAAGCATCGTCGGCTGATCGCTCGGCTGAAGACGATTCAGGGTGAACGTGAACGTCACTCGCAAGCCGCGAAGTAGTTCCGAACGAACGAAAACAAAACCTAGCAACCGTAATCGCTACTACCAGGAATTTGACGGATGCCGAAGAAGACAGCAATCGGAACAGTAACCAGCGACAAGATGGCCAAGAGCCGTCGGGTGGAGATTCCGCGCCTCGTCAAGCATGCCCGCTACGGCAAGTTCTTGCGACGTAAGACGGTCTGTCACGTTCATGATGAGGAAGAGACGTCGTCGCTGGGGGACACGGTTGAGATTATTGAGTGCCGGCCGATGTCGCGTTTGAAGCGCTGGCAGTTGGTCCGCGTGGTGAGCAAGAGCCAGGCGGTCGATATCGCGGCCATGCGAGCCGCGGCCAAGCTGGAAGACGACGAAGCCGAAAAGGCCAAGCAAGAGTCGAAGTAACTTAGTTAGTACAAGTAAGCGGACGAGTCGACACTTGAGAAATGAGTAGTGCGGTAAGCACGGCCCAGATTCAAGTCCTGTCCTTGTCCTAACGACGCACAAAGCTTTCACACGCATAACGTTTTAGGTGATCTGTCATGATCCAGATGCAAACCAAGCTGAACGTCGCCGACAACACCGGCGCGAAAGAGGTCGCCTGCATCAAGGTGCTGGGAGGCTCGCGCCGCCGGACCGCTGGCCTGGGCGACATCGTCGTCTGCAGCGTCAAGAGCGTGATCGCCGGTAGCGACGTCAAGAAGGGCTCGGTCGTGCGTGGCGTGATCGTGCGTTGCCGGCAGCCGACCCGTCGGGCCGACGGCAGCTACGTCCGGTTCGACCACAACGCCCTGGTGCTCATCGATAACGACAAAAATCCTCGCGGCACGCGCATCTTTGGCGCCGTTGCCCGCGAGTTGCGTGACCGCAATTTTATGAAAATCGTCAGTCTGGCGTCTGAGGTAGTGTGATGCATATCAAAGCAGGGGATACGGTTCGCGTGATGACCGGGGACGACCGTGGCGCAACAGCCAAGGTGGTGTCGGTTGATCACAAGAGCGGCAAGACGATCGTTGAAGGCGTGAACCGCGTCTACAAGCACATGCGCCGCAGCCAGCGCAATCTGCAAGGTGGTCGGCTCTCGAAGGAGATGCCGATTCAATTGTCGAATGTGTTGCTGGTTTGTCCATCGTGTGGCAAGCCATGCCGCACCGGCGCACGCTTGACGAAGCAGGAAGCCAAGGAGCGATTCTGTCGCAAGTGCGGGAACGGGATCGGCGAGATCGCCCCGCCGCCGGACAAGAAAGCCGCCAAGAAGTAGTTCGTACAACAAATAGATCGAAACAGTCGACCGGACGATTAGCAAACACCGGTCGCAAGTAGTCATTGTAGTAGTCACTGGGAAATACGAGTTTAGCCATGTCCGCCGCGAAGAAAAAAGCCGATGCAGCCGCTGACGAAAAGCAGGGTCCTGTCCCTGTGCCGCGGCTCAAGCAGCGCTACCTCGACGAGATCGTCCCGGCGCTGGCCGAAAAACTGGGGCGCAAAAACCTGCTCTCGCTACCACGCATTCAAAAGGTCGTGGTCAACATGGGCGTAGGCGCTGCGATCTCGGAAAAGAAGCACATGGAAGAGGCGGTCTCTGCGCTCGCCCAGATCACCGGCCAAAAGCCGTTGGTCACCCGCAGCCGCAAGAGCATCGCCAACTTCAAGCTCCGCGAAGGCATGGAGATCGGCTGCAAAGTCACGCTCCGCGGCTTCCGGATGTATGAGTTCCTCGATCGACTGATTTCGCTGGCGTTGCCGCGAGTTCGCGATTTCCGCGGGCTCAGCTCCACGGCGTTCGACGGTCGCGGTAACTACAGCCTGGGCCTGGCCGAGCAGCTGGTGTTCCCGGAGCTGAATCCAGACAAGTACACGCGCGTGCAGGGGATGAACGTGACAATTGTCACCAGCACGCACAGCAACGACGAATCGCGGGAATTGCTGAAACTGATCGGCATCCCGTTCAAGCAGGAAGAAAAGCCAAAGGAACGCACAGGCGCTGCCTAACGGCAGGTTTGGGCGCTGCCTAATGGCAGATAATCGCCGCGCGACGCAGCCGTCGGCTGTTGAGCGTGGTTCGCAGAGAGTATCGCAGTTCACTACAGGACAACCGATGGCAAGCAAGTCTAAGATCGCCAAGGCCAAACGCGTGCCCAAGTTTTCGACTCGTCGCGAGTCGCGCTGCAAGCTTTGCGGCCGTCCTCGCGCCGTGTATCGCAAGTTCACGATTTGTCGAATTTGCTTGCGGAAGTTGGCCGACCAAGGCTTGATCCCCGGATTGAAGAAGGCGAGCTGGTAAAGGGACCTATACGACTATGATGACCGACCCTATCGCCGATATGCTCACCCGCATCCGTAACGCGGTCCGTGTTGAACGGCCCGTCGTGGAGATGCCGCTGTCCAAGGTGAAGCGCGGCCTGGCAGAAGTACTGAAGCGCGAAGGCTACATCTGGGACTGGGAAGAGCTCGATGAGCAGCCCGCTCGACAGTTGCGCCTGCACCTGAAGTACGGACCGAATGGCGAGATGGTCATTCGACACATTAAGCGTGTCAGCAAGCCTGGCCGACGAATCTACAGCGGCGCTGATGCATTGCGACCAGTCCTCAACGGGCTGGGCATTTCGATCATCAGCACCAGCCATGGCGTGGTCAGCGATCGCGAGGCTCGCCAGCGCAACCTCGGCGGCGAAGTGCTCTGTGAACTTTGGTAACAGGGAACTTTGGCGCCTGGGAACTTGGTAGTAGCCAGCAATCAATGGACAGGTCGAACGACAGTTCCGCCTACGAATAAGCTTAACAAGGCAATAGATCATGTCTCGGATTGGTAGAAAACCTGTCGCCGTGCCAGCCGGCCTGAAGGTCGATGTCAGCGGTAAGAAATTCGCCGTGGAAGGCTCGCAGGGCAAGCTCGACTGGACCTTCCCGGAAGGGATTGACGTCGCTTTTGATGACAAGGCGCGCCAGGTTGCGATCAGCCGTAAGGAAGACAGCCGCCAACTCCGCGCCTTGCATGGCCTGACGCGGTCGATGATCCAGAACATGGTCGACGGGGTCAACAAAGGCTACGAGAAGAAGCTCGAGATCGTCGGCGTCGGTTACATCGGCTCAATCACAGGCAAGGTGTTGCAATTGCGTGTCGGTTTCGCCAACGAAATTCAGAAGCCGATCCCCGAGGGCTTGAAGGTCACCTGTCCGGACCAGACGCACGTCGTCATCAAGGGCCCAGACAAGCAGAAGGTTGGCCAGTTCGCCGCCGAAGTGCGAGCCGTCCGCAAGCCGGAACCTTACAAGGGTAAGGGAATCCGCTATGAGGGCGAAGTCGTCCGTCGCAAGGCTGGTAAGGCTGTAACGAAGTAAACGTAGAGCATATGCTGGCCTTGCCTTTGGCGAGTGACCGGCCGAGTAGTGCAGATAACTCAAATAGATTGCCGGTCGCATATGCGGCCGGGTGAGTCGAAAGTCAGAGAGCGGAAGTCGAGCCATGAATCACGAGAAGACTGTTGGCGGCCAGCGGATGCGTCGCCGATTTCGCGTTCGCAATCGCATCAAGGCGGACGCCACCCGTCCACGACTGGTGATTTTCCGCAGCCACAAGCACACCTACGCCCAGATCATTGACCAGGCTGGCGAGAACACCCTGGCCGCGGCAAGCACCGCAAAGAAGGATCTCGGCGGCAGCTTGAAGTACGGCGGCAACCGCGCCGCGGCGCAATCGGTCGGCAAGGCAATTGCCGAGCGAGCCCTGGCCGCCGGCATCAAGGACGTGGCCTTTGACCGTCGCGAGTATCAATACATGGGACGCGTCGCTGAGTTGGCCAAAGCCGCTCGCGAGGCCGGTCTGAATTTCTAAGACCGCGCGGAAATCCAACCGCCGAATCCGATCACTGTATCCGATCAGAGCACAACGAACACCAACCACCAAACAATCCACAGGGTCCATTCGCCGCTAGACGGTAGTTTTTACCGGTAGCCGAACCGAGGGCCTGAAACCTGCCACTCGCGTCGCCGCCAACCAGATGGCCGCGACAAATGAGATTGGCGCAGACGGGAGCGAACGTGTCACAAGCACCATCATCCAACAAGTCCCGCGGCGGTGGCGACTCCGGTTCCGGATCGGATCGCGGTCGCGGCGGTCAATCGCGCGGTCGCGGCGGCGATCAGTCGCGCGGCCGTGAGCAGCGCAGCGACCAGATTGAAAAGGTCGTGCAGATCCGCCGTTGCGCGGCGGTAGTCAAGGGTGGACGTCGTTTCAGCTTCTCGGCGATCGTCGTTGTCGGCAACGGCAAGGGCAAGGTCGGCTGGGGCTACGGCAAGGCGAACGAAGTGCCGCCGAGCGTTGAAAAGGCCACCAAAGACGGTGGCCGCAAGATGATCGAAGTTCAGATCGTCGGCAGCGGCACCATTCCGCACACCATTGAAGGACACTTCGGCGCCGCCCACGTGATCCTGGTGCCAGCCAGCGCCGGTACCGGCGTGATCGCAGGCGCTAGCGTTCGCGCTGTTTGCGAGGCGGCCGGTATCCACAACATTTTGACCAAAAGCTTTGGCTCGACGAATCCGGCGAACCTGGTGAAAGCCACGATCGGCGCGTTGGCCAGCCTTCGCACGCGGCAGGACATTGAGCGCCTGCGAGGAGTTTCGCTGGTATGAAAATCAACGACGTCAATCGCGGCATCCATAAAAACAAGAAGCTCAAGCGCGTCGGTCGTGGCATCGGCTCGGGCCACGGCAAGACCTCGGGTCGCGGGCACAAGGGCCAGGGCCAATTGGCCGGCTGGACCAGCCACCCGGCGTTCGAAGGCGGTCAGTTCCCCGTCTCTCGCCGCGTTCCCAAGCGCGGGTTCAACAACAAATTTGCGGTCGTCGTCAAGGCGGTCAATCTGGGCGAGCTCGACGAGGCGTTTGACGCTGGCGAGCAAGTCACGATCGAGGCCTTGGCCGAGCGCGGAGTCGCCAAGGGGCGTTTCGACGTTCTCAAGGTGCTCGGCGATGGCGAGCTGACTAAGAAGCTGAAAATCTCCGCCCACCGCTTCAGCCAGTCGGCCCTGACCAAGATCGAGGGCGCCGGCGGCGAGGCGATCGTGCTGCCAGGCAAGGCCCCGGTGGTCAAGGGTGAGCGCCGAACCAAGAAGAAAACCACGGGCTAGTCCGCAGGGTAATGCACTCCACGGAGTCTTCCACGCTGCGGGGTCTCCACAGTGCCACTGTCTGGGAACCACGGTGGACGCCGCCTGAATGGGGCTCTTAACATGGGGCTGGCACGACGGGAACCAAAATTACCGCGGCTGAATTGGGCTCTCCCCGAAAATGACGGTTCCGTAAAGTTTTCTGGGCTCCCCCCATTGCGTTTGCGAGCGCTTACCTATCCAATTTTCTGTCGGCCGGGTGATTTGCCGGCATAGTAACTCCAGTCGGCGCGGAGCGTCGGCAAAACCGCTATCAGGACGGAGCGAATCATGTGGGAAAAAATCCGCGTCGTCTTCACGATCCCTGAGCTGCGGACCAAGATTCTGCTGACGCTCGGGCTTCTGGCGATCTATCGCGTCGGCTTCTGGATTCCGCTGCCTGTCGTCGACTCGGCGAAGATGGCGCAGTACTTCAGCGCGCAGGGGGCTGGCAGCCTGGGCGGCATGCTCGCGCAAGTCGCCACGTTCAGCGCCTCGCAGTTAGACCAGGCGACGATCTTCGGTCTGGGCATCATGCCCTACATCTCGGCCTCGATTATCTTCCAGCTCCTCAGCAGCGTTTGGAAGCCGCTGGAAGAGTTGAAGAAGGAAGGCGAGAGCGGCCAGAAGAAAATCAATGAGTACACGCGCTACGCCACGGTCTTTTTGTGCGCCGGTCAAAGCTGGTTTTATGTCAGCTACCTGGTGCGGCTCGGCTTTATTCGAGCTGAATTCTTGAACGGTGATGGCCATCTCTATTTCAGTTGGTACATCGTGGCCGTGGCGACGATGACCGCCGGCACTGTCTTCTTGATGTGGCTCGGCGAGCAGATTGATGAGTTCGGCATTGGTAACGGGATCAGCCTGTTGATCATGGCTGGCATTCTGGCCCGCATGCCGCAGGCTGGTTACAAGTTGCTGAAGCCGATGTTCGAAGGTGGCTGGAAGGGCATTTCGCTCGGTGGCGGCGCCGG
>Ga0070665_100000613_pt1 | contig 48962 bp, 81 predicted proteins | sample KBSS13metaG_FD_65862 | JGI IMG/M metagenome (GOLD analysis project Ga0070665, IMG submission 65862) | Switchgrass rhizosphere microbial communities from Kellogg Biological Station, Michigan, USA - KBS S1-3 metaG | ecosystem: Host-associated > Plants > Roots > Rhizosphere > Soil ...
GGCGCGAAGTCGAGAAACAGCAACCGCGAGGTCTGGCTGAGGTTTGCGGAGAAGATAGGAGCGACGGTGATCGACGACTACTATGCCAAGCCTATCCATCTGCACGACAGATTCGCGCTGTACGCTGGTGCTAAGATGAACTTTGGGGTCTGCAACGGGCCGGTGTTCACTTTGTCCCTCACCGAGTACCCGGTGGCCATGTTCGCCAACACGCAGTCGGCGCGCAACTCGAACACGCGATTCGGCCAGCCTCCCGACCAAAACTATCCGTGGATGCTGAAGAATCAGCGGCTCTTCTGGCGGCCGGACGACAGCGTCGACAGTCTCATGCGAGCACTGGACGAAATGCGCGTCTAAAAAAGACGCCCCCGAGCTACGCTGGCTCGGGGGGCGTTCTTCTCACGCTGCTCTCTCCTTCCACGCGAACAGCTTGCGCAGCATCGTCTCGTCGGGCGTTATGTCTATCGGCGGAATGCGGCACGCGCTACCGCCGTCCGTCTTCAGCCAGCTCGTTACCGCGCTGACTGGTCTCTGCTTTCTCGGAGGCTCCGTGAGAAGGGCCAGTGCTGCCGCGCCGATCGCGGCGAGCACCAGCAGGGCGAGCCTGAGCTTGTTCATCGCGATGCCTCCGTGAGAGGGTTGCCGCTGGCGTCCACTCTGCTGGACGCGGATATCTTGCCCACCTGCACGGCTCCGAAGAGCACGACCGCCAAGAGCAGGCAGTAGGCCACCACGAAGGCGAGGGTGTGTCTGTCGTCGATCCTCATGGCTGTATGCTCCTCAGGTCCACGACGTCGGAGTACTGCATCTGCATCACGCAGATCCAGCCCGTCCGTCTGGGAAACTGCCGCGGAATGGGCTGGCCTATCATGGCCAGCCGGTACTCCCTCGAGAGCGCCCGAACGCAGTGGTTCAGCACGTCCATGGTCGGCGCGGTCACCTTGACGCAGATGCGCCCGCGCGTCACCCGCGACGGGAACAGAGTCCACTCAGCCCCCGTGCGCTCGTCGGCGATCGTGAAGCTGCCGTATGCTGGTGTCGTCATCTTCTCAGCCCCTCCTCGGGCTCCTAGAGTGAGAGCCGGGGGCAGAGCTCCGCCCCCGGTACTGTAAAGATACTGTAAAGACACTTAACCGGCGAGCTTGACCACGCCCTGCTTGGCGAGGGTGCGAATCGTGCCGGTCTTGATCTTCTTGCTCCGCAGAGTCTTCACCGTCGCCGCGCTGCTGGTGCTGGTTCGCACCGCCTCCGTGCGCTTCCACTTGCCGGAGCCCTCGCGGTAGGGATTTTCCTTGCCGCTGACCCACGTTACCTTCGTGTCGTCGGTCAGCTTGGCGATGGGGCCGCGCGAGCCTGAGCTCTTCTTCGCGGCCTTCTTCTTGGTGGTGGCCTTCTTCGCTGTCTTCTTCGGCATGGTGTCTTCCTTCCTCGGTTGCTTTGGATCGCGAGCTCTCTGGATCTCTTCGTGAAGGCGCTCGCACGCTCTCACTCCAGTCTTCAGGTCCACGAACTTATCGACGGTGACGATCTTGCTGATGCCGACGTCGATCGCGGTGAGAACCATCTCGTTATAGAGCTTGACCGCGGCCTCCACCGTCTCCGGCTTCTGGTAGTCGGTGGTCTTCTTCTTGGGTGCGGCCTTCTTCTTGGGAGGCTCCTTCGGCTTGTCGTGTGCGCTGGCCGAGCCGACTGCCGGTGCGACGACGGGTGTCACTACCTCGGTTTTCGCGGGCTCCTCGATAGGCTTCTTGTCTTCCTGCATTGCTGTAGTTTCCTGTTTTGGAGTTAGATGGTGCTTAGTCCTTTTTCCTGGTCTTCTGCTTAGTGCTGCTGCCTCCTCTCTCCGTCTCGAGAGTTACGTGTCCCGACACGATCGCGTTCTTCAGCGTGGTCGGGTTTCCCTTCGCCTTGTGATACGCGCCGACGGTCTTCCCGTCGTAGGAGATGAGCATCTCCCATCGCTTGTGCGCGGCGGTACCCTCCTTCTTCGGGTTCTTGCCGCCGAACCGTATCACCTCCGCCTCGTCTATCCTGGACGGGGCGGCGACCTTGGTCTCCTTGGTGCGCTTTGCCTTGGCCTGCTCGGCCCTAGCGGCGCTCTGGGAGAGGCTTTGCTCCAGCTTGCTGCGCCAGTGGGCCACCGTCTCGTCCACGTCGCCCTGCGACCGCCTGCGGGGTATCGGCACGAGCCAGACCCACTCAAACTTCCCCCGCTTGTTGGCGTCGCGGAGATACTCCTGCAGCTTGGGCTCCAGCGTAGCCAGCATTGGCTCGTGCGGCTCCGGTATCCTCTCGGGCGGCGTTGCGCTGCCGTCCGCGGAGACCGTGCCCTTGGGTCTGTTCCTGACCAGCAGGAAGTCGGGGATCGACAGGTCCTCCGGGTCCTTCTTCATTCCTCGTCCCTCCTCGTGATACTGTGATATATGCGGCGGGCACCGAGGTCGGTGGTGCAGATCTCGTCGATGCCCTTGACAGGCTCCTTGACGTCGTCGACGAAAACGCCCACGCCCACTCGGTAGGTGACGGAGTGTGGGCGTCCCTTCTCGTCGCGGTAGGTCAGCGTCTCTCCTGCGAGAAACTCCTCTAGATCTGGCATAGCAGTAGCTCCCTCTGCCTGTTCTTCAGTCTTCGCTCGGCGCGACGCTCGGCGCCGCGTCTGGTCTTGTTGAAGGGGGACGCGTGCTTCCTCTGCTTGAGAAACTGAAACGGTCCCCATACCCAGAGCTTGGTCCTGACTTTTGGCTTGCGCTTTCTCCACTTGACTTGGGCCATGTTCGCTCCCTCCTGATTGGCCTGTGGCCGACGTTCCAGTCCTGCCTGACGGTAAGCTCGCTGACGCTGAACACCGAGCTGACGTAGTCGTCCGGGTTGAGACCTCTGCGCTTCAGCGCGCGCCTGACTATGTGGCCGCCGACGCTCTCGTCGCCGACGGTCATGAGCTTATCGTACACGTCCCATCCGTAGAACACCATGTGAAACGGCGCGAGGTCGCCTCCGTTTGTGTGAAGAGTGACTACGGCTCCTAGCGGCTTTCTTCTTACTCGCATTCTTCTTCTCCTTCTTCTTTGTGAACCAGAACTCTGCCTCGCTGATGCCCCGCTGACAGTCGGGACAGTCTGGATGGTAGGGATGCGCGCACATCACTCGTCCCTCCACTCGTCCGGCTTGTCCTGAAGCCACGCTCGGTACTGCTCCTCGTCGACTATCTTCTGCCGTGCGTCGGCCAGCCTCAGCTCCACCTGACCGAGACGCTGCGCCTTCGTGTAGCGCAGCCTCGGCTTCAGGCAATTCATCCCCTCCGCGTTGGTGCACGTTCCCTCGTAGCACTTCGGGCACTCCTGGAACTCCGTACACGTGCCCTCGTAGCACTCCGGGTTTCCTGTCTCGTGGCAGTTCGGGCACTCCTCGCACACGCACTCGTCGACGGCCCTGCCGCAGCACTCGCACGGCTCGTCGGTGACACCAGCCTGCTCGTCGATCATTCTGCTGGTCACGCCGGGGGGCAGACTCCAGCCCATCTTGCTCATCATGTTGTCCTCCTAGTGCTTTGTATCGTCTTCGATGAACTGATCGATGGGAAACGTGGCCATCATGTAGTTGCAGCCACGCGCCCTGATGTCGGTGGTCTGCTTGCACTCCTCGCAGACACCCCGTTCGTAGAACTTGTTGGCGTCGGGCATCGTCTGCCGAACGCCGCAGTGCTGGCACGTCCACTTCTGGTACACGTACCATCCGGCGAGAGCTCTCTCGTGAGCCCCCGCTGCTGCCTCCTCGAACGGGAAGTCGCGGGCTACACGTGCCTCGCGCTTTGCCGCTTCTCGCCTGTCGGTCATCGTCGTCTCCCTCTCTTGAGTGATCTGGTGAATCCCTGCAGTGCCAGCGTCAGGCCGGGTAGACCCAGCTTGTCCACTCGACTGAGGTCGCCGCGCATCAGGTCCTCGGCCAGCACGCTGCCGAGCTGGTTAGCCAACTGCATCTCCTGTCGCACGCGGGCGTTGCGAGCCCGCAGTGCGTCCGCGCTGGGATAGCCTAGATGGCTGGCCACCACCGCGTCGAACGCCTCTTCCGGGCTGCGGTAGCCTCGCAGCATGGTCTTTCCTATTACTCCCAGCCACGTGCCGTCCTCGTGCTGACAGACGCGCCCTACCCACTTGCGCCCCGACGTGATCTTGTAGAACGTGCAGGTGCCCTCGGGCCTTCGCAGAAGGAATCTCATGACTTTACCTCCGTTCCGTAGAGCGCGATGTACACCGCGCTGACTAGCCATACCGAGGCACAGAAGAGACCAAACGGCTTGTTGAACCATCCTAGCACGCTGTAAGCGTGATTGGTCACGGATAAAGCCGAATTGATCGTGTCGACTGCGCAGAAAAAGCATCCCATCACTGCTATGAGGCGGTAGTTCATGTCTTCCTCCTGTTGTCAAGACGAGCGAGTGCCTCGTTGATGACCGCCATGCACTCGTCGCAGTAGTCGTTTCCCATGATGCGCTCCCATCCCGGTGGTACTGTATGCAGATGCGGCGCGGTCTGCTCCTTTCCGCACTTGTCGCAGCGGTAGTCTATGCTCATGTGCTCCTCCTCTCGTCCGCAGTTACCTCGCGCAGCGACCGCGGCATGACCACGACCTCCTCCTCGCCTCTGGCGTTGATGTACGCCAGCACGTCCCTCTTCAAGACCTTGGCGGTCAGCACCGTCGGCGTCTGCTTCAGCGTAGAGAGGCGATGCGCGAACCACACCGCCCGCTCCTTGTCGCGCGTCCAGCTCATGCCGCGAGGCCAGTACGTCCTGTGACGAACGCCGCGATGCACGGTTATCTCCTCCGGCATCCACTGGAACACCGTCTGCTCGTTGGCGTCCATCACCCTGCGCGGGTCGTCGAGACTGCGCCAGATGTATCGCCACGCCAGCTTGTTCTGCTGGATGTTCTCGCTGTCGGTCCACGCCGACCGAACCAGCTTGTGCAGGTTCCTGTGAGCATAGGCTCCCAGTCCGATCGCGCGGCTCAGCGCCATGACGCGATACGGACGCTCGTGAACGAACACGTAGGTTTCCCAGTCCTTCTTGTCGAGAGCCGCGTCGCGCTGCATGACCTTGTGGCGGTAGCGCTCGTTGAGAAGTCCCGAGCGCTCCGGGTCGAAGAATATCTCGATGACGAGCGGATGGTGCACGCCGAGACCGAACGGTCCCTTGTACTGATACGGCACTAGCTCCTGAGTCAGCGGCTCGCGCTTGTTCAGCAGCTCCTGCATGTCCGTGAGGTGCATGGCACTCCCTCCCTAGATTTGGTGCCCCCGGTCGGGGGTAAAAGGTGCTGCCGCTGGCAGTCCCGTAAAAGGTCGGTCCCCAGCGGCCCACAGCGGGCCGCTGGGCAGCTTATAGCGAAGGGGGGGGCTACTACCCTAGCCCCCTTGCCCTAATGGCCCACGGGAGGCCTTTCTAGGGCTGCTGAGGGGCACGTTTTTGCCCCTGCCGGGGCAGGGCTGCCCGGTGCCCCGGCTACGCCTTGGCAGCAGCGTTTAGCAGGTTGACCACCTCGCTCAGGGTGCCCTGCACTAAGTACTCCTGCTTGTTTCGCATTATGACGCGCGTCGCGGCGCACGTTGGATGATCGTCGCCCTCCCAGCGAGGAGGGTGCGCGTCGCAGAAGTGCTCGGTACAGTCTACCCGCGTGGGATCGACCGACACCGGGCTGCGGGACTTTGGATCAATGGCCCATCTCGTGAGTGTCACTTGAGTCATAGCAGTCTCCCTTGTTGTACCGACTTGCCCATCATCTCCTTGACGCTTCGCGGCTGCGGCATCGGCAGAGCGTAGTCGCCGACCCCGACGGTCGCCCGCAGCACCTCGGCCGCCAGATGGCTCAGCTCCATCTGCGGCTTGTCCTGCAGAACGCGCCACGCCAGCTTCATCAGCTGGCACAGCACGTCCTCCTCGTCCGCTCTCGACATGGTCTTCATGTGTCTTTTACCTCCCACTTTTCCTTCCACAGATTGTAGGCAGTCGTCAGCAGCGTACCTAACTCCTTAGCCATCGATATGTCGTAGTCACTGACGCCGCCCCAGTCTTCTGGATGAGCGAGTAGATCTTCCAGTTTCATCTCAAAGTAGGGAGGCGCTACAACACTAAGATCTTCGTCGTCGTCTGGCACGCTGCTGAACAGTACCTCTAATTTTGTGCCATTGAGACACATCCACATCTGACCATGTTTTATAACCCACTTCAATCTCTTGAGCTCTTTCTTTTTCACAGCGCTCCCTCCCTCTCCAGCCGAGCGCGCATGTTGGCGGCAGTGGACAACGCCGCGCTGACGCCGCACGCCATGTCGACGCGAAGATTACTCGGAGCGTTGCGCAGCGCACCTATCGTCCAGCCGAGAACCTCGACCGGACTGGCGTCGTGGCCAAGGCGATCCTTGGCGCTCTTCTTGGAGTTCTCGATAGCCTCGACCATGCGCTCGCGATGCTGCCGCAGGTCGCGCAGCGAGTACTCGTAGGTGCTGATGAACTGGTCGACGAGCTCCAGTGCGCTGCCGTGCGCGCTCTGCTCGAGATACATCAGCTCGCGTACCTTGGTGCCGTCTGTCTTGGTGGTGGTCATGGTAGTCTCCCTAGAATGCTCTCGGTGGATGATTGCCCCAGCCTCTTCTGCTCAGCAGCTTGAGGTCAGCTGGCTCCTCGTCGCTGATCCACGTGGTACCGTGCCACTGCACGCGCACCTTGTCCATCACGAGAGCCAGTACCGTGCCCTCGTGCTTCTCGTCGTATCGCAGCCGCACCTTGTCGCCGCAGTGCAGGCCGATGATCGTGCTGGACGTTGCCATCACGCGCTCCTCTCTACCTGACAGTATTCGGTCAGGCTGTATCCGTCAGCGCCAGCCAAGTCCTTGGCAGTCTTAACTGCCTCCTCAAGTGAGGAGGAGGTCTCGATGTACCTTACCTCCTCGTACGTCGAGGAGCGATATATCACGAGACGCCACAGTGTTCTCGGATTTTTCATCGGACCCACCTCATCATCGCGATCACGCTCACGGTGTGGCCGCTGCCGTCCGCGTACTGAACCGAGCACTCGGCCGGGCCGCAGGCGATGACGACCTCCTCGCCAATAACCGTGACGTCCGGCCACAGCGGCGGTTGCTCGCTCCTGAAGTACATCTCCATCACTTTTCTCCATCCCATGTCGAGATTAAGTTGTTGAGCTTCTTTCTCATGGTGCTCACCGCACCTTGGTCTGCGCGCGGCAAACCAAGTGCGTCCATGTCCACGGAGAAAAGCAGCTTGAGAACCCTGCGCTCGCGCTCAGTGAGCGTTAGTGACTTTGCTTGGTCCATCACATGGTTCTCCTCTTTGCCATTCCTGCCCGAGTGGCTCGCTCGAACCACTCCTCAATGCCGTGCTGCACCTCGCGGTGATAGTGTCCGTGGTAGAAGCCGCCGTCCTCGCTGTTGAACTGATACGTGGCCCACTCGCCCCCGTTCACCTTGCACAGCACGACGGCTCCGGGCGCGGTGCCCTGCGCCGCTGGCGTGTGATGCACCATCACCACCTCCCAGCCGTGTTGCTTGGCGACTACGTAAAGGTCGTGCTCCTTCTTGATACTCATCTCTGTAATCCTTCTGGCAGTGTACCGAAAGCTGGCCTTGCGGTACGGGTTTGACATCACGTTATTTGTCAGCTGCGCGGCCTCGTCCGCCGCCGCGTCGTGGCTGTCGAACTCCATGCGCGTGCCGAGACGCGTGAGCCAGCTCTTCCGCGAGCCGGTCACGCCTCCCCACACCTCGCACCAGATTCCAAACTTATCACCCATCGCGGCCTCCTCACATCGACCAGTAGGCTTCGGACGACGGCGACATGAAGCCCGGAGTGTTGGACGGCTCCAGGTATCGCTTGCCCGACATCATGTTGACGCGCTCCACCGTGCGAACGACACGTGTCCGGTAGTGCTCCGCGGTGCACCATCCGTACTCGCCGCAGTCGTGCACCGCTGCGCACGCCCGTCCGTCATTGAACCGCCTGCAGGCACGCGCCGCCATGTGGGCTGTCTTGTAGATCTTCGCGTACAGAGTGTGCGGCTTGCCGCTGCGCGGCAGTGGACCGACCTGCATGGTGCTGCTGATGTCATAGACGACGTACATCTCGCTCTCCTGTTGCTGCATGTTATATAATGTCACCCCCGGCACGTGGCCGGGGGCGTGTTGCTATGCGTTCTCGTGGTGCGGCTGTACGTACTGCGCGAGCGTGCGCTTCAGCCATCCCACAGGGTCCTCTACCATTGGGTCGGTGTAGTGGATGGCAGGCACGTGCAGAACCTCGTGCCATCCGGCCACCTCCTTGACCTGCTTGATGTCGCGGTGGCCGAAGCCGCCGATGTGCTTGTTGACCAGCATCTCGCACGTGGCGTATCCGAAGAGCCTCGACATACTTACGTCGCAGATGTGGAAGGCTGCCCGAGCCAGATCGAGCGGCGTGGTGTCGATGCGCCAAGCCGCCGTGCTGGTCATGCCGCCGTCGCCCATGCTGGTGCCGACCCACAGCTCAACTGGCCGATGCTCGACCAGCTGACGCACGAGAGCCAGAAGCACGATGCCGCGCTTCAGGATCTTCTTCTGGTCGATGCCCATGCTGCTAGCCAGATCCATGAAGATGGCCAGCGGAGCGTTGTCTTTCATGGTGCGTTCGCGCCGTCGCATGCACTGAGGGTGTCCTGCCAAGAATGCCGGGATGTTGGGAATCGCGCCGACCACGTCGTCGACGTTCCGCCAGCCACGGCTAACCGGCACCTGATCCTCGATCTGACGGAGGAACTTCTCCGACTCCTCGACCAGACTGTAGTCGCCGGTCGAGGCCATCTCGCAGAACTGCGAGTGAGGGCGGGTGCCGTTGCGGCGCTGGATGTCCTGCTGATGGTCCATCCAGTGCCTGTTCTCGTTTGCCAGCGGCACGATCTCGCTGGCCTCCATGAAGCAGTAGTAGTTTCTTCCAACTTGTGCTTTGCGCATGTTAGCCTTCCACTTGTCTGCGTTGGTCGGGCTTCAGGTTGGCGAGGTAGGTCATCTGAGCTACCTCGTCCACGCTGAAGCCTTGCTCGATGAGCGCGACGCCCGCGAGGCCGACGCGCACGTCGATGAGAACCTTGAGACCCGCGAGGCGGGCACGCTCGCGAGCTTTGCGAACGCGGGCCAGCCACTCGGGGTGAGTGACGATGGCCGACTCTAGATCCGGGTCGATGTCCCAGTTGATGCGAACCGGGAACCGCGAGAGGAACGCCGCGTCCAGCTTGGTCGCGCCGCTGTAGTTGGCATCCGCGCCGAGACCCCAAGTATTTGCTGCACAGATGATGATGCAGTTGGGGTGCCGCTTGATCTGCTTGTCGGGGAACGTAGCTACGTCGTTCGCCAGATGCGGGTTGACCGCCAGCAGAGCGTTCGGGTCCGACCGGTCTACCTCGTCAAATACGTAGACGCCGCCAAACTCGTACGCGTCGCGGAACGGAGTGCGGTGATACTTGCCAGCCCCGTCGATGAAGCCGAGCATCTCGTGCGGAAACGTGATAGCTCCGTTGAAGTAGTGCTTCAGTCCGAGCGCCAGTGCCAGCTGAGCCCCCGCGCTCGACTTGCCCGAGGACGCCTCGCCCTGCAGGAAGATGCCGGGAGCGAGACCGTTGGCCAGACGCGCGTTGGCTGCGCGAAGTAGCATGTCGAAGCAGCGGTGCATCGGCCCCTTGATGGTGAACTTCTTGCCGTCGGCCTTGGTCACGGTGACCTCGACCTTCCGCGGTGCCCGCTTCTCGACTGCCTCGAGAACGCGCGGCATGATTCCGCTGATGACGCTGTCAACGCTCACGCGCTGGTCGCCGACCTTCTCGATGACCGTGCGCACTATTGCGTCGATGTCGACCGGAGTCGCCGGTGGTGTGCTGCTGGTAAAGGTGAGATCGATTTTCTTGTGCTTGCGCCGCGCACGCTGCAGCAGACGGCCCACGAGCAGAACTTGCTTGGGGGTCCAGTCCATGCCGCGGTCGTGCCAGCGGAGCAGGCTGGTCGCCTTGTCGTGGCTGTCGAAGTAGATGAGACCAAGCTGGCTTTTCTCCTTCAGGATCGGCAGTGCGTTCCGCAGGTCGTTTACCTGTGCTTCGTTGTTTGACATGTTAGTAGTATCCTCTAATGATCGGTTATGTGTATGGGGCAAAACGCCCCGTCGGGTATCTGCAGCAGCCGCGAGCGACTGCCTACTGGTAGTCCTAGTTGTCGAAGTCAACCATCACCCAAAGAAACTCCTCCGCCTCGGCGCGACTATTGAAGAACTCGTGCGTGCCGCGCCGCTTGACCATCCACCGGCCACCGGCAGTTCCGGAGCCCTCCAGCAGCACGTAACCGCTGACTCGCTTGACGACGTACCATGTTGTCATTGTCATTACTCCGCGTATCCGACGAACTTGCCCGAGGCCCGGTACAGCACCGCGACCCTGAACTCCTTGCGATCGTGCGCCTCGTCGACCACGATCATCCACTTGTGGCACGGCAGGCAGTTGTCCTTCCCGTTCATCATAGCCCACTTGTATGCCGCGTCGTACGTTTGAAAGAATGGTGCTGCGTTCATGTTAGCTCTCCGACTGTTTATATATTGTGACTCGGATGCGGTGAAAGTTTTTAGATGCGGCTCAGCGTGTAGGCACAAACGAGACCGCGCACGATGTAGCCGTCGACGCTCGTAGTTTTCTTGATCTGCTTCAGTGTTTTTCCGGCAAGGTACATTGCAACTGCTTTTTCCTCTTCCATGCGAATCTGCTTTTTCTCTTGACGCTTTGTCATTGTTGATCTCCTAAATATTTGATGGGCAAAATTGCCTAACGCGAGCGGCCACTGTCGCGACCGCTCGCTGTGACTTTGTTACTCTCTGAAAAACTTATCGCCCGCCTGACTGCCGTGCTCGCTGCGGTGGAACTTCTGCATTCGGCCAAGTAGCTACTGCTGTGAAAACCGGGATGCTAGTTCCGTTGCCCGTCGAGTGTGAGACAGTCCGGGAGTTTAGGTGCAGTCCGCTCATCTCGCTACTGCGGATGTGGCGTCGCAGCGCTCATCTCGCTACTGCGGATGTGGCGCTCTGGTGAATAAATGTGTCTGCCGCGCGAGGTTTATCAGTGCGTCGCGCGCGTTTGGTTATCGTGTGCTGCCGTTTGCAAATTGCAATTTTGCTGAAGTGCAGACTTGCCCCAACCCGTACCGGTCGGTGGATAAAAACCTTTGGCCGCTACGCACCTGTCACCGTTTCTCGCAAACCTGCGCCGATGACCGATGAGCGGAGGCTGTACCTGTTTTTGGCGCTTACCTTTTAAGTGGCACGGTGGCCAGCCAAGGTGCGCGGGTTTTTGTTTAGCGGTTTTGCCTTTTTTCCCGGTGCCGTGCCCCGCCTACTTTTGGCTTGGGGGGCTATGCTTTGGGCGGTCGACCCGCAGTCGGTAAAAACCAACGCCCAAATGATACCCTAACGGTAGGAGGGTGCAAGGCTTTTCTACTGAGTATTCCTTAGGGAATAAGAGAATATTGCCCCCCTAGCGGTAGGGCGGTGCCTGCCACGGCAGCTCACACTATATATGTCATCGCCGCGTCGAACGTGGCGTCGTACGTCTTGGTCTTTGCAGCGTGGCCCCACGTCGCGCCGTACTCCGCGTCCACTGCCATCGGAACGCTGAGAGGCACCACGTCGCGCATGATCTCGGCGATGCGCTCTCCGTCCTTGGCGTTGCTCTGCGAGAAGCCGAGCTCGTCGTGGATCTGAATGAGCGGCAGATATCCGGCCTGCCAGCACGCGCGCATCGCCATCTTGGTCTGCCGCGCCGCGCTCCCCTGAATGAGTCCGTTCATCGCCTTGCGACACTCCGCCCTTCGCAGACGCTTGCCGTGCCAAGGATGCTCCGGATCACTCTTGCGCTCCTCCGCCTCCTCCAGCTTGCAGAACCCCATCTTTATCCTGCCCCCGCTCCCCCATCCCCTCGCCTTCTCCTCGCTCGACAACCACGCTGGCTCCCACATGTCAAAGTGAATGCGTGCGCCGTCCAGCAGTCGAATGAAACCTGTTCGCTGCGCCTTGCTCTGGCACAGATCGTAGAGCTCCTTCACGAACGGCAGCTCGCGATCGTACTGCTTCATTATCTCCTCGGCCTCCTCGAGTGACTTGTTGGTCATCGCGGCAAACTTGGGAATGCCGGCTCCGTACGCCTTGGCGAAGTTTGTGTCCTTCGCTGGCTTCCGCGCCAGCCCGGTCATGTCCGCCACCATCGAGTGAAAGTCCGTGTGCGGATCGCGGCGATATCTCTCGGCGGCCTCGCGCGCCTTGCGCAGCTTCCTCTTCTCTGCGAAGTGGACTATCAGCCGGTACTCCTGCTGACTGTAGTCGCAGGCCTCCCACACCTCGCCCTCCTCGGGAAGAAATAAGCCGCGGATGAGCGCCGCTATCTCCTCGTCCCTCTTTGGCATCTGCTGAAGCGGGGGGTCCGAGTAACTGAATCTGTAGGTGCGGGTTCCGCCGTCCTCGCTCTTGAACTGGTTGATGGAGGCGTGCAGCCTGCCCAGATGGGCGAAGTCCATCACGTAGCCCTGCACGAACTTGTCGGCGGCCTCGCGCGTGCCCTTCGCCCTGACGATGGCCCTCGGCAGCCAGTGCGGATCGTTCTTCATCCACTTGGACTCGAAGCTGCCCCTGTCCTCCGTCTTCTTGGTGCCGCGCGGGAACTTTATCTTGAGAGCGGTGAACGTGCGCTCCAGCCACTCGTTGCTGCGAACGTCGTCGATGTCCACGGTGTGCCCCAGCTTGTCGCTCATCTCGCTGAACGTGTTGTCGGAGATCTCCAGCAGCCTCGCCTTGACCTGCTCGGCCTTGTCTAGGTCCACCCGTATGCCCCGCTTGCGCATCGCGTGCACCACGGGCAGCAAGTCCATCTCCAGCTGATACGCAGTCAGGAGGTCCTGTCTCTCCAGTTCGGGCCGCAGGTTCTCGGCTAATAATAAAGTGGCCTCCGCGTCGCCCTCCGCGTAGTCGCCCACGAACCTAGCCGGAAGCCGCCACATCTCCTTTCCGGGATCGACGCCGTATGCCGCTGCCGCGTCGTGCAGAACTCTGAGACGCTTGCCCGGTACGCCGCGCCACGCGCAGAGCGCGTCCAGCCCGAACTCGTACCTGTTCTCGTCTATCATGTAGGCCATGCACGTCGTGTCGTCCACGTTGGGCGGGGCTGGCACGCCCATGTCCGCGTCGCCCCAGCCCACGTCGTAGGGCGCGTTCTGCATCACGAACCTGACACCAGCCTTGGCGTGGTCCCGCTCCCACTGCGCGACCTGCTCCTTGTCGAAGCAGGCGGTGTCGGGATGCGATATGGGCAGGTAGAGCGACTGTACCCTGTCGCTCTCGCGCCACGCCACGCTAACGCCGGTGACGTAGCCTGCGTGATACGCCCATCCAGGTCCTCTGCCACCGCTGAGACCGTCGTCCTTGGTCTCGCGGTCCAGCGCCACGTACCTGCAGCGTCTTAGATCCGGAAGCTCGGCTGGTGGTGCCCAGCCGGACTCCGGCGCGAACAGAGGGTCCTGGAACCCGCCGACGTGGTAGTTCTTTCTACGCTGCCTCTTCGTCAAGCTCGCACCACTCCCTGTTCCTGACTATGTACTTGTCCGCGTCGGCGTGCCACTTGTATAGTCTCTGCTGCCAGTCGGGCAGCTTGCTCAGCTCAAAGTGATTGACTTCCTCCTGCAGCACCGGAAAGTGACCGCGCGCCCCCGGCGGACACTGTCGCAGGTCGATGATCCATCCCTCAAGCGCCAAGGTGTACAGGGATTTCAGCTCCTGCGGAGCGACGTGACTTCCGTGAACGAACGGCTCCAGTACCCATCTGTCCGAGCCTACTCTGCGATACCAGAAGCCAAAGTTGTCCCACGGATAGTGGTCCAGACCAACGACCCACGGATAGAGACTCGCGTGCTGCCCGCCGTCCTCCGGGGTTCCCGGCTTATATAGTGATTCCTCTCTTAAAGTAGCCTCTGATTTTTTAGGAAACGTACCCTCCCTGATATCGCGGTTTATCTGATCGGCGATACTCATCGCGTTGCTGTGTCCGGCTATCTTTCCGATAGCGTGCAGCTCCGCCTCCACGAGCAGCAGGTATCTCCTGAGGTCGCGGATCTCGGCAATCATCGTCCCGTCGCTGCCGTCGCCGGGGCGATCGAGAACGTCCCAGTCCCTCTCCTTGGCCATCTGCTCCAGTCTGTCCCACTTGCGGGCCAGCATCATGAACGTGCCGACGCCGCCGCGCTTCTTCCAGCTGCCCTTGTACGTTGCCTCCTTGCGACGCAGCTCGCTGACGTCCTCGTCGGCCACACCCTTCATGAACTCCAGATGTCTCATGTCCGTCATGTTATCTCCTTTATGAGTCCGTCCGTGTCGTGTCTCATCTGGTTGCCGCACATCTCTATGTACATCTGATAGGCACGCGACGGAAGCTGAGTCTCGCTGAAGAACCTGTCCAGCTCGCGCAGGATGCACGACGCGTGCGCGTTGCCCCCGGTCACCTGCTCGTTGGCCCATGCGTACAGCTCGAGATGATCGCACGCCTTCAGCTTGGCCTTGTCGTCCTCGCTGAGTCCCATGTCGTGCGGTAGCTGCAGTCGCCTGAAGATGCTGACCTCCAGCTTGTCGCAGGCTTGCTTCACTTCCTTGCTGTATCGCTTGGTCGGTGCCGGTATGTCGCCGACCCACGCCTCCGGCACGTCGTGAAACATGGCGACGGCGGCCAGTCGCGGATAGTCCTCCGGCCACAGAACGTAGAGCAGACACATCATGCCCCACGTGTGCTGCGACACAGAGTACGAGCCGTGATGCCGAATGCTGTGGCACCGCTCAGTGGCTCCTCCGGTGCGAATGGCCACCAGTCTCTTGAAGTCTACGTTAGACGCTGACACTTTTTGCCTCCCTAGCGTGTGCTTGATCCCACCTGCGCTTAATCCACTCGCTGCAGGCTGTCGCCCAGTCGGGCGAGCTGATGGTGGTGGCGAGCGTGTGCGCTCGCTTGTAGTCTCCTCGCTTGTACAGATCGTGCACCAGCACGGCTCGCTCCGCCGTGTGAAAGAACCATCTGTTCTCGTATCGCTGCTGCGGTAATTTGTTTGAATTGTCGTGCCGCCTGAAGAACTCCGCTACGTCTTCGTCGATGCTCTCGGGCGAGGTGAACATCGGCTCCGGCTGTAACTTGTGGAAGTACCTGTCGTCGCGCAGATGGTTGATGATCTCGTGCTCATCACCGTCGCACCGGCTGCGCAGCATGTTCAGCAGCGTCTCGTAGACGTGGAAGTTGTTCGAGAAGAAGTATAGGTGCCCGACACTCAGGCCGGTGCGCGCGGCCAGATACTCCTGCAGAACGCTGAAGTGCACAGCGTTGGCACCGTACAGCCCCCACACGATGTCGTGACTTCTGTTGCACACGGTCATGTCGAGATATTTAATCGAGATGTCCGCGAAGTCCACCGCTGCGGGCATCCGGTTGTAGTCGCTCCTGACCCTGAAGTAGACATGAGTATTGCAGGGTCGGTCGTTCCAGTTACCCTTCAGGTCGTTGCTGCCCTCGTGCGCGCCCTGTCGCTCGTGTCCCGACAGTCCGCTGCTCTGGCAGTCCCACATCTGCAGCACGCACTGACGCGTGTTGGGCTCCCCCCGGATACGCTGCACGATGACGTCCAGCTGATCGAAGCCGAGAGCCTTGCGCCATCTGTGTCCGTACGCTCCGTGCAGAGTGCCGGTATCGGCAAATCGGTCGCCGAAGTCGGAGACGTAGCGGTCGAGGGACTTGACCTCGTTCCTGCCTGCCAGCATCCACAGAGCCTCGACGACGTGGAAGAACGGATTGGCGTCGCGCAGTGCGCTGAACACCACGCGCTCGGTCGGGCTCCGCAGACAAGTGACCACCGGGCCGGGGGCGACTAGGCAGGTTCCGGCTCGGGTGCTCTCGCGAGTGCCGCTGTTCAGCAGATACTCGACGCCGCGCGGCAGCGCCTCGGCGACGTTCCGTGCGTCTAGGACGTACGTCATTTGATTAACTCCTCTAGAACGGTATCTCTTCGTCGTCCGCGTGGCTGGTGTTGCGCGTTGTCCCTCCGCTGCTGCTCTTGGCTGGACGCTCCTCGCCTCTCTCCTTCGGCTCGAACAGCATCATTACCGCCTTGTTGTCCTTGTCCGGATCCGGTACTGGATAGCTGTCCAGGTACACCGTGATCAGGCCCTTGTCGTTCTTCCACGCGGTGCCGACCTTGTGCCACCACGTCTTCCCTTCGTCCTTGTGCGGACGGGGAGTGCAAACGTCATATCTCTGTCCCATTTTTCCTTCCTCTCAGATAGAGTTCCTCCAGCAGTGCTGCTGCGAGGGCCGCGCAGTCCGGGTCGTTGTACCAGCGACACCGGCCGGACGGATGTGGCAGTTGTCGCCACTCGCAGCCGTCCTTGTGAACTGGATGTATGAGAACCTCCGGTAGACCGAGCGCGTCGCGAACCGCCGCGCCGAACACCAGTATAGTGCGCCCTTGATAGAGCGATGGCAACCGTCTGGCACTGTGCAGAGCTGCAGCCTTGTCCCACGTCCTGGAGTGGATCAGGTTGACGCGGTCGAAGCCGCTGAGATAGTCGCTTCTCGAGACATCCGGCATTCTCGTTCGCAGAAGCTGCCAGACGCGATAGCCTGTGCAACCCGGAGGATACGGGAACAGAGCGTGCTCCGGTCTGGAGGAGACCGGATTGTTCATGCCGAGTAAAACTGTCTTCACTTTGACTTCCTCTCTAGCTGCATCACGCACCATCCCAGCTTGCCGATGCTCTCGCGTCTGGCTATCGTCCAGCCGTGCCGCCTGACCGCTGCAGCGAACTTCTTCTCGTCGTGCGTCGCAACCTCGTGCGCTCCGGCGAGGTACTTCCTGCCGAGCTGTATCGTCAGCACGACGCGACGCTTGGCGAGCGAGCACACTATCTGCAACGCCTTCAGCATGTCGCTCTCGACCAGCAGGTGAAGAAACCTTATGCACACCACGCACTCGACGACGGGAGGCTTGGTCGCTGAGCTGAAGATGTCCGCGACAACTAGACTGTTCCGGCGCGCTCCTTTCCTGTACGCCTGTCGCAGCATCTCCTCGCTGGAGTCTATGCCCATGTACTTTATTTTTAATTTCTCGTAGGTCCTCAGCATTCGACCAGTGCCGAATGGCACGTCCAGAACCTCGTTGATGCCGCTGAGCATCTCGCCCGCGAGTCTGTTCTCCTCCTGCCATCGCGCTGTCTTCTCTCGCTTCTCGTCGTAGATCGCGGCCTTGCGGCCTCTGTAGGTCAGCTTCTCTAACTTAATCATTCCGATATCTCCTCCTCTATGACAGCGCCGGAGTTGATCAACTTTGCAGGCACTCCCCAGTCCGTGTACTTCTTGGTCACCAGAGCGTACTTCGTGCCGGGGTATCTGTTGAGAACGTGCGACAGATACGGCTCCGTGCCTATCTCTCGATGCTCGGCGACGACTTGCTCCAGCGTGCTGCGCAGCAGACCAGCACTGTGGAACGCCCGAACGCTGACCATGCCCCACTGAGAGATGTCCTTCTTCTCGACAAACACCGTCGGGTGAGGAATGTGGTCCACGCGACTCATGCTGCGATCGTTACGGTTCTCGGCCACCAGCACCACCGCGGACCACGTCTCCAGATACAGCGGAATCTGCATTACGTCCTCCCGCAACACGAGAGTGTCGCAGTCCATGACCATGACCATGTTGTCGTCGTTGACATTACTCAGCATCTGTCTCACAGTGTCGGCCTGACCGGTTGTCTCCTTCACGACCATCGTGTTGTCTGCGGCGACCACGTCGTAGTGGTTCGGAAATATTTGCTTGACACCGACAAGGACGTCGACGCTCTCCGGCAGGCATCTGAGAACGTGCCCCAGCATCGTGCGGTTGACACCTCCGTACGTGATACGAAGCATGTGCTTGGGCAGATCGTATCCTGCCTCCCTGTAGCGCGAGCTCTCGCCCGCTGCCGGAATCAGAACCGTGACACGTCGATCGCTTGCCATTCTGTCTCCTCCCTGACTCTCTTGACGAACTCCGGCCAGTCGTCGAAGTAGACGCCCGGTTGCATGTTGCGCATTATCCTCAGCTTCTCCTCCGGGCCGAGGCTCGGAATGATGGTGTACGCCTTGAAGACCGGAAACTGCTCCCTGATGCTGCGCACCGAGCTCTCGCTGGTGCCGGTCAGTATCTTGCTGCGACCCGGAACGAGAAGATTACACGCTGGCAGCAGTCTGCCGTACTTTCGCAGATACACGGGGAACACGGAGTGCTTCTTGGCGTAGATCTCCGGATCGTTCATCCAGAGCCGCGCTGGCTGATACCTGGATATCTCCGGCGAGACGACACCGAGCGAGGCATACGCCTCCTCGTTCGCCCTGCGCGTGGACACCAAGCACTCGTCTAGATCAAACAATAGTTGCACTGAAACATCTCCTCTCCGTTTCCTCGCACCACTCCCTGACATCCGGAGTCAGCTGCCCCCGGTCCTGCCAGTCCACGAGAATGCGTCTAGCTGTCGCGCCGCACCACCACAGCGCCCGACGTCTCACTCTTTTGTTGGTCCAGAACTGCGGCATGTCCCACTCCACTGGACTCTCGCCGTAGGCCACTGACTCCCATCCGGCTGCCGACTGCAGCAGTCTGCCCATGTCCGTCTCTGCAAATCTGGCGACGTGGGGCCGGGGGCTGATGGGGTCGCCGATCACCAGCCTCGTGCCGCGCCTCATCGCGTTGCTCACCGTGCAGTCGCCGTGGGTCATGCAGAGATGACCAGCTCTGGCGAAGTGTGGTACGAGCAGTCCTGTCCTGAACGTCAGGTGCTCGTGCCACTCCGCGTCGTGTTGAGTGAGGTGCGCTAGACATCGTTCCCAGACGTTGCTCTGCAGTGCCGTCTCCATCTCCTGCAGCAGACCCGGTTCTCGGTGAGCGGGCTCCAGATACTCCATGACGTACAGGCCGTGAGTGACTACGTAGATCTCGGGAGCGATGTCTCCCAGAAGCCGACAGTACTCCCCCTCAGCCGTGGCGCTGTCGTGCTCCTTCATCACTGCCAGAGTTATTTGCGCGCCACTCCCTCCCTTTCTCCAGAGCTTTCTGCCACTGAACGACGACCTCGCATCTCGTTCTGGCGTCCTCGCTGATCCCGCGGCCGACATCAGCTTTTCGCACAACCTTGACGAGTCCCGGATAAAACTCTGCCAGTCGCTCAGCGTCCGCGTTTGCTCTGCTGAAGTCTCGCTCGAGACTTGCTCCGCCGGGAGCCCCGAACTTTTGGTCGACGAGGACTGAGTGATTGACGACATTAGGGTATCCCTTTGTTAGAAGCTGCAGGCACGTGTCCATGTCCTCCCGCGTCTCGATGCGGAACGGCTTTGTCTCTCGTCTCAGCGTTGGCAGGTGATACGCCAGCACGTACATCGCTCGCTTGGCCTCCTGCCATCCGCCCTCCTGTGCTCGGTCGTTGATGCTGCCGCCGCGAGCGGCCAGTCCCGCGTGCGGAACTTTCTCGCACAGAAGACCCTCCATCTCCTTGAACACGCTCAGTATGTCCTCCGGCGTGGACGTCTTGAACTTCTGCGGCTCGTCGGTGCGGCGGGTGCAGAACCGAAGGTCGTCGTCGAGCATGCAGACCTTCCTCTCGTCCTTCAGCATCGTCTCTACTATCCAGCGTCGCTTGTGCGCTATCGTCCACGTGTCGTCGGGCTGCGCTACCACCTCCTTGACTTGCGGATGGTTGGCAGCGTGCGCCCGCTGCTCCTTCGATGGACAGACTATCACCGTCTGTTTCCGCAGCTCGGCCGGAAAGTTAGAGAACGTGATCTGCTTGCCTATTCTTCCTCTAGTCGGAATGACCATTAGCATTTGTTGCCTCCCTCAGTGTCTCTGTTAATGCCTTCCTCGAGCACGAAACTACCTCGACTCCCGCGCTCCTGAACTCATCCGCAGCGTTCTGGCTTCTTGTCCACGAGCGCTTGACGCCGTCCGCCGACAGCTTGTGCCCGCGCTTCCGCACCGAGCTCACGCATGTTTTTAAGTCCGTAGTGAGAGCCAGCACCCTGATGTCCTGAGGCTTGCAGACCTTGACCAGCTCGCTGACGAATCTGGCCTGCCCAACTCCCTCGCCTATGACCAGACTTCCCTTCCTGGATTTATCCCTGAGAGTAAGCACCATCCTGGACAACGGGCGAATTGTGTCCGTTCCTCCGTTCTTGATGTCGTAGCGTCCGGCGACGAACACCTTTCCGCTGCTGTATCCCAGCGGAGCCTTGCGTCCGGGCGCGAACTCGGGCTCCCACTTCCTCTCCTTCAGCAAAGCGTTGACTGCGGTGGACTTGCCGCTTCCGTGGCCGCCGATGATGTAGTAGATCATTTCTCGCTCCTTATCCTCGACCACGAGACGCGAACTCCGACTCCGAGCTCGTGTCCGTGTGCGGTGTGCTTGGTCTCGGTCTTCTTGCAGTACTCCGGATACAGCTTGCACAGCTCGCTCAGGCTGTCAAGAACAACCTTCGGCGTGCGCCAGCTATTACATCCGCCAACCGGCGGAGTCTTGTTCGTGTGCGTGGCCGAGAACGTGACGATGGTCCCGCCTCGCTGGATGGCATGGATTATGAGTGCGCAGTCCTCGTACACGGGCAGCGTCTCCAGAGGACAGTCCGCGAACTTCGCCGGGTCGATCGCGTACACCAGCGACACGAACTTGTTTCTCACCACCAGCGGATCGCCGCCCTCCGGCTTCGCTGCCGCTACGAGACCCTGCGAGAAGATCTGCTTGCCGATGCCCGCCATCGGCACCTTCCTGAGATGTCGCTCTAACATGCGAAACATGTCGCCGTATCCCTTGAACTTCACCAGACGCACGCTGACGTCGTCGTCCACGAAAAACATGGGCTCGCCTACCCTGCGCATGATCTCCTGCCGAACCAGACCCATGTGCTTCCTGCACTTGTCGGAGAGCAGCATGACGCCAGCCCACGGATACGCTCGGGAGTACGCCTCCAGCTCGTCGCTGTGCACCGCGACGCAGACCTCCTGGCCGCTGCTCTGCAGCCAGTTCATCGACGCGGAGGTGCCCGCTCTGCCGACCGAGGGAACATAGACTTTCATGAGAAGACTCCTCTAGGTCTGCCCTCGCCCAGCCTGACTCGCTCGTACTTGTCGAACTCGCAGAGCGTGTGCTCCACGTCGCGCATCTCCCACTCCGGCCAGCCGCACTCCCGAGGCCAGAGGTTCTCGGAACGACTGTACTGCAGCAGGTCGCCCATCTCCGCGAGCATCTGCTCCGTCGTTCGCGAGTGGTCCCTCTTGTCGCGCCCCGCCACTCTGTTCAGGCCGCGCCTCGCCCCCGGCCCAACGCTGCACCACGTCATGACGTCGGGAGCGTGGTCCAGCAACTTGGTCCACCGAAGGTCGGTGACTATCTCGTAGGAGTGGAACTTGCCGAAGAACTTCTTGGTCTTCAGCCAGAGCCACGCCTCCTGCAGTGTCACGCTTCGCCTCTTCGCCATGTACTTTGCCTGACTGCGCCAGTCGTCCTTGTAGAAGTCCGACAGAATTTTTAGTATGCCGTCTAGCTTACTATATCCGGGAGGCGAAGTAATTATGTATGCTCCGGTGACGTATGGTCCGCTAGGAAGGAAGTCCTTGATAAGCTTGCGCATGGGCCGCACGTCACCGGAGTTGCAGAAGAGAGCGAAGGCAGTGTTCCGACCTAGATCCGGCTGACAGAACACCGCCTCGCCCACCGCTATGCGATTGAACATCCTGAAAACTACCGTGGCCAGCAGCACGTCGGGATCGTCTCTCATGTCGTCGCGCACGTTCCTGCGAAACCAGTCCGTAGTCTTGTCAAGCTCGCGGAATACGTTCGTGAACCGGAACTTCTGAAAGATTGGGTCCCGAGTCAGCTGGTCCTTCGGCGTCCCCTCCTGTCTCAGCAGGTATATCGAGTGTCTGTCCCTCGCGTACTTGAAGAACTTCTCCAACTTCGCCCGTTGCATCTACTTCCTCCCTCGTCATCTTGAGCCAGTGCTCAGCGGTGTGCTTCTCGTCAGCTCCGAAGTCTTGTCTCAGGAGCCACGACAAATATCCTCTGTCCTTCAGTCTCACCTCGCGCCACGTCTGCCCCCGGTACTTGCCGAACGACACAGTCCTTAGCAGAACAGGGGCTGAGGTGAGAGTAACTAGGTCGTCTATAGTGCGGTCCGTCGCCAGCATCCGCGCCAGAATGTGTGCGGTCACCACTGCGTCGGTGAGCGCGCGATGCGGCGGGTGCCGCAGCTTTGGTATCGGCAGATCGAGCCAGTACCGCAGGGTCTGGTTGCCGTAGGACGGTGCGTCCGGCCACACGTGACGAGCGCACTTCCACGTGCACACCGTCGGCTTCGCAGAGACGTAGCCAGACTGCGCGAGCATCCGCACATCGAAGTCCACGAAGTGGCCCGCCACGTAGTCTGCGTTCTTGATGATGTTCAGCAGCGATATGCGCCGCGCCATCAGGTCCGTCATGGTTGGCTCGCACTCAAGCTCCTCGTCTGTTATGTGGTGCACGCCTCTTGCGGCTGGACTTATCGAACATGTCGGCTTGATCAGCTGGGTGCGGCTCTGGGCCACTCGGCCGCTCGTCACCGTCACCACTGCCACCTCGCACACTTGGTCTAGCTCTCCGTCGCCCGTTGTCTCCGTGTCGATCACCGCGACATACATCCGTCATCTCCTTGACTACGGCTTCCAGTCTCTGTATCCAGTACTCCAGCAGGGTCTTGCTCAGTGTTCCCTTGACGAGCTGACCGGAGATCTGTCCGTTGATGCGGGCGGTCGTCCAGCGCCACGACTCCATCTGCTCCTTTACAGCCATGGACATTTCCTCGCACTGTCGCGCTGGGGCTCCACCAGCGTTAGGCGTTCTCGGGCACGGGTCGCCGCGACGTACCACACGCGGCGCTCGTCCTCGGGATTCTTCTGCATCTCCTGATACGTGCGGCTGGCCATCTCCTTCATTATCACGACGTGATCTGCCTCGCCGCCCTTCGATCCGTGGATGGTGCTGATGGTGACGCGCGGCACCTTGCGCAAGTTCTCGCCGCGCTGAAGAGCCTTGCGGATGTATCCTATCTGCGACCGCGGTATCATGTCAAGCGCGTCGTACCACTCGTCCTCGCGCAGCAGGCCGCCCTCCTTCTTCATCCACCTGAGATCGTGGCACGTGTCCTCCTCGTGCCCCGACAAAGTCTTGAACCCGCGCTTGACGCCGCGCCCCAGAGTCATCAGACCGTAGATCTCGCGTATCTCCTTGACGGTGGCCAGTCCGCCCTTTCTGAGACGCTCCCACATGGTCATGGCTCGCAGCGTCCTCTCGCCGACGGACCAGTTCTCGTAGGGAAGTCGCCGGTAGAGAATTCCCTGATGCCGCAGGGCTGGCTCTATCTGCTCGGCGATCACGTAGATGTTGCGAGCCAGCACCAGTATCTGTCCCGAGCTGCAGTCCACGTTGTTGAACGACATGGTCTGGTCCACGCGCCCGTCGGCCTCGCGCGCTGCCCACTTCTTCTCGCGACGGTGACGCACGCCGCTGATGACGGAGTTCGCCAGCTCCTGCACGGTGCGCGGCACTCTGTAGCTCTGGTTGAGAACCTGAACGTCGCCGCGCATGTCGATAAGGTGGTCCACGTCGGCACCTGCCCACCTGTAGATCGCCTGATCGTCGTCGCCCGCCACGGCTACCCGCTTGCAGCCCTCCGCCAGTCTCTCGACGACGCGCCACTGCAGGGCGCTGAGGTCCTGACTCTCGTCGATGAAAAGTTCCTCCAGATTGACCTTGATTCTCTGCCGAAGGAAATCCGACAGCATGTCGGTGAAGTCGAGGAGGCCGTGCGCCTCCTTGAACTCCTGCAGGCGAGCGGCGAAGTCCAGCAGTCTCCCTCTGCTCAGACCGTCGTCGTCCATCGAGTGCAGCGTCTGCAGCGGAATCTGCCGTATTCTGGAGAGGTTCTCCATGAACAGCAGCCTGTCGCCGGAGCTGAACCCTGAGGACGTGCCGTCCTCGGAGATGTTGCCCGAGATCTCGACGCCAGCGTACTCGGCGAACTCCTTCATCCGCGCGCCCGACAGGACCTCGTGTCTCTTGATGCCGAGCTGCTTGAAGCACATCGAGTGAAGCGTGCTGAAGTTTGGCAGGTCCTTCTTCTCCAGCTTGAACTTCGCCCTAGCGCGCTCCATCGCCTCCGTCGCAGCCTTGACGGTGAAGCTGAAGTAGCCGATGCGATCGGGAGGCACGCCTCTCGACAGAGCGTCCTCGACAAGGCGTATGAGCTTCGTGGTCTTGCCGGTGCCCGGTGGTCCCAGAATGATCTCGGTCATACCGTCATGGCCTCCGCCAGGATTATTCCGCCGATGAAGCTCTGGAGACACTCGAACGAGCAGAAGTGCAGGTCGTCGCTCTGGAAGACACCGGGATTCTCGCACGCGACGGTGACCTGCAGCACCACGCGCCCGTGCACCTCCTTGTCGCAGGTATTGCAGTGATAGACAGTAGTTGCTGTCATGTCAGTCCTCCCTCCTGATCTTCGGTGGCGGCATGATCGGTATGGCCTGCACCATGCTGGACGGCACAAACCACGTGCGAACGCCCTTGTGGTTCTCGATATTGAAGAACTTCTTGCCTCCGCCCATTCTCACGATGTTGTCGAACAGCTTCCCGCGCTCGAAGTCGCGTATGCCCTGCTGTCGCAGGAAGCGCTCGAACGACTTGATGGTGAAGTAGTAGCGGCCGTCCTCCACCGACTCGTAGGGTCTACCCTGAGTCAGGTCCTCCACCCTGTCGCCCTTGGCGCGGTCCGTCAGGAACTCCTCCAGCTGCTCGCGCAGTCTCGCCCCCGGCTGCGCGTCCTCCGGTACGTCTATCTCTACCACCTTGTCCATTGCCTCCTGTACTAGAGCAAACCATGCGTCCTGCTTCATCGGTCTGTACGTCTTGTTCACCCGATTCATGCAGTGCCGGTGAAACTTCTGGTAGTTCTGCAATTCGTCGGTGGACAACTCGAGACGCTGCCCCAGCACGTCGGCGAACCAGACCGGGGGTTCGGAGTTGAGCTTGCTGAGACTGGATATGACCGGGTACTCTCCGCCGCGTCCTATGCCGAACTTTCTGGCGCGGCACAGTATCGAGTCGCAGCAGGAGCGCATCGGCTCCTCCTTGCAGGTGTACTCGTAGTCCTTCTTGCTGACCGACTTGATGACGCCGTCGACCTCGCTGCGCGGCAGCGGATCGAAGTACGTCTGATTGGCGCTCTCCAGCTTCTCTTTCCACTCGTCGGGGAACGCCCGCTTGTAGTAGAGAGCCATCATGAAGAGTGTGCGCTTGCGCCCGTCCTTGCGCACGCCGAGCGACGTGAGATGCTGCAGGCACGGAGGCCCGTCCGAGAAGTCGCCCCTGGAGGCAGCGGTGCCGTTGCCGCGCTTCTTCTTGCCCGTCGACGCACCCTGCCCGCGCCGCGCCCTGCAGATAGTCTCCAGACCCTCGGTGGTGGTCAGCATCTTCTCGGCGTAGCTGACGAACTCACCCATCGTCATCTCAGCGCCCGTCTTCTTGAGACCGTGCTGGTTCTTCAGCTTGCCGCCGTAGGTGCTGCCAAAGTACGGCATCACCATCCAGCTGCCTAGGTCGTTGCGCTCCACTAGAATCTTGGTCTGCTTGGGAAATATCTCGCACTCGGCCATTCCGAGCGAGGCCGCTGCGTCCCTCAGTACTCGCTGAACGTCCGTGGCCGGCTCGGGCTCCTTGAGGAACAGGAACAGGTGCAGGCCGCCGGACTTGCTGCGACAGGGAACGAGCGGATACTTCGCCTCCTCCACCCGCTTTATCATCTGGAGCAAGTCCACGTCGTACTCGTCGAAGTCTATGCTGCCCCACGAGCAGCTATTGTCCTCGCGGATCGGAATGACCCCCAGCGGGCGCTCGCCCTTGACGTGCTGCTCCCAGAGCTCAGGGGTAACAGGCTGGCGCACGGTCTTGGCAGTATTCTTGATGGCCCACTTCAGTCCCTCCGGGTCCTTCTCGGGAACGCCGTGCGTACCGGAGGCACCCTGAAATCCCTCAAACAACTTCATCAGTCTGGCGACTGCTTCCTTCATGTCGCACGCTTCATGTTAATCTCCCTAGAAGAAAGGGCGGTGCGGCACTGACCCGCTAGGGACGGGAGCGCCGCACCGCTTACTGGACTACGCCGCGTCCACCTCAGCCGCGTCGTGTCCAAGGCCGTCGTCGGCGTCGCTCTCCATCCTGTCGCTTGTCTTTGTTCCAGCGACGAAGGCGTCGTGCAATGCCTTAGCCAAGTCTCGCTCTGCCATCGTGGTGATCGGCGACTCGCGAGAGACGTCGTACTGGTACCACGAGTTCTCGCCGACAGTGCGCAGCTTGGTCTTCAGTCTCCAGTAGTACGCATAGATCGGCAGAGGCTTGCCGCTCGGCGTCTTCTGGTTGTTCATGGCGGTCATCCAGTTGCGGCCCACCATGTGACCACTGCCGCTCAGCGGGATCGTGTAGGGCAGCAGAGCACCGTTCTTCTTGACGAACCCCGAGAACTCGCGGGACTCGTTCACCGTGTTGCCGCTGGGCATCTCCCACATCTTGCGGATCTTCCCGTCGTCGCCCTCCTTGTCGACCAGCCTAGCGTTCGCCGGACGCTCGGCGTGTCGAGCAACGAAGCCTCCGCGGTCAGGTGCCCACTCGATCCAGCACTTGGCGAAGTAGCACGGCAGGAAGAGCATGCCCTCCTCGCCGTCGATGAGCGAGTCGCTCTGCTCCGCGTTGCGCAGCCAGATGGATCCGCCCTCCGCCCCCGGCACGTACTTGTCGTGTCCCTTCAGGGCCGCCTTGCTGTTGGCCTGCAGGAGATACACCAGAGGGACTACGTTGTCCTCCATTCTCGTGCTCAGGCCAACGCCTGCGTCCTCCTCGAGAGCTCCGAGAAGCTCAGCCGGAAGCTGCTCCTTCACCTCAGTCAGCTCAGTCTTTGGTTTATCTTTTTCCTTTGCCATTGGTCCTTAGTCCTTTCACTTCAGTTAGTTCCACCACAGGATAAGTCGCCGCACCGAGCAACTCCATGTCGGCCGGTGACAGCGGCTCTCCGTCGGAGAATCTCCGACGGATCTCGGCGGTGAGAGTGCTGGAGTGCACTCCCACCTTGACCTCGTAGTCCACGATCTTCTGCTTCTTCAGCAGGGACTGAAATTTCTTGGCCAGCTTTCCCTGACCCTTGGAGAAGTCCACCTTGTACTGTGTCTTGGTCAGCCCCTCCAGCCACCTGAACTTTCTCAGCGCCTTGTCGCGCCTGTCGTCCTCCGGCAGCTTGGCGGTGAACAATGTCTTCAAGTTGGCCTCGTAGGCCGGATAGTTGCCCGCTGCCTCGATGGACAGGGACGGCACGCCAGCGCTCTGCAGCATGGCCACCAGCTCGCCCGAGACATTGAAGTGGCCCACGATTGACCACCGCTTTCTCTTCAGCTCGGCCACGGCCTCCTCCGCGTCCTTTATCCTTGCGTCCAGCTCCCGAACCTCGGCTATCTTGTTCCTCAGCGTCACCAGCACGTTCTCGCTCCTGCTGGCCACACCGGCGTCCTGCTCCAGCACAGAGGCAAGCTCTGCGCTCATCGCTGATTTCTTCACGGAACTTCCTCCTGTAGGCAAGACATCAAGCATGGCCCGGACTGGGGGCGAAGTAAAGCGGCTCAGGACGACCTGCGCAGCTGAATCTTCGCCTCAGTCGGAACCTGATTGTTGTGGTAGCACTGCTCCTCCACGTCGCGAAGCATGTTGAGCGTGACATCGGTGTTGCGGCCGAGACGCTGCCAGTACTCCATGACACTCGCCGACCTCCAGCCGACTCTGCTGCTGCGCACGTGCACCTGAAGCTCGGGTGGCAGCTGATCGTAAGCCTGCATCTCCTCGGTGGCCTTCCTCTTGTACTTCGCGTGCTCGGCGGAGAGGTCCGGCCTCTGACGACCGAACTGCGGCATTCGCATTCTTCTGCTCACGGTTGCTCCTCCCTCACTATCTTGAATGCGTTGACCTCCCTCATGCCCATCAGGAGATCTATGGCCTGATGAAGCTCGCTCACCGACGCGTATGCGCGCGGCAGCCTGTACCAAGTGTTCTTCTCCTCGTTCAGCGTCTCGATGTAGAACGTGATCATCGCTCCCTCCTCTGCTGATACCGAAGTAGCTCGCGAACCTCCTCCCAGTCCCACCGACTGGGGCCGCCGTCCCACATTCCGAGGAAGCCGTCCCCAGCCGCGCACGCCGTCAGTCCTCGCTCCTGAAGGACTCCAGCCTGCCAGCCGCGCACCAGCCACAGCTGATCGAGATTGGGCTGTCCCCTGACCCTCCTGCGGCGCGTGGCTATCGCCGTCACGCCCCCGTGTCGCTCGCGCGTCAGGAGCCAGCCGACCTGCTCCGGCCGCATCTTCACGTGCCAGACGCGAGTAGCCTTGTACTCGATCCAGACGTCCCTTCCGTCGATGCACACGTTCGAGTCCGGAACGCCGCGGTCCAGCAGTCTCTCGATGGTCTGCCAGTGGCATCCCTTCAGGTGCTTGCGGAACAGGGGGCGAAGTCCGTCGTCGATGCTCACTGAAGCGAGGCCTCCCTGAGAACCTTCTCGAGCTTCTCGGTCGGGATTATCCAGCCGTCGTTGTCAGCGTTTCGCTGGCACTCGCTTCTCAGGAACGTGCCGAGCGTGTCGTCGACGTCGTGTCCCTCGAGAATCTCGTCGTCGAGCAGAAGACGTCCGCCGCACTCCCTGGATCTCTCGATCATGCACTTCAGCATTGCTCTAGCTGCCGGTCCGGTGATCATGACACTAGCTGCAGCTGATAGCCGCGCCCCCACATCGTCTGAAGTGTCATCGGAAGCTGATACTTGAGCAGCTTCTTTCGTATCTTGCACACGACCACGTCGATCACCTTCGCGTCGGGACCGTCGCCCGCCTGACGCCAGTACATCGAGTCGTACAGTCGCTCCTTAGTCACGAGTCGGCCCTTGGCGTGCGCCAGCACGGCCAGGAGCGTGGCCTCGCTGGACGTAAAGTGAAGCATCTGTCTGTCCGGTGAGGTTCTGATGACGACGGTCAGGTGCTCGGCGGTGTGGAACTCCAGACCGGCGAAGGTCGTCATCTGCGAGTACAGTTTCTCTCCGCAGTGCGGACACGTGGGCGAGGGTCGGCTCTCGACGCTCGTGGTGTCGGTGGCCAGCTTGTGCAGGAGCGCCTCCTTGGCGAACCCCGGCTCCATCTTCTCTAGCTCACTCATCTTGCTGTCCTCTCCTTGGTCCTGAACCTGCGACCGCAGGCGGTGCAGATGCGCAGCCTGACGACGTAGGTGTTGACTCTGCGCGTGTCCAGCACGCGGGTTGGCCCCTTCTTCGAGCAGGTGCACGGCACCGTGGCTCCTCCCCTCGGTCTCTTCTTAGCTCGCCGCATGACGTCTCTCCTCCTCGCTCTCGAGTACCTGAATGACTTCCCTTATTTGCTCGGCGGCGACCGTGGTCATCGCGTCCCTCTCCCAGCAGGTGAGCTCGCCGGCCCTGCGCTGCTTGTGCTTCTCCAGAGCGTCGGCGAGGGAGAGAACCTTGCTGTACGGAACACCCGTCCTTCTGCTCAGCGCCAGATACGGATACGAGCTGGTCATGACTACCTCCTACGGCCAATTTTTATGCACGCAAACGCCGACGCTTGCAATAGTGTCGTAGACCTCCACTGAGTTCACTCCCTCCTCGTAGCAGAGCGACGAGGCTACCCGCACCAAGTCCAGGTCGCCCTCCTGACTGTAGGTGGCACGGTGCGCCTTGATCATCATCTCCTTCCTGAGAGTCTGCGACACGTCGCACCATATCCGGGTGACGTAGCGCTCGGTCTCTACCCTGAGGACGTACTCGTACAGGTATCTGTCACTGCTGGCCATCGTGTCGCCCCCTCGCGTTTACGTCGGCTCTCGTCAACTCGGAGAGCGTGAACAAGTGATCGGCCGTGTCGCTCCGGTGCGACGACACCGCCCGCCTGTCGCCCGGAACCAGAAGTATCGCCAAGGCTCTCATAATGAGAGCCTGATTGATCATGATCTTGTCGAGTTCGCTCATGGTCTCCACCTGTCGTTAGGTTTGATGCTCTCGGTCTCGAGGAGAACGTAGGCAAGGCAGCACAGGGCGAGCGTGCAGAAGAATAACAGAAGCAGGACGCTGGTCGTGGTCATCGCCTCTGTCCCTTCCTGACGATCCGTATGTTTCTCACTCCGACGAAGTCGCCGTCGACGGCTTGCCGCAGGCCCTCCAGGATTTTTTCACCAGTCGCTGACCGAGCCGCCGACAGACATCGCTTGCAGACCAAGTCGCCCGACGGAATGAGCCCCTTGTTCATCCAGACTCCTCTGCCTCGTCTCCTGCCGCAGCAGGCGCAGACGTATCTCATTGTTTCTCCTCAGGATCTAGAGCACTGCGCATCTCCTCACCGGGGAACAGCATCCCGCCTATCTTATCTTGGTTCTTGTCGAGCCATCGCGCGCACCTCTCGACGGTGGCATCGACAACAGAAAGCGGCTCAGATCGCCTAGGGAATATCCCGCTACGCATGTCTCTGGCGATGTGCTCAGACGTAGTCTCCCCCATCCCCGCAGTGACAGTAAGGTGCCTATCAATTACGTTCGCCCACTTGGCAAAGTCGTTATCGTGCCCATTGGCGATCCTTCTGAGTGTATCGCGTAAGGTTTCGAGTTCCTGTGTCGGCTTATTTGGGCAGTTCGGCATTCCACAAGTATCCCCGGCCTGCCACTTGTGCGGACTGTGAAACATTGGACATTGAGTCTCCAACTCGGCAACGCGCATCTTGTATTCTGCCGCCTCATCGCGATAGCCCTGAATCATTGCCTCCAACTCGGCAATTCGATGTCTCAGTGCCGTAATTTCCTCGTCCTTATCCGGCTGCATACTCTCCTGTGTCTTGCGTCTCTCGCGCTCGTACTCCTCGCGCTCCCACTCAGTCACGAATCTCGGTTCCGTCATGGGTCTACTCCCCCTTCGTGTTGCTAGAATCGTCACGACGCCGACGACGATAGTCGCCGCGACGAGAAAGCCAAGCAGCCACTGTCCGCAGTCAGGGCACAGCATACAACCATTCGTCTCTCATGTGGTTAGCCTCTTCCTGATCTTTCGACCGAGCCAATGCAATGCTTTCGCTGGCACGACAATCAGGTAATAAACTACAAGTATCGCCACTATATCAACTATCTTTGTCATGAGCCTCTCCTATGCTTCCGTGTCGCGCGGTTCACCCGCTTGGCATCAGGGTCCAACGGGCGGTCATACTCATCGGCCTGCCGCCGTCGCTCGGCGCGGGGGTCCTTACCAGTTGCGAAAGAAATACCAACCTCCTTGACGGTGTTGGCCCACGCTACTACGGCGACTTCCAGTAAGCGTATAATCATTGGTCTAATCCTTACATGGTTTTTTGAGAGTTGGAGTATGCCCATCATTACTGCATGGCGCTGGAGTCGCGCCGCGATTGTAGCGCGGGTCGTCGATGGTGCAGCCGCTTAGTAGGAGAAACAGAAAGACTATCACGGTCGCCATAGAGACGACAGCACAGAAGGCGACGAGGCCTCCGCCACCAATCTTCACAGGCTCACTTGGCTGAGGTGTCATGTTGAACCGCTCCTTATGATTTTTAAGATAAAGATATCTTGTCCTAGCCATGTCGTCATTCGACCCTGCCCATCTCTCGGCACCAGTCGCATCGCTGCTCGAACGTCGATCCGCAGAACTGACATCTCATGGTTTCTCCTTGCGAGAGCTTCATCGCGGCACCGGTCTGTTGACGACGCGGTTCCACCAGCCCGCGCCCAGCTCGCACTCGGTCTTCGGCGGCACGGCTCTCAGTCCCCTCTCGCGCTGAAGAAACTTGCCAGTCTCCCAGTCCTCCGGGTACTTGGCCGCATGACTCAGCGTCAGGAGCACGTCGGGGGAGGGCAGCACGGGCAGGTCGCGGAGCGCTTCGAGAAGACCATAGTACGCGTCGGCCAGATACCTCTTGTCGTCGCGGAGCCTCTCGATCTCTCGCTTGGCCTCCAGGAGATACTCGAACGGATCGAGCGCGCTGGTGCAACTCTCCATCGCCAGATCGTAGGAGCCCTGCAGCTTGTCCACGATGTCCACGCCCTCGTCGCCCATATCTATCTTCTGCTTCTGCTTTTTCTTTGTCATCGCCTCACCCACCACTTCTCTCCCGTGTCCAGAAGTCCGCTCTCGGGCAGCATCCCCAGTCGCACCGCGATGCGCTCGGAGTACGGACGGTTGGCGTTGATGCGAGCGCGTATGGGCCGCGCGGACATCGTCGCCAGAAGCTGCGCCATCTGCGTGCCGAATCCCACGCGGCGATAGTCCGGTCCGACGAACCACGCGAGCGTGCAGTAGTCCCTCTCGACCTTGATCTGTCCCCACGCCACGGGGTCGCAGACGGACCAGTTGGCGTACATGTATCCGACGTACACGTGATGACTCGGGTCACTCAGGCGGGCCTGCAGCCACTCCAGCTTGTCGCCCACCCACATCTCGCCGTGCGGGTCCCACTCGTCCATCAGGAGGGAGTCGGCCAGCGTGCAGGACCTGAGAATCATCGCCCGTCCCCCGCCAGACCGCAGTACCCGCGCTGACTCTGGTCGTGCACCCTCTCCGCTAGACGCCAAGCCATGCACCGCTCGCCAATGCAGAACCGGGCCACGTCGCCGTCAGTCACCCATACCTGACCGCAGCCCTCCGGTCCGCAGCATCGCTTTCGCTCCGCCGCCTCCTGCACGTGGAGTGTCGTCATGCCGCTGCCTCCACGAACCCGGCCACGTCCCGCCAGAACTCCAGGGGTCTGTCGTCCGAGTAGATGGCCATCTCGTGCTCCAGGTAGCGCGTGTCGGTGTCGCCCAGCGTCGACTTAGACTGAGAGATACTCCTCAGCTCCACCAGCACGTCGGTGGGATAGTCACTCTCCGACCTAGGTCCGGCGTAGACCTTACTCCGCACCGGAAGGCGCACCGTGCCCGGACGACAGTGTCTCTCAGGAAGGCGCACGAATCCTAGTACCTTCTGCGGCTGGCAGCAGCAGCGCACCGCGATCCACTGGTGCCAGCCTCTCGTCTCCACTACGGTCATCTTCCGTCCTCCCTCGTCAATTTGTCCACCACCTGATCCACCGTCTCGCGCAGGCAGAACCCGTGCACCTGCGTCTCGACGTAGGAGTTGGCCACGTATCCGGAGAACACCGTCGTGTTCTCGCATCTTCCCTTTATTCCGGTCACCGCTATCACCTGCGACGGAGCCAGCCACACCGGCCCGCCGTCGGTGCCGGTGAAGTGAACGAAGACGAGCACCGCGACGAGAGTATTCCTCACTCGCTTATTATCTCCGTCTTCACGACCGAGTAGCCCGGAGGAAGAATGAACTTGGCAGCCGTCACTCTCCCGTCGTCGCTGTGGCCGAACTTGAGTCTCATCAGCACGTCGAAGATGTCCTTGCCGAAGAGAAAATGTCCGCCCTGATACTCGTCCTTGTTCACCGACTCAGTCATGTCTCATCCCCCTGCAGTGGTCCAGCTCGTGCGCGTACACTCTGCTTCCCCTCATCACTCCGCGCTGAAGAAAGACGACGCAGGGTCGATGTCGGGAGTACGAGCAGCCGGGAGTGCTGGCGAAGCAGAATCTCTGCATGTCGTCGACCACGCAGACCACGATCCTGTCCGCCTTGTCGTACCGACAGTACGACGGAAGCGAGCTGAGGGAGACAATTCTCGAGGCCATGAGAAGTTCTAACATTATGCACTGAGCTCCACGTATCCGCGCCTGAGTGCTATTCGCATGTCGCGGCGGCGCAGGCCGCGTCCCACGAGCTGACAGACGGACATTCCCACCCTGACTCTGGCCAGCCTGTCGTACAGGGGAGAGCCCAGAAGCCTTCTGCGTCCCCTCTCCTTGGCAGAGGGTCTGCGTACCTTGACGACTATCCTGTCGTCGCCCGTAGGCTTGGCCACTGCAGGCGGACGAGCGCCGCGAAGACACGGAGGACATCGCGTGATCCTCTTGCCCACCAGTCTCTCGGCGAGTCGCAGGCTCGCGTCGGTGTTTATGCGCAGCGCAGCCAAGACGACGTCGGCCTGCATCAGGTTGGCTCTCTCCAGCACGTCGTAGAAGGAGGAACCGGGCACGTCGCCCTGAACCAGTCCGTTCTCTACCATGTATCTCGTGAGGTCCACTCGCAGGTGGCCTCCGGCGCGAGTCAGCGTCGCGCGGTATCTCTCAAGCATTCGGTGAGCTCCCTAGATATCGTTGAGGCGGGAAAATTGAACTACCCCTAGTAGCAAGCGTCCAGCAGCGTGCACCGGCTCGCGGTGGCCCTGCAACCGTCATGGACCCCCAAAGTCAAATAAATGTTCGCTTTTGTGCTGCGCTGCACAGGGCTCCTGAAGGGTGCCTTTTGCCCCCGCTCGGGGACATCGGAGTGGTTAACGCGTCCACTTTGGAAAAACCAAAGAAAGGGATGATAGGCTCGATAAAGTTATTGCGATTGCTGCTGAATTTTGAACTGGCGTCCTGATTTGCAGCGAGGCGGAGGGTGCAATCCTATCAATCCTATCATCTTAACGATTAGGATGATAGGACCAATTATATAGTGTTTACAATTACATTATCATCCTATCATCATTATCAATGTCAGGGGATTGAAATTCTTGAAATGATTTTAATATTTTGCTGTATAAGTGATAGTCTATTGCTGAATCGTTAAAACTCCGGTTTGCCAAAGGCTCGCGGTTAGGGTACGTCCCTTGACCCAAAGTTGTCGTGTGGGGTGAGGCTGACTTTGGTCGCAAGTTACTGGACAACCGCAGCTACGAAATTCGGCGAGGAGCAGAGGGCTGCTCATCACGTCGAGCGACAAGGATTCGAGTTCTATCTTCCAAAAACGATAGAGGGTCTAGGCGCGAGGCTAAAGCGCGACTACCTTTTCCCCGGATACATCTTCATCAAAGTTAGTCAGGGCTGGCACTGCCTGATGCACACGAGAGGTATCAGGCGGATGTTCTTCTGCGGAGAGAGCCCGACTCGCATGGCCTCCAGCGACATCGATCTCATCAGGCGTCGGGAGAGTGCAGACGGCTTCATTCGACTCAAGCCCCCGGTCATGGTCGGCAGTAAGGTCACCATGAAGAGTGGGTCATTCAGGAATCTCGTCGGTAACGTGGAGTCGATGACTGCACGCGACAGGTGCACTGTGCTTCTCTCCATAATGGAGAGAACCGTGGCAGTGGACGTTAGCCTAGACGCTGTAGAGGCGGTCGCCTAATATAGGACCGTATTCTTGGGTCTTTATTTGTGGGGTGCACTGAGCCTCAGTGCGGTAGCTCTGTCTTACACATGGGTCACCCTTGGTACAGTACCAGCGTATGGAAGCGCAGGCGTAGGGCACAGTTACGTGCACGTCCCTTGTGTGACATGTGCGAGAAGGAGGGCATAGTGCAACAGGCTACAGTCGCTCACCACACCACACCACACAAGGGTGACTGGAATCTATTTCTCACATCCACACTGCAGTCCCTGTGCAAGATGCACCACGACAGTATCGCTAAATCAATAGAGGCAAGAGGATACGACAAGACCATAGGGCACGACGGATGGCCTCTAGTCGATCATCTAAAAAATAAATCATGAAAATTATTTTTTGTCCGGGGGGGAATAGAAAATGTTTTTAGAGATCTTTTCTAACACCGACGGGGGACCTACAAATTCAAAAACGACATTTTTCTACGGAACCCCTAGAGCCGCAGGAGGTTTGTAGTCATGGGTTTGCGTGGTCCTAAGGTGGTGGTCCTGCACGACAGAGCTGGCCCTCCCTCCAGGCTCACCAAGGAGGAGCGCGAGGTATGGACTGTCACGGTGGAGGGCCTCCCCGTGGAGTGGTTCAGGCCGGAGCAGCTGCCTCTTCTCGAGCAGTACTGCGTGCACGTGTGCCGGGTCAGGCAGATAACTCAGATGATACGCGACGGGGGCAGCAAGCAGGCGGGTGTCTCGCTGACCGACCTGTACCGCATGGAGATGGCCGAGACGAAGATGGTGGCGTTTCTTGCTACCAAGATGAGGCTCACCCAGCAGTCGACCCTGGCCGTGAGAAAATCGAAGCACGGCGGCGGACCAATACAGAAGCCTTGGGAGAGGGACTCCGACGTTGAGGAGGAGTAAGGCCACCAAGAAGAAGCTCTCGCGCGGCGAGGACAACATTCGCTGGATAGAGAGAAACTGCCATGTCCCGGAGGGCGACGACATGGGAGAGAAGGTTGTTCTCCGCGAGTGGCAGCGGGACTTCATCAAGAAGATCTACGACAACCCCGACTCCACGCGCACGGCGATACTCAGCGTGGGCCGCAAGAACGGCAAGACCGCGCTGGCAGCGTTTCTTCTCATACTGCATCTCATAGGCCCGGAGGCGGTGCGCAACTCGCAGCTATACTCCTCGGCGCAGTCGAAGGAGCAGGCGGCGGTTCTCTTCGATCTGGCTGCCAAGTGCATACGGCTCTCGCCTAATCTTCGCCCCCACTGCACGGTGCGCGACACCTACAAGCAGCTACTCTGTCCCGGCATGGGCACCAAGTATCGGGCGCTCTCCGCGGAGGTGAAAACTAGCTATGGCCTCAGCCCCATCTTCATGGTGCACGACGAGCTGGGGCAGGTGCAGGGGCCGAAGTCCGAGCTCTACTCGGCACTGGAGACGGCCACTGCGGCGCACGGAACGAAGAAGTTCAGGGAGGTGGACGGCTCGCGGCGACAGCCGCTGAGCGTCATCATCTCCACGCAGGCGCCGACCGACAACGATCTAATGTCCATTCTCGTGGACGACGCCCTCACCGGCAAGGACCCGAAGAAGGTGGTGGAGCTGTGGACCGCCGACAAGGAGGCGGACCCGTTCGACGAGGAGACGATAAAGCAGGCGAACCCGGCCTACGGCGACTTCCAGAACGACGAGGAGGTTCTCAACGCTGCAGAGAACGCCCGGCGAATGCCGAGTCAGGAGGCCAGCTTCCGCAATCTCTACCTGAACCAGCGGGTGGAGGCATTCAGTCCCTTCGTGACGAAGACGGTGTGGGACTCGTGCGGCGCGGCACCTGCAGTTCTCAAGAGGGACACTCCGATATACGCTGGCCTCGATCTGTCCTCGACCACCGACCTCACGGCGTACGTCGAGATCGGTCAGGTTGGGGGTGTGTGGCAGGTGGCTCCGACGTTCTGGCTCCCCGAGGAGGGGCTGAGAGAGAAGGCGCGGCTGGACAGAGTGCAGTACGACGTGTGGAGCGACGAGGGCTATCTGGAGGCCTGCCCCGGCAAGTCGGTGGACTACCGATACGTGGCCGACTTTCTGGTGGACCGCATCAGGGACGCCAACGTCAGGAAGATCGCTTTCGATCGGTGGGGATTCAAGCATCTCAAGTCGTGGCTTCTGGAGGCCGGACTCACCGAGAAGAAGATAGAGGACACGTTCGTCGAGTTCGGGCAGGGGTTTCAGTCTATGTCCCCGGCCCTGCGCTCGCTCGAGACGCTGATTCTCAACAAGCAACTGGCGCACGGCAAGCATCCGGTTCTGTCGATGTGCGCGGCGGTGTCCGTGGTCAAGCGCGACCCGTCCGGCAACAGAAAGCTGGACAAGGCTAAGTCGAGGGGAAGAATAGACGGCATGATAGCTCTGGCGATGGCTGCAGCGGTGGCCGAGAGTACGGTACCCGCGAAGAAGGTCGCGCACGACCTCATGTTCGTCTGAGAGCTGGGCGACTGCGTCTGTAATAAATCTCTCATGGACAGTATCACCCCTCACTGCGATGAGAGTGGCTCGTCCCCCCTGAGTCAGCAGGCGCAGTCGCTCTTTTTAATTGTTCCGCCGAGACTGATGGAGGAGGCCCGCCGAGTGTTCGCCGGGTCGAACGTAGTGCTGATAGAGCAGCAGCAAATTCCCGTGGGCGAAGACTAGAGGAGACATGGCAAGAGAAGTAAAGAGCAAAGAGATCGCCTATGCCCGACTCGACATCAAGTCGATCGACAAGCAGAAGCGAGTAATCACGGGAACGGCGACTACGCCTACTCCCGACAGAGTGGGCGACATCGTTAATCCGCTCGGAGTCGAGTTCAGGAACCCTATGCCGCTGCTGTGGCAGCACAGGTCCGATCAGCCGATCGGACTCGTCAGGTTCGAGAAGCCGACAAAGGCGGGTATCAAGTTCGAGGCCACCTTGCCGCAGCCCGCAGATCTCAAGAGCGAGAATCTGCGGAAGCGCATCGAGGAGGCAATCGAGAGCGTAGAGCTAGGGCTGGTTCGCGCTACGTCGATTGGATTCAGGCCCATCAAGTACGCCTTCATGGACGACGGAGGCGTGGACTTCCAGGAATCGGAGGTGATGGAACTATCGCTAGTGACGATCCCGGCTAACGCCGAGGCCACCATCGCCACCATCAAGCACTTTGCTACCAAGTCCGATATCTCGGACACCGCTACGATTACTATCACACCGCCCCAAGCTGTCGCTCCGCCGCGAGGCGATAATGTGGTCGTTAAGACCGCGCCGACTGTCAAGGCATCATCAACACGAAAGGAGACATCCAAGATGTCTAAGACAATCGCGGAGAAAATCTCTGCGTTCGAGGCGTCGCGCGCTGCCAAGGCTGCCGCGGTCGCCAAGCTTCTCGAGGGCGAGGGTGACGAGATGGTCACGCTCAACGCCGAGCAGCAGGAGCAGCACGACACACTGATGCAGGAGATCAGGGACATCGACGCGCACCTTGTTCGACTGCACGACGCCGAGAAGCTGGCAAAGGAAGCAGCCAAGCCTGTCACCGCAGAGACAATCACGGAAGACAAGGCGCGGCAGCCCATTCGCGTCACGGCGATTCATGCCAACGTGCCGAAGGGTCAGTCCTTCGTGCGCTACGCTCAGGCTCTCACGGCTGGCAAGGGAAGCATCGATCAGTCGATTCGCTTCGCCAAGTCGGCGATGAAGCGCGGCGGATGGGACAACACCCCGGAAGTTCTCGACTGGCTTGAGCTCGACGTGAGCTCGATCATGCGCGAGAAGGCCGCGGTCGGTGTCGGTACTACCACGGACGCGACTTGGGCCTCGCCGCTCATCGCGTATAACGTGCTCTCGTCGGAGTTCATCGAGTATCTCCGCCCGAACACGATCATCGGCCGCATCCCCGGTCTGCGTCGCGTTCCCTTCAACATCCAGATGCCGCGCACCACAAGTGCGACGTCAGCCGGATGGGTCGGCGAAAACGCGCCGAAGCCGGTCAGCGCGATGGCCTTCGATACGGTTCAGCTCCGCTGGGCCAAGGCGGCAGGCATCGTCGTCCTCACGGACGAGCTGGTGCGGTTCAGCAATCCGTCGGCGGAAGCCGTCGTGCGGCAGGACCTCGTGGACACTATCACGCAGTTCCTCGATCGTCAGTTCGTCGATCCCTCGGTGGCCGCAGTCACCAACGTGTCGCCGGCCTCGATCACGAACGGCGTGACTGGCGTCACCCCGACTGGAACAAACGAGGCAGCGCTCCGCACGGACGTCGCCACGCTGTTCGCGAACTTGCTCACGCTCAACTTGTCGCCGTCCGGCGGCGTGTGGATCATGACACAGCAGCAGGCTCTGCGGCTGTCGCTCATGGTGAACTCGCTCGGTCAGCCGTCCTTCCCGAACATCAACGCGGAAGGTGGCACGCTGTTCGGCTATCCGGTCGTGGCGTCGGAGAACATCCCGTCGACGACTGGCTCGCCGACGGAAGGCTACCCGATCATCTTCGCGGTCGCGAAGGAGATCCTGCTGGCCGACGACGGTCAGGTCGTGCTCGACGCAAGCAATCAGGCGTCGATCCAACTTGACTCGGCGCCTGACTCGCCTCCGGGTGCGTCCACTGCTTACATCTCGATGTGGCAGATGAACATGACCGGTCTGCGTGCCGAGCGCTGGATCAACTGGCTGAAGCGCCGCACTGGCGTCGTCCAGTTCATCTCGTCCGCGCTCTATCGCTAAAGCGGAACTCCGGGTTAGCTCACTCCTTCCTCTGAGCGAGCTCGGGTGGAGAGGGCCGGTACGGAGTCGCCCCCGGCATCGGCCCTCTTTCCTTCCTCACTCATTAGAGAATTCAGCATGAGAGTAATTACTCTAGTCGTTCTCATAGTTGCACTGACGAGCTGCGCGCACGCGAACAATAAGCGCGGCTCGTGCAGCAGTGATCCAGTTGGTATGATCGCCAACTCCCTCAGGCTCTGCAAGTAAGCTGCCGTCTCGGGTTGCAGCTCTCATCCGCAGCGGTGAGAGTGAGTCTGTCGTGAGACAGGTTTACAGAGACGGCGGCACCCTCTAAACGGGAGTAAGACTAATGACGAAGACACTGAGAGCAGTGGTGGCGTTTCCCTACAACGGCGAGTTCAGGAATCCCGGCGACAAGTTTCCGGCCGCGAGCGACAGCGACGCAGATCTCTTGTCGCGACTCGGCAAGGTGGAGGTCGTGAGACAAAAGGGCGATCAGCCGCCCCAGCAGTCAGCTCCGGCTCCAGCTCCCGAGAAGATGGAGACCACCGCGGTCAAGGCGGAGGAGACCATCGCGAGCGACGAGGAGAAGCCTGCCACTCGCCGCGAGAGGGTGTACCGGCGGCGCGACATGAGGCCAGAAGAATGAGACTCTTTGGCTACGAGATCGGTAAAGTTAAGGCTCCCGTTCCGGCGACGACGACTCCGGTTGGATGGACGTTCAACGGTCCGGGGGACTGGCTGAACAACTGGCCGACCGTTCAGGAGCCGTTCACCGGAGCGTGGCAGCGGAATATGGACATGCGCTTAGAGAGCGTGTTGTCCTTCTACGCCGTGTACGCCTGCATCAACCTGATAGCTGGCGACATCGGCAAGCTCACTCTGCGGCTGGTCGAGAAGAAGAAGGAGAACGTCTACGAGCCAGTCGAGGTTCCGGCTTTCTCTCCCGTTCTGCGGAAACCTAACGGATACCAGACGCGCCAGCAGTTCATGGAGAACTGGATGGTGTCGAAGCTTACCTCGGGCAACACGTACATCCTGAAGGAGTACAACAACGCTGGCACCGTCAGCGAGATGCACGTTCTGCACCCGGCGATGGTCAGGCCGATGGTGTCGGACCTGGACGGGTCCATCTGGTACTCGGTCAGCAACGATCCTCTCGTCGTCGAGCAGAGGCCGGACACGGACCTGATGATCCCGGCGCGGTTCATCATTCACGACAGATTCCCGCCTCTCGGTGGACACAGGCTCTGCGGCGTCGCGCCGATAACTGCGTGCGTGCTGGCTGCCATGCAGGGCATGAACATCCAGCGCAGCTCCAGCACGTTCTTCGCGAACGGTGCCAAGCCTAGCGGCATTCTCACCAGCGACCTGACGATCGACGAGACCACAGCAAAGCGCCTCAAGGATCAGTGGGAGGCGAACTACACTGGCACGAAGATAGGCAAGGTCGCCGTTCTCGGCGACGGCCTGAAGTACGCGCCGATCATGATCAGCGCGCAGGACTCGCAGTTGGTCAGTCAGCTGAAGCTGACCGCAGAGATCGTGTGCACCGCGTTCGGCGTTCCGCCTCACAAGATCTTCATCGGCCAGATGCCGAACTACAACAACATCGAGGCTCTGGACCAGAACTACTACTCGGGCTGTCTGCACAAGTTAATCGAGGCCGTGGAGTCGTGTCTCGATCAGGGTCTTGGGCTGGAGAAGGCGGAGATAAACTACCAGACGAACCTGAACGTCAAGGACCTGCTGAAGATGGACACGCCTACCAAGGTGAAGACGTACATTGAGTCCGTCCGGGGCGTCCTTACCACGAACGAGGCTCGCGAGGAGCTCGGCTACGACGAGGTGAAGGGCGGCGACGCAGTGCTGAGCCAGCAGCAGAACTACGACATCGCGGCTCTCGCCAAGAGGGACGCCAAGGAAGATCCATTCGCCAAGGCAGAGACAACGCCCAAGACGCCGAAGAAGCCTGCTCAGGACGCGGGAGACTCAGGGCAGCCCACGCCTCCGCCAGAACCAAAGATGATAACTGATCAGCGACCTCAATTGTCAGTGGAGGAGCGCAGTGCAGCTTATCAGAAAGGCTTCAATGACTGTGCCGCTGCATGAGCAGACTGAGTTCCTGAGGGAGCTCGGCAAGTACGTTCGCGAGCAGATCGAGCTCGCGGTCAAGCCGTATCAGGTGAAGATAGAGGAGCTGGAGGCGCAGATACTGCTGCGCCCCGTCATCGACGAGGCAGACGTGGTGGAGGCGGCGCACGACGCCGTCGTCAAGAGTCTGCCCAAGCCGGAGAACGGGAGGGACGGGAGGGACGGCGAGCCCGGGAAGGACGTAGACTACACCTTCGTCAAGTCCCTCATCGACGAGCAAGTCGAGACCAAGATCAGGCTGCTGCCCCCGGCCCGTGACGGCAAGGACGGCGTGGACGGCAAGAGCGCAGCGATCGACTACGACAAGGTGACCGAGATATTAAACGGATGCATCGGTCAGTACTTCATGGCGTATCCTGTCAAGAATGGTGTTGATGGCAAGGACGGCATACCGGGTAAGGACGCGGAGCCGGTCAATTACACGAAAATCTGGTCGGAGATTCACGAGAAAGTACGTCAGCATTTCGAGGACTATCCTGTCAAGGACGGCAAGGACGGTGCGGACGGAAAAGATGGCGCGGACGGTGCACCGGGCAAGGACGGCACCAGCGTAATCGCTGATGACGTCTTGCCAGCGATTCTGCTGTACACGGAGCAGACCGTCGAGAAGCTATTTACTCAGTGGCCGAAGCCGAAGGACGGCAGGGACGGCGCAGACGGCAAGGATGCAGTCGTCGACTGGGAAAAGGTCGCCGTAGAGGTCAACGAGAGAGTACTTTCATACTTCGAGGCAAATCCAGTGAGGGACGGTGAAGATGGAGCTCCGGGCAAGGACGGCACGTCTGTTACGATCGATCAGCTTATTCCTGTGGTCGCTGACGCTGTCAGTAAGAGTGTTGCTGGTCTGCCTAAGCCTCCTCACGTTACTGGTAGTGTTATCGACCGCGACGGTGTTCTTAATCTTATGCACAGCGACGGGACATCTGTCAAGGTTGGCCTTGTGGTCGGCAGAGACGGCACTAGCCCCTCGCTTGAGCAGATTCGAGAGATGGTTAAGAGCGCTGCCGCAGAGCTACCTCGACCGAAGGACGGCGCAGACGGCAAGGACGGCCGCGACGGCATCGGGTTTGAGGACATTCGGTTCGAACAGATCGACACACGAAATGCAAGACTCGTCGTCACCAATCCAGACGGATCAAAGTCCAAAGAGTTTTCACTGATTCTGGTTGGTCAGGACTACAGAGGAATGTACGACGAGAGCGCGGAGTACGTGAGAGGCGACCGAGTGACACTCGGAGGATCGGAGTGGCACTGCAACGTTCCGTGCAAGGGAGTACGTCCAGTTACCGACGACGAGAATTGGTCGCTGGCAGTTAGACGTGGAAGAGACGGCAAGAAAGGTGATCCCGGTCCGAAGGGCGAGAAGGGTATGGACGGTCGCGACGGACGCGACCTGACGCAACTAGGCTTCGACGGTTCAAAGACGTGACGTCGCGGTCAAACACTTCTCACAGGAGACAACGGCATGACTATCGGTAATACGACTGAGACCGCAATCTTGAAACTTACGTTTCAGGCTGTTGCGTGGGCGAACTACGCGGACAACGCCGCGACTACACCGCAAACCGGCGTCGGTGTCTCGCTGCACACTGCGGATCCGGCGGACGCCGGTGACTCGACGACCTCAGAGGTCGCGTACACCGGATACGGGCGCGTCAACGTCGCCCGAACCACAGCGGGATGGACCGAGTCGAGCGGCACCGTCGTGCCAGCAGCGAACATCGACTTCACCGCAGGCACCGGCGGCACAGGTGTCGTCACTCACTTCGCCACGTCGAAGACGACCGCGGCGGTTCCGACTGGTGCGCAGGCCATTCTGTGGAGCGGCACGGTGTCGCCGAGCATCAATACGGGCAACGGTGTGACTCCGCGCTTGACTACGGCGACCAATATCACGCTCGACTAGACTACAACAAAAGAGGGAGGACCAATGCAGACTGTTCAATTGCCGGATCACTCGGCGGAGTTCCGCCGCTGTCTCGTCGACTGCGACACGGAGGGAGTCAGGAAGATCTGGAAGCACGTTGCTCCGAATATGCCTCTCCCCGAGACAGACGAGGACACACTCATCTGCATCCACATAACGCGCACGGCAACGGAGCGACTCCCGTTTCGCTTCCGCGCCTACTCGCACTCGTGGTTGCGCGAGCGCTTCCCCGTCAATCCGTCGCAGATACCGGACAGTCTGAAGCCGAGGGCCGAGCGCATGTACCCGCGCATCGTGTCGGCGGTCGGAATCTGCGTCGCCGGTTTCGGCAACAAGAAGACTGAGTATCACCACTATGTCTCGAAGAAGCTCTGCGACGTGGTGGCCGAGATGTACGCGGACGGCATCGAGGACCCGGACTTGATAAAGGCGAGAATGAAGGTGGTCCACGACAGACTGAGGAGCGAGCGATGACCAGTCTCGTCGTGAAGATGCTCGAGGACACTCTCGAAAAAGCGCGAACGGAGGGATTCAGCAGTCTATGTCTCTCCGTGACCGGACCGAACGGAAACTACTACAACTGGTCGACGGGCGAGGAGATCCAGCAGCTTGAGCTGATCTCGTCCCTGCACGACAAGCTGCGGGCGCACGTCGAGAACTGGCGTCCGTACGACGAAGACCCGAAGCTAGACGCGAGCTTCGCCTGCTATCACTGCGCCAGCGTGCCGACAGGCTTCGACTTCCTGACGTGGCTGTTCACGCAGGAGCTGTATCGCATCGACGAGGACGCCCCTGGTCCTCTCAAGGTAGCCTTCTGGCAAGGCAGACACCCCCAACCAAATCCGTGGCTCGACGCCGTGTATCGTCCGCTGATCAAGATGATCGGCGGCGTAGAGGACGACCGAGCTCTGCGGCGCATGGGGGCCGACGTGCACGTCACTAGGACTATGGCTGCACTGTACCGTCTCGGCGCGAAGTTGCCTCCGCTGAGAGCGGCAGGCGACTACGACTTGCCGCGCGGCGTTGTCACGATCACGCTTCGGGAGACCGACAGCTTCCCGCATCGCAACAGTGATCTAATAACGTGGTACGAGTTTGCCCGCTTTCTCAGGGCCAGAGGCGAGCAAGTGGTTGTCGTTCGCGATACGTCCAAGGCAGATGAGCCAATAACAGGGTTTGAGACCTGCCCATTCGCGTCGCGTGACCTCGACGCGCGGATGTGGCTGTACCAGAACGCCAAGCTCAACTTCTTCGTCAGCAACGGGCCGTGGATGCTGGCCGGACTGACGGAGAACGTTCCCTACGTCACCTTCGTTCAGCCGGAGGAGATGGACTCCAAGTACGACGCCAACAAGCCACACTTCTGGAAGCTGAAGATGGGCGTCGAGATCGGCGATCAGTTTCCTTGGGCTGGTTCTCATCAGCGCATCATCTGGAAGAAGCCGACGTATGAAGTTATTCTCGATGCCTATCGAAAATATTGTGATGATAACTTAACACAACTTGAGAGAGGCGCAGCTTAGCGTGACGCTCAGCAATGTTGCAGGCATCGTTGGAAAAAACGGGTTGCTGCGTGTCGTCGTTACGCAGCGCTGGCGCTTCCGTCACCATGTCAAGAAAAATGAGCACCTCTACATCGTGCCGGATTTACAGGTTCAAGAGCCTGTCCCGTGGCACGAAATTCCCGCCCTGATCCGCAACGTCGAGCGGCACGTTTTCACGCAAAATCCGCCCGCAAATAAATGCGGCGAGTGTCGGCAATGCTGCATAACGGCGGAAGTTGTCAGTGGTACTTGGCGCAAAGAGGCACACAAGCCTTGCGAGCATTTATGTGAAAAGGGTTGTGGCGTTTATTTTGACAGACCACGCGCGTGCGCGGAATACAAATGTTTGTGGCTGCAAAGTCAGGGTGGAAATAGACCGATGTCGGCAACGATGCGACCTGATCATATCGGAGTAATTTTTAGTAAAAATAACTATGATTCAAAAACCCTGTTTGTTGTCCTCGTCAAAGGTCGTGAAGAGCAATTGAACGCAGAAGAGGTTCGTGAGTTCATAGCACGTGAAGAAGGTGAAGGTGCTGTTAAAGAGATTATAGAATGACGCAAGTCTTTCTCTTAAAAACCGACACTTCGCCTTGGAGCAAACCAGGCGATTGGGCCGATGCCGGTCACACCGTCGAATTGGTCGGCGCCGGTGGACAGGGGCCTGTCCCGGCCGCTCTGAGCCTAGGAGGTGGTTCAGGCGGCTCGTATATGAAGCTCACGTATTTGTCCGGCGCGATGGGCGCGACCACGCCGTTTCAAATCAAAGGCAACATCACAAGCACTGCTTACGCTGCAACCGACTCAACAATTTGGGAAGGCACTACCGCTACCAATTCATACGAGGCAAAATCAGGATTTGCGGCCAATAGTATTAGTGGAGTCACGGGGCAAAGCCCGGTTACAAACGGAACGCCGTCCCCGATCCTCTACACGGTTACAACGAGCAGTGCCGGGGGTAATTCTGGCGGAGGTACAAACGCCGTCAGCAACGGTGCGGGCGGTGGCGGTGGCGGTGCGGGCGGACCGAGCGGAGCGGGAAGCGCCGGAGGCGGTGCGGGTACCTATTGCGCGGGCGGCGGCGGCGCATCGGACGCACAGGGCAGCGGCACCGGAGGAAACGGAGAAACAAATGGTGGTGCTGGCGGCGGCAGCAGCGGCGGTGCTGGCGGTACTAGTGGAACACCTACTGGTGGAACTGGCGGGGCGGGAACAGGATCGGGCGGCGGCGGTGGATTTGGTAACTCGTCCGCTGGTGCTTCCGGCGCTGGCGGCGCTGGCGGCACCGATAATCAATACGACTCATCGCACGGTTCCGGCGGAGGCGGAGGCGGAGGCGGTGGCTCAAACGTAAACACGGCGGGTTTCAATTCTTCGGGCGGCGGTGGTGGGCAATACGGCGGTGGCGGCGGCTCCGCCGGAAAATTACGAAAGGCGGGAACAACTAATGCGGGCACCGGCGGTGATGGCCTTATCGTCATCACCTACACGCCAGCAGCGAGCGGATCGACTACTGGGTCGGCTGCAGGAACTGGCGCTGCGAATGCGACTGGCCGCGCCATTATCTCTAGCACTGGCAGCGCGAGTGGAAATGGTACGGCATCTGCAACGACAACGGTCACTGCTTCATCGTCGGGGTCAGCGCAAGGCAATGGTACAGCGAGTGCTGTAGGAACAAGTCTTAAGTCAGCAAGCGGTTCTGCCGCAGGAACGGGCACAGCAGCAGCGGTCGGTGCCACGATCCTAGCAGCGGTCGGTTCTGCGTCAGGAACGGGTACAGCAGCCGCAACTGGTAAGCAAACTTCTGCGGCAACAGCGTCAGCATCAGGAACCGGTACTGCAAACGCTGTAGGTGCTCAGACATCAGCGAGTATCGCTTCAGCATCAGGAACCGGAACGGCTTCAGCTACCGCCACTGAAATACGATCAACAATTGCTTCCGCATCAGGCGTCGGTTCCGCATCAGGCGTCGGTTCTATAATATCAGCGGCAATTGGATCAGCATCCGGTACAGGAACGGCCAGTGCGACCGGGACAGGGATTAATTCAAGCACTGCAAGCGCCGCAGGTACAGGCACAACTAACGCGACCGGCACCGGAATTTTCTCAAGTGTCGGAAGCGCCGCAGGTACAGGAACAGCAAGCGCTGTCGGTGAAACCCCCGGAGGCGGTTCGGTCGGCTCTGCGTCTGGTGTCGGTACAGCCAGTGCGACAGGAACAGGAATTGTTTCAAGCATCGGTAGCGCGACCGGTACGGGAAGTGCGAGCGCAACGGGCGCTGCGACATTTGCAGCAACGGGTGCTGCGACCGGAAACGGTACGGCCAACGGTGTTGGACGTTCTACTTTCTCCGCAACTGCAAGCGCCACTGGTACGGGTACTGCAAGCGCCACTGGACGAGCGACGGCTGCAAGCATTGGTAGCGCCGCTGGTACCGGAGCAGCCATCGGCATCTCCGACACCGGAACGAGTACCGGACAGGCCTCTGGTCAGGGAACGGCAGCGGCGACAGGACGTGCGTTCTTTGCAGCGATGGGCGCTGCAGCGGGGACCGGAGCTGCGAGTGCCACTGGTCGTGCAACTGTTTCGGCTACAGGGTCCGCTGCAGGAACGGGTGCGGCCAATGCACAGGGTACGGGGATTGTCTCTTCAGTTGGTAGTGCGTCGGGGACGGGCACCGCTAGTGCCACTGGCAACAACATCAGTTCAGCTAGTGGAGCGGCTGCAGGAACGGGCACCGCTGCTGCGACTGGTGCACAGACAAATGCGTCGACTGCGAGTGCCTCAGGAACTGGTACGGCCTCAGGAACTGGGGCAACAGTTCTCGGCACGATTGGTAGTGCAAGTGGAGCGGGCACAGCTTCCGGTCAAGGTCGTGCAACAAATGCATCGACAGGATCAGCTTCCGGTCAAGGCGCAGCAGTCGGCGTCAGCGCAGCTAACAACATAGTGTCAGCAGTCGGATCAGCTTCAGGAGCTGGCGCTGCAAACGCAGTGTCGATAACGATAGCCGGAATGGTCGGCACGTCTATCGGACTAGGTAGAGCTGCCGGTGTTATTTCAGTTGTTACAACTGACGCCGTCGGAAGCGCGTCAGGAATTGGTACAGCTTCCGGTGTTGCTATATGGACAGCAGCGGCAAACGGTAATGCGCCTGGAATAGGTCT
>Ga0070665_100000614_pt1 | contig 48924 bp, 45 predicted proteins | sample KBSS13metaG_FD_65862 | JGI IMG/M metagenome (GOLD analysis project Ga0070665, IMG submission 65862) | Switchgrass rhizosphere microbial communities from Kellogg Biological Station, Michigan, USA - KBS S1-3 metaG | ecosystem: Host-associated > Plants > Roots > Rhizosphere > Soil ...
TTCAGCATCAGAATCGGCCCCAGGTCAGGGCGACGTTAAGACCACCGGGCGCACGTCACTCACACGGGTGGCGAACGTCATGCGTCCAGGGCCTCCGCGAGCCGGGCCCGTGCTTTCGCCGTCGCGGCGTCGTCGGTCGCCTCCAGTAGACGGCGGGACCACACCGCGACCAGCAGGAGACGTTGCCTGTCGGCGACGACGATCTTCCCCGCGGCCCGGACCTCGTCGTGATGGACCGGGCGGCCCGCGGTCCCCTGCAGGATCCTGACGGCGTCGGTGACTTCCTGGCGGTACGGCATGACGATCTCCCCTCGCTGGGCGGCACAGGTTCACCGCGGGGGAAGCGCAGCCCGACGAGACTACTTCGCCGGCCGCTTGTCGAGCGCGAGGGACCGCAGGACGCTGCCCTTCCGGACCCCGAGATCAGCCACCCGGAACGGGATGGCGTGCCCGCGGACGACCGCGTCGTCCGGGACGTCGGCCCGCATCCCCTCGGCGACGAGCTCGCGCAGCTCGCCGAAGGTGAGGAACCCCTGCGGGTCGTCGGTCTCCAGCTCTGGCCAGGTCGAGTTCAGGCCCACGGCCGCAACCTCCATGCTCGAGCGGCCGGAGCGAAGACAACTCGCTCGACCGCGTCTTGAATTCTCCGCCACGCCGGCTCCGGATCGGCCAGCAGCACACCGATCAGGGCTCCGCCCGGGGCCGCGACGGCGATGGCCAGCATCGTCTCGACTGTGCTGTTCATCGTGCCCGCCGAGTCGCACGCCCAGCATGGGCAGGCACGTCGTAGCGCTTCTGGGTAGCCTGCCGCGTCATCCCGAGGATGGTCGCGATCTGCCCCCAGCTGCGGCCGTTCGCCCGGGCCTTCGCCACCGCGGCGCTGACGGCCTCCTCGGCGGAGGCGACCGCGCCGAGGGCGTAGGCGATGTCCCGCAGGTCCTTCGGGTCGTCGACCTCGACGTCGTCTGCGTTCGGGTCGAGCTGGTCGAGCCAGGCCTCCGCGTCGGCGGCGGCCTGCTTGAGCTGTTCGCGCGTGCGTGGCATGTGCATCACCTTGGAAGGGGTCGGCGGGTCAGAGGAAGCGGTAGAACTTCCTCCGGAGCGGCATCGCGTGGATCGTCACGGCGTGCTCGGTGTCGGGGTCGAGGACCACGAGTTCGAGCAGGCGGCCGTTGCGGTCGGCGGCGATGACGAGCACGCGGTGGGGGTCGTCGCCCTGCAGGATGGTGCGGAGCGGCAGCCGAAGCGCGTGCAGGATGTCCGCGTTGGCGATCCCGTGCTTCCGGGCGCTGTCCGCGATCTCCATGCCACTTATGTTACCGGACCCTGCCTGCAAAAAGCAAGATAAGTTGCCGACGTTTCGGGTCCGGCGACCCCGCCTCAAGCCTCCGGATACATGGCGTCCTCGATCGCGCGCTGCAGAGCCTCGAACTCGCCCTGCTGCTTGCGCGTGAAGATCACCGAGTTCTCGTCGTTCGCCGCGTTGAAGGTCGCCGACCCGGTCCGGGCCGTGCGCTCGTTCCCACCCGAGATCGTGAACTGGATGAACCCGTTCGTCATCCGACCCGCCGGCTTGAGCTGGATGGCCGTGATCGAGCGGACCGGGATCCGCTTCGCCCCGGTGGCGCCGGTCAGCCCCGCCATGCCCTTCTTCACGATCTCCACGAACCGGCCGTCGAACGACACCCGGCCGCCCGCGTAGCCCTTGGCCTCGACGACCTCTGCGCTGCTCATCCTGATCTCCCCCGAGTCGGTGGTCATGCCCCGCTGTCGCGGGCCGTGGCCTGGTTGCTACTCCGCGCGGCAGCGGATCGTCAGTCCTGACGAGGACCGTCACCCGGCCGAGTGACGACCGCGGGGCTGGTCGGGGTCCGTCACGGTCACCTCGGCGCCGGTACCGAGATGACGGACACGGCCGCCCTCGGCGAGCACCCGCGCGAGCCCATGCGACAGGCACGCCACCACCGCGAGCGCGTCGACCTGGACGACGACCTCAGCGCGGCGGCAGCATGCCGGATCCGCGCACCTCACGGGGCGCTCGTTTCGTCGTCGAGCTGGTGGCGGAGGTAGCCCGCCATCTCGGTGAGGATCGTGTGCCGCTGCCCGAGCCGGTCCGGGTTGTGCGGCAGCCGCAGCACGGCGTCAGCGCGATCGAGGTAGCCGCGCAGGTCGCCGACAGCCCGCGCGGATAGCGTGACCGGCCGGTCCGGCGTCGTTACGTTGCTCATGGGTCCCCTCCCGGGGGGATCAAGGCCCCGGCCGGTGTGTGGAGCACCGCGCCGGGGCCGCCTTCGTTGGATCAGGCGCCGTAGCCCATCAGAGTGGGCCGGGTCGGCAGTCTTCGGAAAATCCGGCAGAACCCGGCAGATGCCGAAGATCAACGACCGACGCTGCCAGGCAATGCCCGAACCGAAGTACGTCAGCACCGGCGAGGCCGCCAAAGCCCTCGGCGTCAGCGAGCGGTCCCTGCGTCAGTGGGCGATCGACGGCGTGCTCGTGCCGGACATGGTCACCCCCGGCGGCCACCGGCGGTGGGACGTCGAACGCCTCCGGTTCGAGCTTCGAGCCGGGGTCCGCCGCCGCGCCGCCGACGAGGACGAGTAGCCGGGTCACGCCGCTGCCGCCGTTCCGCCCGGTGGCGTCGTCGGTGGGCGCCGCCTGGGGCTCTTCGGTCGCAGCCCCCGGCCGAGCTTGTCCAGCGCGGCGACCGCCTCCGACCGCTCCGTCTGCACGTACCCGCGCGTCGTGTTCGCGGACTCGTGCCGCATCAGGTCCTGGACCAGGAGCACGTTCTTCGTCTGCCGGTACAGCACCGTCCCGAAGCTGTGCCGGAGCCGGTGCAGCGAGTAGGGCATGCCGATCGACCGGAAGAACGCCCTGGTCTGCATGCTCACGTCGTACGGGCGGGACGGGCGACCGCCAGGAGCGGTGCGGAAGATCGGGCCCGTGGAGCCGATCAGGTACGGCGCCAGGTCGGGCTCGACGTCGCGCGGCACCACCAGCCGAAACGGCTTGTTCCCCTTCCCGACGCCGTCGATCACCAGCCTCCCGCCGACCTGCGAGATGTTCTCCCGCCGGATCCCCGCGATCTCCATCGCCCTCAGCCCCATGAAGGCCGCCAGCACCAGCCAGACCCGCATCGGCCCGTGCTGCCCCTGCGCGCAGATCAGCGCGGCGGCGAGGTCGTCGTCCGGGACGGGCCGCGGCTTCCGCGGCGGGACCTTGGGCTGCGGCAGGTTCATCGTCGGGTCGACCTCGATGTGCCCGTTCTGCAGCAGCCAGGCGTACCAGCGGCGGACGTGGCTGGTGTAGCCCGCCACGGTCGAGATCGACACGGTGAGGCTGGCCTGCCACGTGTCCAGATCCTCCGGGGTGGCGTCACGGAGCGAGCTGTCCTCGGGGAGGAAGGCGGCGAGGCGGCGGAGCACGCCGTGTCGGTACCGCTGGGTGACTGGGGTGGCGCCTGTCCGGCGGAGCCAGTCGAGGTGCAGACGGACGAGTCGCGCGTCGGATTCGGTCATAGCCATGCGAAGTGGATGTACACGCAACGTGTTGCCGCCGTCACGCTGCCGTGTCATGTTCACCGACCTGGCTCGGACCCGGCAGAGTGGCCGTCGTCGCGGCGTGCCCACGCTTGCCGCTCGCCTCAGCACTTCGCCCGGCCAGCGGGAATGCGATCACGGTTGCCTGTTCCGTCGAAGAACACACGTGCGTAACCCGGCTTCCGTATGGTCGACTTACCCCAGCCGAGCGGAGGTGGTCGCGTGCCGGACCGACAACCCCAGACCCTCGTCGTCGTCCCCGAGCCGGGGGAGGAGGCGCCGGGGGCAGGGAGCCCGGACGTGGGAAGCACCACGTCGCTCCCGCCGGGTGCCAGGGTGCTGTTGCTGAACGCGAGCTTCGAACCCCTGGCCGTGGTCACGGCCAAACGCGCGATCGTGCTGATGCTCTCCGGCAAAGCGGAGTGCGTCCAGGCCGCCCTCGAGGGCGCGGCCTTCCACTCCGAGAACCTCACCGTCCCCGCGCCGTCGGTGATGCGCCTCTCCCGGTACGTCCGGGTCCCCTACCGCCGCGCGGTGCCCATGACCCGCGCCGGCGTCCTCCGCCGGGATCTGCGCCGCTGCGCCTACTGCGGCAAGAAGGCGGACACCATCGACCACGTGATCCCCCGCAGCCGCGGCGGGGCGCACTCGTGGGAGAACTGCGTGGCCGCCTGCAAGGCCTGCAACTCCAAGAAGGCGGACAAGCTCCTCGACGAGCTGGGCTGGGTGCTGGAGAAGGCCCCCAAACCGCCGAGCCGCGCTGCGGGTGGGGTGCTGGTCCTCGCGGTCGAACCCCACCCGGCCTGGGAGCCCTGGCTCGGTGCTGCGGCCTGATCCCTGCAGGCGACGCAGCCCGAGCACAAGGCCCACCGCCGAACGCCCGGCTGACGTCGCCGCGCGCCCGGTGACCCGGGTCGGCCGGGACCGGCTACCCCAGCGGAGCGAGGGCGAGGACCTGGTCCGCGATGAAGGTGTGGCCCGCCTCCGTGGCGTGCACGTCGTCGTCCGAGCACATGTAGGTGAGGCGGCAGACGGTCTGGACGGGTATCGGGACGGTGCCGTCCGTGGTGGTGTCGAGCGCGTCGTACCCGCCGGTGAGCTGCGTGATGTCGACGAACTCTGCGCCGGCGGAGGCGTAGGTGTCTCGCAGGACCGGGTTGAGGTGGGTCTGGAACACCTCCTGCGAGGCGCGGGCGTAGTCCTGGTATCCCGGTTCGGTCCGCGTGTAGAGGCCGAGGTACGAGTCCGGATACGTGAGCCCGACGATCGGGACCGACGGCCCGACGAGGGCACGGACCCGGGTCAGGATCTCGGTGAGGTTCTCCCGCAGCGTGGTGGACGCCGCGGTGAGGCACGCGGTGGTCGCCGGGTTGGTGCGGAAGTCTCCCGAGGCGTTCGTGTCGCTCAGGCACCGGGTCACGTCGTTGCCACCGACGACGATCGTGACGAGACGCACATTCCCGGCACTCGCGGCCAGGACGCGCTCGGCTGCGGCGAGCTGGGGCTCGGTCGGGTACGGCGTGCTGTCGCCGCCCATCAGGTTCGAGGCACACCCCGCGACGCCGACGACGTCCTGCGAGGTCGCCCCCGAGCAGGCCAGGTTGACCATCTGGAGCGGTGTCCCTGCCGCGTTCACCCGAGAGGCGATCTGGTTGGGGAAGGCGAAATCGCTGGTCTTGCCGGAGGAGTAGCTGCCCGGGTTGGTGCCCGCGGCGTAGGAGTCGCCCAGCGAGAGGTAGAGGCCCTTGGCGGGATCGAGCGGGACCGGTTCCGGCGCGGGGGTGACGGCCGGGGCCGTCGATGCGGCGTTCCCGACCTGGCCCGTGCCGGTGGCGGCACACCCCGCCGCGAGCAGGATCGCCACCCCACCGCACGCGGCGGCGAGATGTCGGCGGAGCGGGACGTGCATGCTGCTTCCCCTCGAGGTCGGCGGCCCGGCGGGGGCGGCGCGTGCCGGGGCGCGCCCGTGGCTGCAGCGTTGCGGGAACCGGCCGGAGGCTCGAGGGCCAGTATGCCCAACTCGGCGGTGTCGCCGTCCCGCACCCGGTAACGGACCGAAGGTGGGTGCTGATAACGAACTGTCCGTTCCGTCGACCTCACAGGAGATCCGCTCTCACCCCTGGAAGTGGATCACCCACTCATGAGGAGGAGGCCGCATGGCCGACACCACGCTGACGATCCCGGCCAACCCGCGCATCGCCGTGCTCGGCGACAGTCTCGCCGCGGGCCTCGGAGTCCGGGAGAACTCCTACCCCCGGTTCCTCGCCCGAGACCTGGGAGCCGAGGCCATCCTGATGAAGGCCAAGGCCAGCCGCCGGGTCGACGAGTGCAGCGCGCTCGTCCCGCGGTTGGACAAGTTCGAGCCGGACCTGGTGCTGATCAGCACCGGTCAGACGGAGAGCCTCCTGCACCCGCGCAGGGCGGTCCAGCAGGTCATCGACGACCATGGCCCCGGCAACTGGAAGGGTGTCGTGGGCCTCGACGCCCGGCCGTACTACTCGGAGGACCCGCGCGAGCGGGTCCGCGAGATCGGCACCACGGTGGCGAAGATCGCCGTGAAGAACCTGACCATCCGCCTGGGTGGGGGAGCGCCGCGGATGTCGCACGAGGTGTACCGCCGTGAGCTCGACGCCTTCCTGGACCTCATGGAGGAGCGGGGGTGGCCGGTGATCGTCTCCGGCGTCGGTTTCGTGAACCCCGTCCTGTACCCGCGGTCGAGGAAGAACCTCGAGGTCGTGGAGTCACTGCAGCGGGAGCTGGTCGCAGCACGGCCGAACGCCCGATACGTCGGCCTCAACGGGCTGATCGACTTCTCGCGCGAGACCCTTGCCGACCGCTGCCACCCGTCCGTCTACGGGCACCGGAAGATCGCGGACGCCCATCACCGGCTGCTGACCGTGGTGCCGCGGGGCGAGCTGGTGCCTGCCCAGGCCACCGCTGAGCCGGTTCCGGCGGAGTCGTCCGATCGCAGAGCGTCATCATCGGCGCTGTAGCCCAATCGGGTACACCGTTTGGAGTAGTTGCCGAGATGTCCGTCACACTGTGTGTGTGAACAGCAGGATATGGCCTGGTTCATGGGCACGACGGAGTAACGACGTCATCTGAAATGACGAGTCTGGTCGTGTGTGCATGAAGTGTGTCCGCGGGGGCTCGAAGGGACATGCGACGCCAGACGACTACGGACGGTGCCCGATGAATCGCCCTGCCCAGCTCCGGCGGTGGTCGCACTGAGCAGCGAGATCGGTCAGGGACCCTCGCCGTCGCAGGCGGTGCCCATCCCCACCCAGCGGGAGGAGGCGCCCCCCTCGCGTCGGCGGAGCCCGGAGGCTCGGAGCCGCACCCCGCGCTGGGAGCGTCGCTACCAGCGCGCGGTCGTGGCCTCGGACGCCCTCGCCGTCGTGACCGCGGTGGGCGTCGGGCTGGCCACGGGTCTGCTGTGGACATTCGAGATGACCTCGGTGGTCGCGTTGGTGGCGGGCGGCACGACGCTCGGCATGCTCTACGCGGTGTTCGCCACACGTAGCTGGGACGCCCGGATCCTCGGCCAGGGTTCCGAGGAGTTCAGCCGGTTGCTGCGGGCCGTCATCTCGAGTGCGGTCGTCCTCGGCATGGTCGGGCTGTTGCTCGGCGCCCCGGGCACGAGGCAATGGGTGTTCGGGGCGATCCCGGCGGCGGGCCTGCTCGCCGTCGTCGGTCGGTATCTCCTGCGGCAGCGACTCCACCGGTTGCGCCGCGAGGGTCAGTGCCTGCACCCCGTGCTCGCGGTGGGGGACGAGGACGTGGTCCTCGACCTGATCCGTCGCACGGTCAAGGACCCCTACCACGGATGGGAGGTCACCGGTGCCTGCACTCCCTCGGGGACCGGTCCGGGTGGCCTCGCCGAGATCGAGGGCGTCGCGGTCGTCGGCGACCTCGAGGCGGTCAACCTCACGGCACGGTCGGGCGGGTACCGCGTCGTCGCGGTCGCGCCCGCGGCCGGGTGGAGCAACCGCCGGATGCACCAGCTCTCGTGGGACCTCGAGGGCAGCGGGATCGAGCTCGCGGTGCAGCCGCGGCTCATGGAGTTCGCCGGGCCGCGGCTGCACGTCGCACCGGTCGACGGGCTGCCGCTCCTCAAGCTCACCGAGCCGGTCTTCACCGGAGTGCCCAAGATCGTCAAGGGCTGCATCGACCGGGTGGGCGCCGCTCTGCTCCTGCTGCTCTTGGCGCCGGTGCTCCTCGCGATCGTCCTCATGATCAAGCTGGACGGCGGGGGACCGGTCTTCTTCCGACAGGTCCGGGTCGGGCGCCGGGGCGACGAGTTCCGCGTGATCAAGTTCCGCACGATGGTGGTCGACGCGGAGCGGCTGCTCGCCGATCTCGCCGTGGCCAACGAGGCGGCGGGTCCCCTGTTCAAGATGCGCAACGATCCCCGGATCACGCGCGTCGGGGTGGTGCTGCGCAAGTACTCCCTCGACGAGCTGCCTCAGCTGTTCAACGTGCTCGTCGGTTCGATGTCCCTGGTGGGTCCGCGGCCGCCGCTGCCCGCCGAGGTGGCGACCTACTCACGCGAGGCGGAGCGCAAGCTGCTGGTCAAGCCGGGGCTGACGGGGCTGTGGCAGGTCAGCGGCCGAAGCGACCTCAGCTGGGAGGAGTCCGTGCGGCTCGACCTGCGCTACGTCGAGAGCTGGACGCTGGCGCTCGACGCGATGATCCTGTGGAAGACCATCGGCGCGGTGACCAGGGGGACCGGCGCCTACTGAGTCGCCCTCGCCGTCGGCTCAGAGGTGGGAGCGCAGAAGCTCCAGCAGCCTGCGGTCCAGCTTGTGGCCGCGGAAGTCCTCGTAGGCGACGTCCGCTCGCCCGCTGTCGAGGATGCCGAAGTCTCCGTAGAGGCCCCACATCGCCCAGCCGAAGCCGGCGTCCCGCCAGAGCGAGAGGTAGTCCTCGGTCCAGCGCAGGGACACGTCGTGCGGGGCCGCACGGTAGACGCCGAACTCGCCGACGTGCACGGCCGTGCCCGCCTGCTGGACGCGCACGAAGGGATCGATGTCCTTGCGCTTGAGGTAGCCCTTGTCCACGGTGACGAGCTGGTCGTTCTCGTACTTCTGCAGCGGCCAGGTGGGCGTCGGCCAGCGCTCGTCCAACCAGGGGGCGTCGAAGCTGCTCAGCTCGCGCGGCGAGTAGCCGCGCGCGCTGATCGCGACGTCCGGCCCGAAGTCGATGGGGACCGGGTCGTTCCCCCAGCCGCGAGCGTCGACGATGATCGGCCGGTCCGGGTCGACGTCCCGGATGGCGGAGACGAGCCGTCGATGGACACGGTCGTAGGCCTCCGCGCTCACGTCTCCCGGTTCGTTGAGCAGGTTGAAGCTCAACTGCGCCGGTGGGATGTCCCGGAAGCGGTTCGCGAAGTAGGCCCAGTGGTACGCGCAGGCGTCGAGGGCGTAGGAGTCCGTCCACAGATCGAGGGGCTCCGCGGGGGAGTTCACGCAGTAGCCCGGCGCCCGATGGAAGTTGATGTTCACGTGAATGCCGCGGTCCGCGCCGAGCTGCACGGCCCGTACCAGGTTGTCCTCGATGGCGAAGGGATCGATGGTCATCCACCCGGCCGGGTCCGGAGAGGACCAGAACTGGTAGGAGGTGGGGAGCCGGACGAACGTGAAGCCCCATTCCGCCAAGACGTCGAAATCGGATTCCTCGTACCGCTTGTACGGCAGCCCGGCATTGTAGATGTCGAGCAGGTTGAAGCCCTTGTATCGGGGCAGGGAATCGAAGAACGTCGCGGGGGCGGCGGTGCTCGGGGCTGCACACCCGAGCGAGGCGAGGCCCATGCCGGCGACGGCGGCGGTCGACAAGAACTGTCGTCGGTCCATTGTGTGAATGCGCACCCTCTGCGGTCGACCTCGAGCGATCCGCCCGACGTGGCTGCGGCACAGGCCGCCGCTGCACAACCTAGTGCATGACGGACCCTCCTGTGACTGCCTGCCCGAGTCGTCACCTCGACGGGACGGCGTCGAGTGACCCACGCCACTATTCGGGCGGATGTCCTGGCGAAGGCCGAGCGGTGTGTGATTCGTCGGTAACGCGGGACCGGCCCGCTGCGAATGACCTGATGTTCAGAGCAGAGTCACAGCCGCACCCCTGTGCATGGAGAATCGATGTCGTTGCCGAGGGTTCACCTCGTGCTGGGCACAAGGCCCGAGGCAATCAAGATGGCACCGCTTGCCGTTGCACTTCGGAACAGTGGAATTCTGCAGCCGGTAATCGTCGCCACCGGGCAGCACGATACTCCGGTCGACCAGGCGCTGGCCGCATTCGACCTGGAGCCGGACGTCCGGCTCGCGCTCGCCCGCACCACGGGATCGCAGCCGGAGCTCGTGGCTCAGGTGGCCACCGAGCTGGACCCGATCCTCGCGGGCTCGGCGGCGGTGGTGGTCCAGGGGGACACCACGACGGCGCTGGTCGGCGGTCTGGTGGCGATGTGGCGCAGGCTCCCGGTCGTCCACCTCGAGGCGGGTCTGCGCTCGGGTGACCTCTCGGCGCCGTTCCCCGAGGAGGCCAACCGGCGGATGCTCAGCGTCTTCGCCGACCTGCACCTCGCCCCCACCCGCCGTGCCGTCGAGGCGTTGGCCCGGGAGGGGGTGGACGGGGACCGGGTGCTGCTGGTGGGGAACACCGTCGTCGACGCGGTGGTCGCGATCGCCCGACGGGCCCGGAACGAACCGCCGTCGGACCCCGGGGTCGCGGCGGCGCTGCGGGAGGTGGAGGCCGGCCGTGGGCGGCTGGTGCTCGTGACGGCCCACCGCAGGGAGTCCTGGGGCGAGCCCCTGGACCGCGTGATGACGGCGGTCCGGCAGGTCGTCGACGACCATCCGGATGTGCTGGCGGTCGTGCCGACCCATCCGAACCCCGCGGTCCGTGACCAGGTCGAGGCGGTCCTGGCCGGTCACCCGCGGATCCGCACCACCGGTCCGCTCGCGTATCCCGAACTCTGTCACGTGTTGTCCCGCTCCACCCTTGCGCTTACCGACTCGGGTGGCATCCAGGAGGAGGCGCCGTCCTTCGGCGTTCCCACCGTGGTGCTGCGTGAGGTCACCGAGCGGGTCGAGGCGGTCGAGAGCGGCTGGGCGGTCCTGGTGGGGACCGATCCCGAGGAGATCTCCGTGGCGGCCAAGCGTTTCCTGGACGGGGACTTCGCCCGGCCGAGCGGGCCGAACCCGTTCGGCGACGGTCGGTCCGCCGAGCGTGGCGCCCAGGCGATCGCCTGGCTGCTGGGCAGGGCCGAGCGGCCGGAACCGTTCACACCGTGAGCCGAGAGCGGGGGGCCGCGCTCGTGCCTGTGCAGTCGAGAGGGGACATCGTGGACGAGGGACAGCCCATCCTGGGGGTGGACGGGCACACCGAGCTCTCCCTCCGGGGGATCCGGGACACCTTCAACCCCACCGAGGCGCTGTGGGACCGCCAGCTGCGCGCCGGCGTCTGGGCGCCGACGCTGGGGACCGAGTCGATCACCAGCACGCTGATCTGCCTGATCGGGGTCGACCGGTGGGACGCCGCGGCATGGCCGTCCCTGGGCGCCACGCCCGCCGCGGCTCTCCGGGCGGCTCGCGAGCGGCTGGCCGGTACCCCCTACCCGGGCGGGCTCGGACTGCTGGTGTGGGCGAACGCCCTGTACGGGGACGCCGACCTGGAGCAGTTGCTCCGCGAGACGGGACTGGACCTCGGAGACCGCCGTACCTTCAGCGCGGGCCTCACCTCCATGGAGGCGTCCTGGCTGCTCTCGGGGCTGCTGCACGAGTACTCCCGCCGACCTGCGACCGGCACCCGCGACTTCGTCGACGCCGTGCTCACCGACGTGCACCAGCGGCTGGACGCCGCGGGCTCCGGACTCATGCCGCACGCCACGACACGGGCGCCGCTCGGCCATCGCGTCCGCAGGCACGTCGCGAACTTCGCCGACCAGATCTACGCGCTGCAGGCACTGTCCTTCGCCTCGATGACCATCGACTCGGCAGGGTCCTACACCCGCGCACGCACCCTCGGCACCCGGCTGCTCGAGCTGCAGGGGCCGCTGGGACAGTGGTGGTGGCAGTACGACTCGCGCACCGGCGCGACCGCGGACCGGTACCCGGTGTACTCCGTCCACCAGCACGCGATGGCGCCGATGGCGCTGCTCGCCTACAGTGCCGCCGCCCGCGAGCGGGGGGACGACCCCGGGATCGCCGACCCGATCCTGCTCAGCGCGGGCTGGGAGGAGCGCAACGAGCTCGGGCTGTCGCTGGTCGAACCGGGCCGGACGATCTGGAGATCGGTCGAGATCGAGGCGGGTCGGCTCGGCCGCACCGCGCGGCATGCCCGCGTGCTCGTCGGCCGGGGCGCGGGCGAGCCGACGGACCGGCTGCCCGCACTGGTGCTCAACCGTGAGACTCGGCCCTACGAGTGGGCCTGGCACCTGTACGCGCAGGCGATCCTCACCGGCCGCGAGCGCTCGCTCCACCTCGTCTGATCATGAGCGCAGACACGGACACGGGAACCGACGAGGACGTGAACCCGGCGGAGACCGTCGACCTGATGGGGTGCCGGTTCGACACCGTCGACCTGCCCACGGCGGTGGGACGGACCCTCGGGTGGATCGACCATCCGGATCGCCGCTCACACACGATCGTCACGGTGAACGTGGCGATCCTCATGATGATGCGCCAGGATCGGCAGCTCACCGCCGCGGTACGCGCCGCCGACATGGTCGTGGCGGACGGTGTGCCCCTGGTGTGGGTGTCCCGGTGGCTCGGCGAACCCCTGCCCCACCGGGTCACCGGCGTCGACCTGATGCTCGAACTGCTGCGGGTCGGCTCCGAGCGCGGCGTGTCGGTCTTCCTGCTCGGGACCACCCAGGAACGGCTCGACGTGCTCGTCCGCGTGGTGGCCGAGCGCTATCCGGGAGTACGGATCGCCGGGAGCCGCAACGGCTACTTCACCGAGGACGAGCACCAGGAGGTCGCCCGGCAGATCCGGGACTCCCGCGCCGACCTCCTCCTCATGGGCATGCCCGCCCCGATGAAGGAGATCTGGAGCGAACGACTCCGAGACGACCTCCACACCCCCGCGATCCTGGGTGTGGGCGGCGCGTTCGACGTGCTGGCCGGGTACGTCAAACGGGCGCCGGTGCCGATGCAGCGGGTCGGGCTGGAATGGGCGTGGCGGTTGATGCTGGAGCCGAGGAAGCTCTGGAAGCGCTACCTGGTCACGAACCTGACCTTCCTGGCGCTGGTCGCGTACACCCCCCTGCGCCGCTTCATCGGACGCTGACCCGACAGCGGAGAGGCCCGGCAGGCTCAGCCTGCCGGGCCTCTCGCGTGGTCCCGCAGGTCTAGCGGAGGGTCGCCGAGATCCGGGCCGCCACCGTGGTCACCGCGGGCTCGGCCAGCAGCGACTCGTGGTTGCCCGGGATCGAGGTGACCAGCATGTTCGGTGCGCTCCGCTTCCACACCGCCAGCTGGCTGCCGACCATCGGGAGCTGCTCCTCCGCCTCGTAGTAGACGACCGCACCGCGGTACCGAGCCGGCAGATGAGCGTCGAAGACCTGCTGGTAGTTCGCCATCTCGGGATCACCCTGGACGTCGTTCTCGACGGGGCGCCCGAGCCTGCGCCGCGCGAACCGGACGGCCGCACCGGGTGCGTCCGCCTTGACCTTGTCCAGGCGCTGCGACCACCGCTTCGCTCGGATCTCCGCCGGGGACAGCACGGCCTCCGGCGAGGCGACGTCGATGAGGCCGAGGTAGGCGATCTCGCGACCGCGCCCGGCCAGGTGGTTCGCGGCCTCGTAGGCGACCAGGCCACCGAACGAGTACCCGAGCAGGGAGAACGCGCCCTCGGGGTGCGCCTGCGCCAACTGCTCGGTCACGTCGACCGCGACCTCGGCGATGGACCGTCTGCTCCCGTCCTCCCGGGACACGTCCGGGGCCAGCCCGTACACCGGGCGGTCGGTGTCCAGCCTGCTCACCAGGGTGTGGAACGAGTTGAGCTGTCCCAGGACGTCGCAGAGCAGGTACACCGGTCGCCCCTGGCCGGGGCGCAGGAGCTTGACCGTCGACGCGCCCGCCCGGCGGGCCGAGACGACCGCGCGGGCGAGGCCCTCCGGCGTGGGGCGCGCCAGGAACTCGCGGATGTCGACGTCCGCGCCCAGCCCGACCTTGACCCGGCCCAGGATGTGCACGAGCAGGGCGGACGAACCGCCGAGGTCGAAGAAGTCGTCGGTGGGATCGATGTCGGCGAGGTTGAGGTGCTCCTCGAGCAGGGCGAGGACCGCGCGCAGGGTGTCCTCGTCGACCTCGACGGCGTCGAGCTGCTCCGGCGAGCGAGGGGCGGCGGGTGACGGGCCGAGCGGCGCGGCCGATGTGGAGGCCGCTGCGGGCGGGACAGCCGTCGCGTGGCCTGCCGTGGCCGTCTCGGACCGGGGGGCGGGCACCGGGCGGCCGCGTTCTCGCACGGCTCGGGTGATCGCCGCGAGACTCTCGGGGTTGCGCAGGGCGGACTCGTTCGCGACCCGGTCGCCGTTCACCGCGTCCCGGGCCGCCCTCTCCGAGGGCTTGCCGTTGTGCGTGGTCGGGAGCTCGGACACCGCCACCACCAGCGACGGAACATGTGCGGCGGAGTTCTGCTCGCGCAGCACCCTGCGGATCGCGCGATCGAGCGCGGCGTCGAGTGTCGCGCCCTCCGCGAGGCGGACCAGCAAGACCATTCGGGTGGGGCCCGCCCGGTTCGGGTCGCGCTGCTCCACCACCATGGACTCGGCGATCTCGGGGACGCCGCGCAGGGTCCGGTAGATCTCGCTCGGCCCGATCCGGACGCCGTTGACGTTGAGCACCCCGTCCGACCGGCCGTGTAGCCGCGCCGTGCCGTCGGTGTCGAAGTCGATCAGGTCGCCGTGCGTCCACATGCCCGGATGGTCGACGAAGTACGCCTGGTGGAACCGGCTCCCGTCCGGGTCGCGCAGGAAGCCCACCGGGCGCGACGGGAAGGGCTTGCGGCACACCAGATCGCCGATCCGCCCCACGAGCTCGTGACCGTGCTCGTCGACCGCAGCGACGTCCATGCCGAGGCTGCGGACCTGGCTGCGTCCCTTGCGGACGGGCAGCTCGGGATGTCCCATCAGGAAGCAGCCGATGATGTCGGTGCCGCCCGAGACCGACTGGACCGGCACCGGGCCGACGGCCTCGGCGACCCAGTCGTACTGCCACTCGTGCAGGACGGAGCCGGTGCACAGCACGCTCTTGAGGGTGCTGAGGTCGAACTCCGTCCGGGGGCGGTAGCCGGCGTCCTGGCACAGCTGCAGATAGGCGGGGCTGGTGCCCAGCACGGTCACGCCCTCCTCGGCGACGAGCCGCCAGAGGGTGTCCGGGCCGAGGATCGGACCGTCGTACGTGACGACGTGGGCACCGCAGGCGAGGCCCGACAGCAACCAGTTCCACACCATCCACGTGGTGCTGGCGTGGAAGTAGAGCGTGTCCGACGGGCCGAGATCGGTGTGCAGCCCGAGTTCCTTGACGTGCTCGAGGACGGTTCCACCGGCGCCGTGGACGATCGGCTTCGGAGGCCCGGTCGTCCCGGAGGAGAAGAGCACGAACAACGGGTGGTCGAACGGGAGGCGGGGCCATGCGGCCGGGGGCGCTCCGGCCGCCGCGTCGACGAGGGCCGACAACCGGACCACGGGGACCGCCGATTCGGCCGGGAGTGCGAGGTCGTCGAGGACGACGATCGCGCGGACGGTCGGCAGGCCCACGACGAGAGCCGCCGCCTGCGCGTCCGCGTCCCCCGGGACCAGGGTCCGGTCGATCAGCAGCAGGCTCGGGTCGACCTGCTCGAACCGGCCCAGCAGGGCCGGGACGGCGACGTCCGGGGAGGCGGTGGCCAGGGTCGCGCCCAGCGCTGTCACGGCGAGACCGACGACGGCCGTCGTGGCGTTGTTGGCGGCCACCGCGACCACGCGGTCTCCGACGCCGAGGCCGTTGCGGGCGAACGCGGTCGCCGTGGCCCGGACCCGCTCACGGAGCTGCCCGCGGGTGAAGCGCTCGGCGGGACGGTCGCGGTGCAGCGAGGTGAGGGCCGGTGTGTCGTCGTCCACCCCGGGGATGGGGCGCAGCAGAGCCTCGGCGTGGTTGAGTAGCAGGTCGGGGAAGAAGCGCGCGGACTCGACGTCCTCGCCGACCAGGACCTTCTCGGCCGATCCGGACCACGGCAGCCCCGACCAGTCCAGCAGGGCGCGCCAGAACTCGGGCGCCTGGCGTACGGACCAGTCGTGAAGCTCGGCTGGTCCGGCGAACGGGTGGCCTGCCCGCTCCGCACAGAGGGCGGTGAAGTCAGCCATCCGGGTGACGGGTCGGGCAGGAGCGGACGGTACCTGGGTCACTCTCTGGTCCTCGACGGCTGCTCCATCCTCGTTACAGGACGTGTGCGACTCCTCAAGGTGGCCACGCAGCGTCAACATGTGACCTACTTCATCATCCCTGCCGTGGTGAAACATCGAGTAGGCCGTAAGCGACTTCAGGCCTACCGGGGCACCGCGGCTCGCCGGCACCGACGTCTCGTGCGCTGCGGTGGCGGTGATCCTCTCCCGGTCTCGGCCGAACGTGGCACCCGAACGGGGGTCACGCGCAAGTACGACGAGGGAGACACGGTGGCCAGCCTGCGCCCCCTGACCCAGGACGACCGGATCTACGTGGCCGGCCACCGCGGCCTGGCGGGCTCGGCCATCTGGCGTGCCCTGGAGGAGGCGGGCCACACCGACCTGGTCGGGGCTCGTTCCTCGGAGGTCGACCTGCGGGACCGGGCGGCCACCTTCGACTACATCGGCGCCATCCGGCCGTCGGTCGTCGTGCTGGCCGCCGCGAAGGTCGGTGGCATCGCGGCGAACGACGCGTCGCCCGCGGACTTCCTGTCGGAGAACCTGCGGATCCAGACCAACGTCATGGACGCGGCCCGCGAGGCGGGGATCGAGCGCCTGCTGTTCCTCGGTTCATCCTGCATCTACCCCAAGTTCGCCGAGCAGCCGATCCGAGAGGACAGCCTGCTCACGGGCAAGCTCGAGCCGACGAACGACGCGTACGCCATCGCGAAGATCGCCGGGATCATGGCGGTGCAGGCCACCCGCCGACAGCACGGGCTGCCGTGGATCTCGGCCATGCCGACCAACCTCTACGGGCCGGGGGACAACTTCGACCCGGAGACGTCCCACGTCCTCCCCGCCCTCATCCGGCGCTTCCACGAGGCGGCCGAGGCAGGGGCGGACGAGGTCACGCTGTGGGGGAGTGGCACACCGCGGCGCGAGTTCCTCCACGTGGACGACCTGGGCCGGGCGATCGTCCGGCTGCTCGGCGTCTACGACGATCCCGAGACGATCAACGTCGGGGTGGGCGAGGACGTCTCGATCCGCGAGCTCGCGGAGCTGGTGGCGGACGTCGTCGGCTTCCGGGGCGCGATCGTCCAGGACACCACCCGACCCGACGGCACCCCCCGCAAGCTGCTCGACGTGAGCCGGATCAACGCCCTCGGCTGGCGGGCCTCGATCCCACTCCGGGCGGGCATCGAGAGCACCTACCGCTGGTTCGTCACCCACCGGGCCGAGGCCCGGCTCGCCGGCTGACCAGGCCCGCACCCTGCCTAGGAGAGAAGACATGAAGCGAGCCCTGATCACCGGTGTGACCGGTCAGGACGGCTCCTACCTCGCCGAGTTCCTGCTCGACAAGGGCTACGAGGTGCACGGCCTGATCCGGCGCGCCTCGACCTTCAACACCTCGCGGATCGACCACATCTACACGGACCCGCACGAGGAGGGCGCGCGCTTCTTCCTCCACTACGGGGAGCTCACCGACGGTTCCCGACTGGTCACGCTCCTGCAGCGGATCCAGCCGGACGAGGTCTACCACCTGGGCGCCCAGTCGCACGTCCGGGTCAGCTTCGACGAGCCGGAGTACACCGGTGACACGACCGGCATCGGCACGACCCGGCTGCTCGAGGCGATCCGCATGATCGGTCTCGACTGCCGCTTCTACCAGGCGTCGAGCTCGGAGATGTTCGGCGCCACCCCGCCGCCGCAGAACGAACTGACCCCGTTCCACCCGCGCAGCCCGTACGGCGCCGCCAAGGTGTACGGCTACTGGATGGCCCGCAACTACCGCGAGGCCCACGGGATGTACGCGGTGAACGGCATCCTCTTCAACCACGAGTCCCCCCGCCGGGGCGAGACCTTCGTGACCCGCAAGATCACCCGTGGCGTCGCCCGTATCAAGGCGGGCCTCGACTCGACGCTCTACCTGGGCAACCTCGACGCGGTCCGCGACTGGGGCTACGCCAAGGAGTACGTCGAGGGGATGTGGGCCATGCTGCAGGCGGACGAGCCGGACGACTACGTCCTGGCCACGGGCACCGCCTACACCGTGCGGGACTTCGTCGAGATCGCGTTCGAGCACGCGGGACTGGACTGGGAGAAGCACGTCCGGTTCGACGAGCGCTACCTGCGTCCCTCCGAGGTCGACGCGCTCATCGGCGATGCCTCCAAGGCCGCGGACAAGCTCGGCTGGAAGGCCGAGGTCCTGACCCCCGAGCTGGCCCGGCTGATGGTCGACGCCGACTACGACGCGGCGCTCGCCGAGGTCAGGAGCAAGGGCTGACGTGACCATCCCCCACGAGGTCGACGACTCGCCCGTCACCGTCCCGTTCGAGGCGGTGCCGTCCGCACAGCCCGAGGCGGCACCGGTGTCGTCGGGCAGGCGTGTCGTCAAGGCGCTCGCCGCCTCGGGTGGGGCCAAGATCGTCGTCATGCCGCTCGCCGCGGTGGCGAACCTGGTCATCGCCAGGATGGTCACCGGGGCCGTGGGGATCGAGATGTTCGGCGCGGTCATGCTGATCGCCACCCTGAGCCAGGCCCTGAACTTCGCCGACCTCGGCGTCGGCGCGCCCGTCGCGACGGCGACGAGCAACCTCGACGGCACCGCGGCGACGACCGAGCGTTTCCGGCGCATCCTGCTCACGGCCGTCCGCACGATGCTGGTCTCGGCGACCGTGCTCGCGGTGGTCGCTGTGATCCTCGCTCTGCTCGGCCTGTGGTCCCCGGTCCTCGGGATCCCGGAGGTGACCGGGGGCCTGTCCGCGGGTGCCGCCACGGCCCTCGCCCTGCTCGCCTTCAGCGCGTCGCTGCCCTTCTTCATCGGCGAGGCGCTTCTGCGCGGCGGCGGTCGAACGCACCAGGCGGTGCTGCTCACCGGACTGTCGGCGCCGGTGTCGCTGCTGCTCACGCTGGTGTTGCACGTCCTGGACGCGCCGGTCTACACCTATGCGCTCGCGCTGCCGCTCGGTCTGCTGGCCGTGGCGCTGGGCTGCGGCTTCCGTGGGTGGGCCGTCTACCGGGACTCGCTGCGGGGGCTGCTCGCGCAGATCCCGCGCCCCCGCCGCTACCCCGGACTGCCGGTCGCGGCCATGGCGGTGCCGTGGTTCGTGATCATGGTGGGGCTGCCGATCGCGCTGCAGTCCGACCGGATCATCATCGCCCAGCGGGCGGCCGACGTGGAGCTGTCGCACTACTCGTACGTGGCGCAGCTCTACCTGCCGATGTGGTCGGTCATCGCGGTGGCGGCACTCGCCCTCTGGCCGGTGTTCGCCCGTGCCGAGCAGCGCCCGGGCGGTAAGCGCAGGAGCTGGTTGACGGGCACGGCCGTGCTGACCGTCGTGGCGCTCGTGTTCGCGGGCGGGCTGCTCCTGGTCGGCGATCTCGTGATCGGCTGGATGAGCGGCGGGGAGGCGCAGACCTCCTTCGGGCTGCTGCTCGGGTTCGCCGCGCTGCTCGTCGTCCAGGCCGTGCACGTCACCAGCGGGATCATGCTGATCTCGCCGTCGCAGCTCCGCTTCCAGGCGGTGTGTGTGGTCGCTCTGGTCGCGACCAACGTCCCGTTGTCCTGGTGGCTCACCCCCTACCTCGGGGCCCTCGGCCCGGTCCTGGTGTCCGTGGTGACCGTGTTCGTCTGCCAGCTCGTGCCGTGCGCGATCCTGGCATGGCGGGTGACCGGGCGGTCGGCGACCGCCGGTGAGGCCACCCCGTGATCCCACTCCTCGACCGCCCGGAACCGTCTCCGTGCCCGCACCCGATCACAGCCCGGTCCACCACAGGGTGCAGCCGCCCTCAGGCCCGTGACGCCAGGAGAACGAAGTGACCGCCACGCAATTCGTCCATGTGATCCGTGAGAGGTGGAAGGCCGTCGTCGCCTTCCTGCTCGTCGGGATCGTCGCCTCGGTGGTCGTCGGCATGCTCCGGCCGGTCACCTACACGTCGACCTTCACCATGCTCACCGTCGCTCCGGCGACCCAGGACGGCCAGGGTGCGTACGAGGGCGAGCTGCTGGCCCAGCAGCGCACCAAGTCGTACGTCCCGATGATCAACAGCGAGCGGGTCGCCGAGCGCGTGATCAGAGACCACCAGTTCCCCGCGACCCCGCGGGAGATCTCCGGTGCGATCACCGCGGTGAGCGGCGTCGACTCGGTGGTCACCACCGTCACGGTCAGGACGAACAGCGAGAAGGGGACCGCGGACCTCGCGACCTACGTCGCGGACGTGTTCGTCAAGTTCGTCGCCGACTTCGAGCGGAGCTCGACCCTAGGGGGCGAGCCCGTGGTGAACATGCAGATCATCCAGCCCCCCACACCACCGACCGCGCCGGCCTCCGGTGTCGTCATGTCCGTGGCCCTGGGCGTCGTGCTGGGCCTCGGTCTCGGGGTGGGGTACGCGATCGTGCGTCACCTCCTGGACCGCTCGGTGAAGTCCGGGGCGACCCTCGAGGCGCTCACCGGCGCGCCGTCCGTCGGCACCACCACTGTGGACGAACGCGCCGACCAGAGCCTGTTCGTGCGGATCGCGGGTGTGGACGACCCCACGATCTCGGAGGACTTCCGGCAGCTCCGAATCGGCGTCAGCGCACTGCAGACCCGGACCGGCGCCCGCGTCGTCGTGGTCACGAGCCCGACCCCCGAGGACGGCAAGACGACGACGGTGGTCAACCTGGCCGCGGCGTTCGCCGCGGCGGGCGGCCGGGTCCTGATCGTCGATGCGAACCTGCGCAGGCCCAGGGTCGCGGAGCGGCTCGGTCTGTCCTCCCGGCCCGGTCTCACCGACACGTTGTCCCGCAACGCCGAGCCCCACTCGATGATCCAGCGGTACGAGGCGGGTTCGATCGACGTCCTCACCGGGGGTGCGATCGCGGCCAACCCGGGGGAGCTGCTCGGCTCCCGGTCGATGTCCGCGCTCCTCGCCGAGCTGCGCACCTCCTACGACCTGGTCCTGGTGGACACCCCGCCGTTGCTGTCGGCCACCGACGCGGCCTCCGTGGCGCCCGGAACGGACGGTGTGCTGCTGCTCTGCCGGTACGGCCACACCACCGCACCCCAGGTCGAGCGGGCGTTGGGCATTCTCGGGTCGGGTGCGGCCACCGTGCTCGGCACGGTGCTGACCATGGTCCCCCGTGACCGGACCCGGGCCTGGATCCCCTACGGCTCCGACGTGACGGCGAACCTCTCGCCGGATGGGCCGCCCGCGGAGATCGATGCAGGTCCGCTGCAGGAGCGCATCGACGACGGCCCCGTGCTGCCCTCGCTCCCCGCCTTCCTCCCACTCCCCGAGGTCCGCGAGGTCACCGAGGAACCGGCGGCCGCCCCGCAGTCCGAGACGGAGGCGGACGGACGACCGGAGGAGAAGGGCGAGCCGGGGTCGGGCGGGCTGTTCGAGGTCGGGTCGGGGACGAGGAAGCCGGAACCCGCAGCCGTGGAGCCGGAGGAGATGGGCGAGGAGGAGCGGACGCTCCGCCGGGAGCAGCCGGAGCTGTTCCAACCGACGTTGCGCATGAAGGCCGCCGAGCCGGCGTCCTCGCGCGGGAGCAAGGGCTAGGGACACGACATGGCGGACTTCGCTGCTCCACCCCGCTTCAGCGTGGTGACCATCGCGTACAACGACCTCCCGGGCCTGCAGCGCACCGTCGCGTCCCTGGACGCGCAGGACCACCCGTCCTTCGAGCACCTCGTCATCGACGGCGCCTCCACCGACGGGTCGGTCGACTGGCTGGGAGGCCTCGCGGAGACGCCGTCCCGGACGATCGTGAGCGAACCCGACTCGGGCATCTACGACGCGATGAACAAGGGCCTCCGGGCCGCCCGCGGCGACATCGTCATCATGATGAACTCCGGGGACACGTTCTCCTCGCCGGACTCGCTCAGCATCATCGACGCCAGCCAGCGCGAGCACGGGTGGGAGTGGTCCTACGGCGCGATCCGGCTGACCGACACCGCAGGCAGACCAGTCGGGGCCTACTCGTTCGACCCGTTCAAGGCCCACCTGTTCACCCTCGGACTCGCCTGGATCCCGCACGCCTCGGTGGCGGTCACCCGGGAGCTCGCGGACAAGCTCGGGCCCTACCGGGCGGACCTCGGCACGGTCGCGGACCAGGAGTACCTGATGCGCGCCGCCGCCGTGGTCCCGCCGCACGTGATCACGTGGTTCCTCGCCGACTACGAGATGGGTGGGGTCTCCCAGCAGGGTTCCGCCCGACAGCGCGAGCTGGCCTGGCACCGCATGCGTGCGGAGACCGGGCAGCTCTGGCGCAACTCGCGCCTGGCGGACCGCGCCGTCGCGGAGACCCTGGCCCTGGGCCAGGCGCTCCGGTCGGTGGCCAAACGGGTACATGGCCCGGTGGCGTCGTGAAGGTGCTGCTGCTGGCGCACGCCATCGAGGGCGGCGGCGCGCAGGAGGTGTGTCGGGCGTGGGCACGGGCGCTGCACGGTCGTCACGACGTGCGCATCCTGGTGCTGGACAGGTCGGCCGGGTTGGCGGAGGCGCGCCGAACGCTGACGGGCATCCCGGTCGGCTGTGCCGAGGACGCCGGAGCGGTGTCCCACCGCGCGCGGGTCGCCCACGTGCGTCAGGAGGTCGTCGCCTGGCAGCCGGACGTCCTCCTGAGCCTGGAGACCTACCCGAACCTCGTCGCCTTGCTGGCCACCGCGGGGTTGCGGACGCGGACCGTCATCTCCGAACACAACGTGCCCTCGATCCTGTTGAAGGTGGAGGGCCCGGCGAAGCGGGCCCAGCTGGCCCTGGCCAGGGCGATCTATCGCCGGGCGGACACCGTGATCTGTGTGTCTCACGCCGTCGCGACCGACATCCGCTGCAACTTCGGTCTGCCTCCCGAGCGCGTCGCGGTCCTCCCGAACGGCGTGCTCGGCGGCGACGTCGAGGTGCGCGACACGCCACAGGCCCCCGCGCGGGTCACCGTGCTGGTGCCGGCGCGGTTGGTCCCCCAGAAGCGGCCCGCGCACTGCGTGGCGATCGCCGAGGCGCTGGCGGCCCGGGGCGCGAAGGTGACCCTCGTCTGGGTCGGGGACGGCCCGCCCGGCACAGCCCCCCTGCGGCAGACGAGGGGTGCCTCGCCCGTGGAGATCGTTCGCGAGCCCTGGCGGGACGACTGGCATCTGCTCGCCGACGAGGAGACCGTGGTCCTCCTCGGGTCCGCCTATGAGGGCTTCGGCAACGTCCTCGTCGAGTCCGCGAACCACGGCATCCCGGTCGTGGCGGGCTCCAGCGCGCTCGGTTGTGCGGACGCGGTGGTCCCCGGAGTCACCGGTTTCCTCGCCGCGACGGACTCCGCGGAGAGCTATGCCGACGCGATCCAGGAGGCGCGGCTGCTCACCGGCCCGTTCGCCAAGGAGAACTGGCTCCGGCAGTTCTCGGCGGGCGCGACCGCGCGCAGGCTCGAGACCGTGCTCCAGCCGTCCGCTCTCGCCTTCACCCTCTCGGCCCCCGCGGTTCCGACCGGGGCGAGCCGTGGCTGAGCGCACGCGGCTCCGGGTGCTGATGGCGGGCCCCGACCCCGCGGGCAAGGGCGGGATGGAGACCGCCGCCGAGCTGTTCCTCCGCCACAGCGGCGCGGACGTCCACTACGTGTCGACGTACCGCGCCGCGGGGCGGATCGGAAGGTTGTGGCGCTGGGCCGCCGCCTACGCCGAGGTGGTGGTGGCGCTGGTCCGCCGCCGACCGGATGTCGTGCACGTCCACCTGTCGGAGCGGACGAGCATCTTCCGCGACGGCGGGGTACTCGCCCTCGCGAGGTGGGCGCACGTGCCGTCGGTGCTGCACTGCCACGGCGCCGAGTTCGAAGCGTCGTTCCTCGCCCTCCCGACGCCGTTGCGGCGATGGGCGCGCAGGACACTCCGGAGCGCGTCGGCCGTCCTGGTGCTCGGCGACCGGTGGATCGACCGGTACAGCGAGCTGCTCGATCTGCCCGCCGAGCGGTTCACCATGCTCTACAACCCGGTCGAGCTGCCCGCCCAGCCGCCGGTCCGGCGGGCGGGCGAGCGGCCGGTCCGCGTCCTGTTCCTGGGTAGGCTGGGTGCCCGCAAAGGGGTGTACGACCTGGTCAAGGCCTGTGCCTCGCTGCCGGAGGCGATCCGTGACCGCCTCGAGCTGCGGATCGGGGGAGACGGCGAGGTCGCGGCGGTCCGCGATCTCTGCGGCGTCGAGCTGGGTTCGTCGGCCACGGTCCTGGGCTGGCTCGGTCCGGCGGGGAAGCAGGCCGAGCTCGCGGCGGCGGATGTCTTCGTTCTGCCGAGCCACGACGAGGGCCTGCCGATGGCCCTGCTGGAGGCGATGGCCTGGGGGCTCGTTCCCGTGGTCTCCACCGCGGGCGCCATGGGCGAGGTCGTCCAGGACGGGCGGAACGGCCTGCTCGTCCGCGCCGGGGACCCCGCGGACATCGAATCGGCACTACGTCGCGTGATCGCGGACGACGCCCTGCGCAGCGAGCTGGCCGGGGCCGCTCGGGAGGACGCGGCCTCGTTCGCCGTGGAGCCCTACATGGACAGTGTCCGTGCATTATGGACCGCCGCGGCGGCCCGATGACCGTGCTCGCACCGACCACCGACCACGCGGCGCCCGCGTCCGCGCCCACCACCCGGCGGGTGCTCTCGCACGCGCGGGACCTTCCATGGATCGCCGTCCTGCCGCTCTCCCTCGTGGTGCCCATCCTGGACAGCAATCCGCTGACCGCCGCCCATTCGCTGTGGGCGCCGCTCAGCCTGGTCATGCTGGTCCCCGCCTACCGCTCGTTGCCGCGGACCCGTCTGCGGCCGCTCTGGCTCTGGATGCTGGGCCTGGCGGCCGTCGGCATCATCGGGTCGGCCCAGCTGGCGGGCGCCTCGCTGTCCGAGGCCGTCGGCCCGGTCATGGCGGTCGGCAGCGTCGTGGGGACGGTGTACTTCGTCCGTGCGATGGCCCTACGCGGACCGCGGTATCTCTGGACGGCCACCGCGAGCATCGGTGTCGCCATGCTGGTCCACACGTACCAGATCCTCCCGTTGGCGCCCGACGCCGCGGGCAACCCGTGGAAGTTCGGTATCGGCTACTCCGTCTCGATCATCGTGCTCTCGGTGTGTGCGGCCGCGGGGCGGACCTGGCTCGAGGTCATCTCCGCGCTGGTGTTGGCCGTCGTGTCGTTCTCGGAGGCCACCCGCGCGATGGGCGTGGTCCTGGCACTCGCCGCGGGGGTGTTGGTCATCGCGCGGATCGCTCGCGACCAGCCGACGTTCACCCGGGTCGGCGGCAGGCTCTGCGTGGGTGCCGTGCTGGGCGTGACGGCGCTCTTCGGTGCGGACGCCCTGCTGAACAGCGAGCTGTTCGCGTCGTCGGCGGAACGCTTCGCCGAGCAGGCCGAGGTCAACGACAACTCGCTGCTCGCGGGCCGCACCGAGCCGCCCATCTCGATCGCCGCCATCAGCGAGAGCCCGTTCGTCGGGATGGGGCCCGAGCCGCACCCCACGAACGCGATCGTGGACCGGGCGATCTCCGTGGCGGAGGATCTGGGCTACCGCCAGATCGACCAGCTCGTCCGGTGGTGGACCCAGGACGACACGATCTACGTGCACTCGGTGTTGGCCGACACCTGGGTGCGTTCCGGTCTGCCGGCGGCTGCCCTCTACATCGCGGCGCTGCTGTGCTTCGTCGGCACCTTCGTGCGCGGGATCCTCGGGGCCGCCGTCCGACCGGCCCTGGCGATCTTCGCGCTCGCCCAGTCGGTATGGGACGTGTTCTTCTCGCCTGCCGCCTACGGCCAGCTGGTGCTCATCGGCCTGGCGATCGGCCTCTGCAGCGTGACCATCCCGAAGAAGGCGCCCGGCCTCCCCGACGGTCGCGTCCGAGTGACCGCGACCGGGGCCGTTCCCGATCCCCTCATCGGAGCCCGATGACCATGACCGGCCCCCTGCACACACTCTGCGGCGCGCACCACGTGCGCCTCGCGGGAGTCGAGATCTGCAGCCTCACCGAACGGGAGGTCGTCGAGCTGGCCGAGCGCACCTGGGCACAGGGGACCGGGTGCCGCGTCGTCACGGCGAACACCGACATCCTGCAGCTCGCGGCCCGAGATCCCGTGGCACGGGCACTGGTGGACGCGGCCACGGCGGTGGTGGCCGACGGCATGCCTCTCGTCTGGGCCTCCAGGATCCTCGGCGATCCGCTGCCGGAGCGGGTCACCGGCAGTTCGCTCATCTTCTCGCTCAGCGAGGCCGCTGCGGCCGCCGACCGCGGCGTCTACGTCCTGGGCGGCGCACCGGGCGTCCCCGAGCAGGCCGCCCAGCGGTTGCGTGCGCTGTACCCCGCTCTGCGCGTCGTGGGGACCGAGTCCCCCGCGTTCGGTTTCGACGACGATCCGGTGGCGGTCGCCGACGTCGTCGAGCGGGTCCGGCGAGCTGCCCCCGACCTGGTCTTCGTGGGGATGGGTTTCCCCCGCCAGGAGGTGCTCATCGAGTCGCTCGTCGCGGCGCACCCGCACGCCTTCTACATCGGCTGCGGAGCCGCGATCCCGATGGCCGCAGGCGTGCTCGACCGAGCGCCCGTGCTGCTGCAGCGGGCGGGCCTGGAGTGGGTGTACCGGCTGGTCCGGGAACCGGGTCGGCTCGCCCGCCGCTATCTGCGGAACGATCTCGTCTTCGCCATCGGACTGATCCTGAGCACCTCCTGGCGGCGGGGACGTTCCCGGGGCGGGAGGCCGCGCTGAGTCGCCGGTCGGCGCCGCGCGGTTCCGAGCCGGACGGGCTCACACGACCGGCGCGCCGAGGAGCAGACGGGTGGGGTGGAACGCCTCGGCGTAGCGGCACCCGGCCTGGACCCCGCGGATCCGGGCGAGCGCGCGGAAGGTCTCCTCGTCGAACCACGGGCGGCACACCTGTGACGGGTAGTGCTCGTGGAGGGCTGCGATCTTCTCCGAGACGCGACCCTCGGTCAGCGGCCAGAAGACGGCGGGCTGTTCGAGGTCCGGTTCGGCCTTGAGCACCTCGTAACCGAGGATGAGATGGTCACGGAACACCGTCGGGGCCAGCGTCGCCAGTCCGCGGTGGTCCTGGTGGCTGTCATGGGACGCGGTGGCGAGCACCAGGTCGGGATCACACCGGGTCCGCAGGTCCTCCATCGCCTCCTTGGCCCGGTTCCAGTGAGCGGGCAGCCGGCCGTCGGGGATGTCGAGCATGGTGAGCTCGAGCTTCGCCTCGGGGCAGAGCGCCCGCAGCGCCGCCGCCTCCTCGGCCCGGCGGACCGGATCGGCGCCGCACAGCACGAGCGCGTGGACCCGCAGGCCGGGCGTGCGCTCGCACAGGTCCCGCACGGTCCCGCCCGCACCGATGGCCACGTCGTCGCAGTGGGCACCGAGCAGAACGATCTCGTGGATCTCCTCGGGGCGCAGTACGGACATCATCGTCAGGCCTCCCGGCCGGTCAGTAGGCGCCGCGGCCGGTGAGCACCGCGCCGACGGTCTTCCAGAGAATGGTGAGGTCGAGCGCCAACGACCAGTTCTCGACGTACCGCAGGTCCAGGCGCACGGACTCCTCCCAGCTCAGGTCACTACGTCCGCTGACCTGCCACAGGCCCGTCATCCCGGGCCGGACGAGCAGCCTCCGGCGGGCGTCGTCGGCGTAGGTCGCCACCTCCGCCGGCAGCGGCGGGCGCGGGCCGACCAGCGACATCGACCCGGTCAGGACGTTCACCAGCTGGGGGAGCTCGTCGACCGAGTACCTCCGCAGCGTCGCGCCGATCCGGGTGACGCGCGGGTCCCGGGTCATCTTGAACAGCGGGCCGCGGGCGACGTGGTCGAGCTGTTCGAGCTCCGCCCTGCGGGCGTCCGCATCGACCGCCATCGACCGGAACTTGATCATCCGAAACGGGATGCCGTTGGCGCCCACGCGCTCCTGGCGGTAGAAGACCGGTCCTCGATCCTCGAGGACGATGATCATCGCGATCGCCGCGAACAGGGGCGCGGTGGCGACGAGCAGCAGCGCGGCCACGGTCCGGTCCGTGCTCACCTTGAGGACCCTGGCGACCCCGGTCAGGCGTGGTCGGGACAACCGGAGGACCGGCATGCCGTCCATCGGCGAGATGTGCAACCGCGGTCCCGCGACCTCCATCAGACCCGGATCCACCACCAGATCCGCGTCCGTGCCCTCCAGCTCCCAGGCCAGTCGTTGCAGCCTGCCCGGTCCCCAGCCGGGCGTCTTCGTCACCGCGACGACGCTGTACCCCCCGGCGGCCGCGAGCGTGCCGACCCTGTCGAGATCGCCCACCACGTCGACGCCGAGCACCGTGGTCGAGTCGCCGACCCCGGACTGTGTCGGGGTGCAGGCGCCGACGATCCGCCACCCGAAATGGGGGTCGCGTCTGCTTCGGACGATGAGGTCGGCCACCGCCTCGGCGTCGCCGACGGCCAGCACCGGGAAGGTGCACCGACCCCGGGCCCGCGCCCGGTGCAGCTGTTTGCGCAACAGGAACCTGCTGGCCGCGATGGCGAGGCCGGTCAGCGGGACCAGGACGAACACCCAGACGCGCACCGAGCTGACCAGCAGGACCAGTCCGCCGAGGGCCAGTACGACCGCCGCACCGACGGTCGCGTTGATGACCCGCCTGAACTCGGCCGAGCCCGTCCCGAGCACCGTCGAGTCCCAGGCCCTGGCCAGTGGGAGCGCCGCCACCAGGAGTGTGGCGCCGAGGAGGCCGCAGACGAGCTGTGCGCGGTTCGACGGGAGATGGGAACTCCAGACCGCGGACAGGGACACCGCTGTACACAGCACGATCACCGCGATGTCACCGGCGATCACCGCGCGCCGCAGCAGGGTCGGCCAGCGCAGTCCACTCCGGACGAGGGAGGGTGGCGAGTCGGCGACGCCCGTCCCGACGGACGTCTCACGGTGCGGTGGTCCGTTCGCTCGAGTCGCCCCCGGATGGCCGCGTTCACTGTCGCCCGCACGTGCCGGCGTGGCCATCAGCGTTCGATGGTCGCCAGCTCGGCGGCGATCGCAGCGTGCAGGGGTTCCCGGTCGATCGGGCTGTCCCACACCATCCAGGGTCGATTGCCGGACTGGTAGGCGGCCTCGAGCGCGGTGCGCTCCTTGACCGTGTCGGCCGGGTGCCAGAACCCCTTGTGGCGATAGCCGAACATCCGGCCGGCGCGGGCCAGCGGCGCGCACACGTCGCCGATCAGGTCGCACCCCTCGGACAGGTGGTCGAACACCTCGGGGCGGAAGATCAGGTATCCGCCGTTCTCCCACAGCGGCATCTGCTGGAGGCTGCTGATCGTGGACAGCCGACCGTCCTCGTCGACGTCGACACAGTGGAACGCGGACTGCGGTGGCACCGCCATGAGCCCACCGACGGCGTCGGCGGCCCGGAAGCGGGCGATCATGTCGTCGAGCGGTGCGTCGGTGAGGACGTCGGCGTAGTTCGCCAGGAACATCTCCTCGCCGCGGACGAACGGCTCGACCCGGCGGAGCCGCTCGCCGATCGCCGAGTCCAGCCCGGTGTGCACGAACGTGATCGTCCAGTCCTTGATGTCACTGCCGAGCAGCTCGACCTCGTCGCCGTGCAGCACGAAGTCGTTGGACGCGGTCTCGTCGTAGTTGAGGAAGAAGTCCTTGATGTGGTGGGCGCCGTAGCCCAGGCAGAGCACGAACTCGGTGTGCCCGAAGTGGGCGTAGTAGCGCATCACGTGCCAGATGAGCGGTCGAGGTCCGACCGGATGCATCGGCTTGGGCAGATCGGACGCACCATCCCGCATGCGCATCCCGTAACCACCACAGAACAGAACGACCTTCACAGCTGGCCCCCTTTGGACAGCTTGGAATGGTTGCTATCGCGCTGTCTCGGCGATGTGCGGTTCCGCGTTACCACCCGGACGCCGCCATCCAGCACTCTCCGCGGTTGGGCGTCACTTGATCGGAGTAACGCAGGACGATGGAGCGCCGAGTCGACAGGGACACGGTCCAGCGGTGGGGGTGGTGACGTGGCGAGCATGCGGTCGGACTCGCCGCACGACCTCGAGTACCCCGCCCCGTGGGTCTTCGCCGGTGTCTGCGGCGGGCTTCTGCTGGTCATCGGGGTCCTCGTCGGCGGGACGGCCGCGCCGAGCGCGGTGGACTCGTGGATCTCGGACGGGCTCGCGGCCGGCCCGGCCCGGCTCGCCGTCGCGTTCGCCGTGGACTGGCTCGGCGAACCGGTCGGGGTCGTCCTGCTCGCCGCACTGACGTCGGGAACGATGCTGCTCGCGGGCAGGCCGCGCCACGCCGTGCTGGTCGTGCTCGCCCAGCCGACGATCCTCGTCGCGGGCGACCTGATGAAGGGTCTCGTCGGTCGCACGATCCACGAGGGCAGCCTGAGCTACCCGAGCGGTCACACGGCCGGTGCGGTCGCCTTCGCCCTCGTGCTCGCGCTCTTCCTGGCCGACGTCGGTGGGCTCCGTGGTGCCGCCCGCCCGGCGGTCCTGGTGGCGGCGGGCCTCGCCACCGGTCTGGGAGCAGGCTGGGCGCAGGTCACCGTCGGTGCGCACTACCCGACGGACACCCTCGGCGGGGTGCTGCTCGGGTTCGCCGTCGTCCCTCCGCTCGCCTGGGCGGTCGACGGCGTCGCGGAGCGCCGGTCGGCGTCGGACGGCACGGGTCCTCGGTGACGGTGCGGGCGAAGGTCGGCAGGATCCGACGCGCCGCCGGGGGATCCGTCGTGCGCCGGATGGGCTGGGGACTCGCCGACCAGGCGGTCTCGAGCCTGACGAACTTCGTCGTCGGGGTGGTCGCGGCGCGAACCCTCGGGGCGACCGACTTCGGTCTGTTCAGCCTGGCCTGGGTCACGTTCGGACTCGTCCTGAACATCTCCAGGGGACTCGCGTCGGATCCGGTCGTCGTGCGGTTCAGCGGCCCCGCCGACCGGCGGTGGCACGAGGCGGTGCGACGCGGTACGGGCACGGCGGTGCTCATCGGCTGCGTGGGGGGAGCGCTCTGCGCCGGGGTCGGGCTCGTCCTCGGTTCGGGGCACGGTGCGGTCTTCGTCGGGCTGGGGGTGGTACTGCCGTTCCTGGTCCTGCAGGACTGCTGGCGGTTCGCGTTCTTCGCAGCGGGCCGCGGGCGGGACGCGTTCGTCAACGACCTCGTGTGGGGCCTGGCTCTCGTCCCCGCGCTGGTGGTGGCCGCCCGGCATCCCGCCGCGGTGTGGTTCGTCGTGGCGTGGGGAGTGTCGGGTGGCGTCGCGGCGGCCGTCGGTCTGGTCCAGGCGCGGGTGGTCCCCGACGTCACGTCCGTGCGGCGCTGGGTGTCCGACCACCGCGACCTCGGGCTGCGCTACATGGTCGAGAACGTCTGCCAGAGCGGTGCAGGACAGCTCCGGATGTACGGGCTCGGAGCGATCGCCGGGGTCGCTGCGGTGGGCACGGTCCGCGGCGGCGAGCTCCTGGTCGGCCCGTTCCTCGCGGTCCTCATGGGGGTCAACCTCGTCGCCGTCCCCGAGGCGACGAGGGTCGTGCGGCGCGCGGTCGGCCGGCTGCGGGCCTTCTGCCTGGTGGTCGGTGGGGCGCAGTGGTTCGCGGCGTTGTGCTGGGGCCTCGGTCTGCTCCTGTTGCTGCCGGACGGGGTCGGCGGCTACCTGCTCGGCTCGATCTGGCCGGAGGCGTCGCGGTTGGTCGTCCCCGCGACTCTGACGGTCATGAGCGCGGGGCTCTCCTCGGGCGCCTCGACCGGGCTGCGCGCTCTCGGGGCCGCCGCCCTGGGCCTGCGCGCCCAGCTGGTCGCCTCGGCGTTCTATGTGACCGGGGGACTGCTCGGCGCCGCGTCGGGCGGTGCGCTCGGATCCGCCTGGGGTGTCGCGGTCGGGGCACTCGCGGGCGTGGCGGTCTGGTGGTGGTCGCTCGGGGTGGGTGTCCGACGACACCGCGAGGGTGGCGGGAACGAGCCGGGCGAACCTCTCTCCACGGGACTCGAGCCCCGCGGGTAACGGATCTCCCGGCGGACCCGAGTCCTCAGCCATGCGATCCCGGTCACAGTGCCGGAGTCGTCGTCCCCCCCGACGTCGTGGGATGGAGATATCCGTGGGTGTCAATGTGGAGACCGGCGAGGCGACCGTCCTCGGTTCGGCGGCCGTGGCGACGAGCTGCCGACTCTGCGGGTCTCCGCGGATGCGCACCTTCGTCGATCTGGGCGCGACGCCGCCCTGCGAGCTCTTCCTCTCCGCCGACCTGCTCGACGAGCCCGAGACGACCTACCCGCTGCACGCCCGGGTCTGCGAGGACTGCCTCCTCGTGCAGGTGCCGCCGCTGATCACCCCCGAGGCGACCTTCACCGAGTACGCCTACTACTCGTCGTTCTCGAGCTCCTACGTCGACCACGCCGAGCGGTTCGTCGCCGCCGCGGTGGATCGGATCGGTCTGGACCGGGACTCGTTCGTGGTCGAGGTCGCGAGCAACGACGGATATCTGCTGCAGCACGTCGTGCGGCGGGGTGTCCCGTGCCTCGGCATCGAGCCGTCGGTGAACGTGGGGGAGTCCGCCCGCATCGAGCGGGACGTCCCGACACTGACCTGTTTCCTGTCGGAGGAGTCGGGACGGCGGGTCCGCGCCGAGCACGGTCCGGCGGACCTCGTCGTCGCCAACAACGTCTACGCCCACATCCCCGACGTCGTGGACTTCGGCCGGGGCCTGCGCGCCCTCGTCGCCGACGACGGCTGGATCTCCATCGAGGTCCAGCACCTGCTCACCCTGATCGAGCGCAGGCAGTTCGACACGATCTACCACGAGCACTTCCAGTACTACACCGTGCTCACCGCGCAGCGGGCACTGGCGGCGGCGGGCCTCGTACTCGCCGACGTCGAGCTGATCGAGACGCACGGCGGCTCGTTGCGTCTGTGGGCCCGACCACAGGAGTCCGGGGCGGTACCGACCGCCGCGGTGACCCGGCTGCTGGCCCGCGAGACGGCAGCGGGTCTCGACCGGCCCGAGGGCCACGACGGGTTCGCGGGCGCGGTCTCCACGATCCGGGACGACCTGGTCGGGTTCCTCCTCGACGCACGGAAGGCGGGTCGCTCGGTGGTGGGTTACGGGGCCCCCGGCAAGGGCAATACGCTGCTCAACTACTGCGGCATCCGGCCGGACCTGCTCGAGTACACCGTGGACCGCAACCCCTACAAGCACGGACGGTTCACCCCGGGCACCCGGATCCCGATCCGATCGCCCGAGCGGATCGCCGAGGACCGGCCCGACTTCGTGCTCGTCCTGCCCTGGAACCTTCGGCGCGAGCTGGTCGACCAGCTCGCCTACGTGCGGGACTGGGGCGGACGACTGGTGTTCCCGATCCCGACTCTCGAGGTCGTCGGATGACCACGGGCCCCCGCTGTCGGTTCTGCCGCGGTGTGTGGGGGGAGCAGGTGCTCGACATGGGCCTGCAGCCCGCGTGCGACCACTTCCCCGAGGTCACCTCGGCCGAGCAGGACCCGGTCTACCCGATCAGGCTCTGGCTCTGCGCCGAGTGCGGACTGGCACAGCTGGTCGAGGACCCGACCGTCCCGGAGGAGGTCCGGGGCATCGAGCCGGAGGCCCTCGTGGTGCAGGCCCGCTCGGCCGTGGGGCTCATCGCGGAGGCGGGACTCCTCCCGGTGGGCGGAACCGTGATCGAGCATCCGAGCCCGCACGGAGGGACCTGGGTCGAACACCTCGCGGAGCAGGCGATCACGGTCGCCCGCGGCGACACGGCCGACCTCGTGCTCGACTGCTTCGGCCTCATGCACGCCCAGGACGTGCGGGCCGACCTCGAGGGTCGGGTCGCCGAGCTCGCACCGGGGGGGACGCTGCTCCTGCAGTTCCACTCGCTCGCCGCGGTGCTGGCGCAGGGGCAGTGGAACGCGATCCGCCACGGCCACCCGGTGTACCTGTCCGTGCCCACGGCCGTCACGATGCTGGAGACCCTGGGGCTCGGGGCCGTCCGAGCGTGGAGCTTCCGGCTGTACGGCGGGACGATCCTGATCGCCGCGCGTCGCGGAGAGGCGACGTCCCCCGAGGTGAGGCGGCTCGCCGACGCCGAGCTCACCGCCGGGGTGCGCGACGCGGACTCGCTGCGAGCCCTGCACGACATCGCCGCCGACACCGCCGCGGCACTGCGCGGCTGGCTCGTCGGGGCCCGCGCCGCGGGCCGGACGGTGCTGGGCTACGGCGCGGCGTCCCGGGCGGTCCCGCTGCTCAACCACGCCGGCATCCACCCCGACCTGTTGCCCGCCATCGCGGACGGCTCGCCCGCGAAGCACGGGCGTCGGGTCCCCGGCACCGGCATCCCGGTCGTCTCCCCCGAGGAGATGCTGGAGCGCGCGCCGGACGAGGTCCTGCTCTTCGTCCCGGATCTCCTCGACGAGGTCAGACGGCGGTATCCGGGGGTCGAGTCGGGTGGGGGCACCTGGGTGGTCACGGAACCGAGCCCACGCGCCGTCGAGCCCGACCGGAACGTCCTGAACGCATGACCGAGGGGGAGACGCGCATGATCCCGCCCGACGCGAGGGCCCGCGCGGAGCAGGTCCGATCCGAGGACCTCTCCCGCATCATCCAGTGGCTCGACGCCGACCTCGCCCGCATGTCCGGAGCGCGATTGTTGATCACCGGTGGCGCCGGGTTCCTGGGCTACTACCTCGTACAGGTCCCGCTGACCTGGAACGACGCCCATCCGGACGACCCGCCGATCAGGGTGACCGTCCTCGACAGCTACATCCGCGGTGCGCCGGCATGGCTGGAGGGGCTCGCCGTCCGGCCGGATCTGGACCTGCGGGCCGTCGACGTCCGGGAGCCGCTCCCCACCGACCTCGACGACGTCGAGTGGATCATCCACGCGGCGGGCATCGCGTCGCCGACGTACTACCGCGCCCACCCGATCGAGACCATGGACGCGAACATCACCGGGCTGCGCAGCCTGCTCGACCTCGCGTCCGGGCGACCCGCCGACCGCCCCGTCCGGGGGTTCCTGTTCTTCTCCTCCAGCGAGATCTACGGCGATCCCGAGCCCGCGGCGATCCCGACCCCCGAGACCTACCGCGGCTCGGTCTCCTGCACCGGCCCGCGCGCCTGCTACGACGAGTCCAAGCGCTACGGCGAGACCCTCTGCGTGAACTTCGCGCGCGAGCGGGGGGTACCGGTCCGGATGGCCCGACCGTTCAACAACTTCGGGCCCGGCATGAAGATCACGGACGGCCGGGTGATCGCCGACCTGTGCCGCGACGTGCTCGCCGGTCGTGACGTGGCGCTGCTGTCCGACGGCTCCCCCACCCGGACCTTCTGTTACGTGTCCGATGCGGTGACGGGCTACTACCTCGCCCTGCTGCGAGGGGGTGACGGTGAGCCCTACAACATCGGTACGGACGAGCCCGAGATCTCCATGACCGAGCTCGCCGAGGCGCTCGTGCGCCAGGCGAAGGAGCTCTTCGGGGCCACCCCGCAGGTCACCCGACGGATCAGTGGGGAACGGGCCTACCTGGTCGACAACCCGAACCGGCGGTGCCCGGACCTGACGAAAGCGCGTACCGAGCTGGGCTACCTCCCCGAGGTGGGGCTGGAGGAGGGGCTGCGCCGGACCCTGCTCTGGTACGCGGGCAACCCCGGTGGGAGCGAGGCCTGATGCGCGTCTGCGTCGTGGGAGCGGGCTACGTCGGGTTGGTGTCCGCCGTGGGCCTCGCCGAGCACGGTCACCAGGTCACCTGCGTCGATGCGGACCACGTCAAGGTCGCGGCGATCGCCGAGGGACGATCGCCCATCGTCGAGCCGGGCCTGACCGAGCTGCTGGGCCGTCACGCGGGTCGATCGGTGCGCGCGACGGGTGACCTCGCGGCAGCGGTCGTGGCCGCCGACCTCACCCTGCTCTGCGTGGGGACACCGTCGCGGCAGGACGGGAGCATCGACACCTCCGCCCTGCGCGACGCGGCGGAGCAGGTCGGTGTGGCGTTGGTGGCGCGGCCCGCGGGCGCCGCGCCACCGGTCGTCGTGGTCAAGAGCACCGTCGTTCCGGGGGTCACGGACGGCATCGTGGCCGAGACGCTCGTGGCCACGTCGGGGCTGGTCAGGGGGCGCGATCTGGGGGTGGGGGTCAATCCGGAGTTCCTGACCGAGGGCCAGGCGGTGGCCGACTTCCTGGAGCCGGACCGACTGGTGATCGGGGGCGACGAGATCGCACTCGCCGCGCTGCGGCTGCTCTACGGGGGGTTCTCGGCGGTCCCGGTGATCGAGACCGGCGCCCGCACCGCTGAGATGATCAAGTATGCGTCGAACGCGCTCCTGGCCACGGCGATCTCGTTCGCCAACGAGATCGCCCTGATCGCCGATGCGGTGGGGGGCGTCGACGCGCTGGCGGTCATGCAGGGCGTCCACGCGTCGCGCTACCTGACCACGCCGACCGACGCGGGGCCGGTCGTGGCGGGGCTGGCGTCCTTCCTGGAGGCGGGATGCGGCTACGGGGGCAGCTGCCTGCCGAAGGACGTCGCCGCGCTGTCGGCGCACGGCCGGGCGGCCGGAGCCCCCGTCCGCGTCCTCGAGGCGGTGGCGGCCGTCAACGGCGGCCAACCCGCGCGGCTCGTCGAGCTCCTGCGCCGTGAGCTGGGTCCGCTCGCCGGGCGGGCGGTCACCGTCCTGGGGCTGGCCTTCAAACCGGACACCGACGACGTCAGGCACTCGCCGGCCTTCCCGGTGCTGCGCGGGCTGCTGGAGGAGGGCGCCGAGGTCGTCGCCCACGATCCCGTCGTCGGGCCGAGCGCGCTCGCCGGGATGGACGGCGTGCGCCACACGGCAGACCTGGCGTCGGCCCTCGGCGGCGCCGACGCGATCGTCCTCGTGACCCGGTGGACCGAGTACCTCGCGGTACCGCGTCTGCTCTGTGCCGCCGGAGCGACACCGTTGGTGGTCGACGGCAGGAGACTCCTCGATCCCCGCGACGTCCCCCGGTACGCGGCGTTGGGTCTCGGCATGCAGGAGGACCGGTGCCTCGACTGAGCATCGGGCTGCCGGTGTACAACGGCGAGAGATATCTCGCCGAGGCACTCGACGCCCTGCTGGACCAGACCTTCGGCGACTTCGAGCTGATCGTCTCCGACAACGCCTCGACCGACGGCACCGCGGCGATCTGTCGCCGGTACGCCGCGCGGGACCGGCGGATCCGCTATGTGCGGCAGACCCGCAACGTGGGCGCGACGGGGAATCACAACGCCACCACCGAGATGGCACGCTGCCCGCTGTTCAAGTGGGCGGCCCACGACGACCGCTATGCCCCTGAGCTGCTCGAACGCTGTGTCGCAGCGCTCGACGCGAACCCTGCGATGATCGCGAGTCACGCGTGGACGGCGGTCATCGACGGCGAAGGGGCGCTCCGCGACCGGCAGCGCTACCCGCTGGCGACCGCGTCCCCGCACGCCCCGGAGCGCTTCCGGAGCGCGCTGTTCGACGTCGGCGGCGACGACGCCTACGCCGTGTACCGGACCGACGTCCTGCGCCGGGTGCTGCCGTACGGCAGCTTCTACCGCGCCGACCGGGTCCTGGTCGGTTCGCTGACCCTGCACGGACCCTTCCACCAGGTGCCCGACTGGCTGTACTTCCGGCGGGACCAGCCGGACCGGGCCACGCGGGCACCCTCGGTCCGCGCCTGGTGCGCGACCATGGATCCGCGCCGCGCGGACCGCCTTCGCCACCCCGTGCCCCGTCTGCTCGGCGAGTACGTGGCGGGGTACCTCGCGGCCGTGAGTCGGGCGCCACTCTCGGCCGCCGACCGACGGGCCTGCTACCGGCTCGTGGGCCGGTGGTGTGCGAGTCGGGCGCGGCCGAGGAGGCTGCGCCGGGTCCCCGAGCCCGTGCCGGAGGTCCACACCGGACCGGTCGCCGAACGCGTCGACGGCAGGTCGACGTGACCGCGCGAGCCCCCCGGATCGGTCTGTACGGCCTGCTCGGCTCCGGCAACCTGGGCAACGACGGTTCGCTCGACGCGATGCTGGGACATCTCCGGCTGCGGTACCCCGAAGCGGAGCTGGAGGCACTGACCGACGCGCCGGACGGGGCGCGGGCCCGATGGGGCGTCCGGGCCACCCGGATGCACTGGAACCGCCACGAGTACGAGACGGCGGCGACGCCGCAGGCCCTCCTGCGCAAGGCTCTCGGGAAGGTCGTCGACGCCGCGCGGGTGGCCGCCTGGGTACGTCGCCACGACGTGGTGCTGATGTCCGGGATGGGAGCGTTCGAGGCGACCCTCCCGCTGCGCCCGTGGGGCACGCCGTACACGCAGTTCCTCGTCTGCGTCTCGGGCAGGCTGCTCGGCACACGGGTCGCGCTGGTCGGCGTCGGCGCCGACGACGTGCGCTCCCGGGCCATGAGGGTGCTCTTCGTCGCCGCCGCCCGGGCCGTGACGTATCTGTCGTACCGAGACGGCTACTCGCAGTCGGCGATGCGCCGGATGGGACTGCGGGAGCGCGCCGACCGGGTCTTCCCCGACCTGGTCCATGCGCTGCCCGCCCCGCCTGCCGTCCCGGGCCCCACCGGGGTGGTCGGGGTGGGGGTGTTGGACTTCCACGGCGGCAACGACGACCGCGACCGCGCACACGAGGTCCACACCCGGTATGTCGCCTCGGTGACCGCGCTGGTCCACGGGATCCTCGACACGGGTCGGGAGGTCCGGATGCTCGTCGGTGACCGGGCCGACGAGCGGATCGTGCGGCTCGTCGCGGCGGACGTCGTTGCTCGTCGTCCGGCGGACGCGGGCCGGGTCCACAGCGACCCGGTCGCGAGTCTCGACGACCTCATGCAGCAGATGGTCGGGCTCGACGCCGTCGTCGCCACCCGCTTCCACAACGTGGTCTGCGCCCTCCGTACCGCCCGACCGACGATCTCACTGGGCTACAGCGCGAAGAACGCCGTCCTCATGGCGGACGTCGGTCTCGCGGGCTACTGCCACCCGGCGGACGGGTTCGACCCGGGCACGGTGCTCGGTCAGCTGTCCGAGCTCCTGGCCGACGCCGACCGGGTGTCGGAACGCATCGCCCGCCGGACCCGCGGCTACCGCGAGGCGCTCGACGAGCAGTTCGCCCAGCTCGACGCGGTCCTGTTCCCGACCCGCCCCGACTGGTCAACCGGCTCTGGAGGAGGTACCGACCATGGTCGACGTCCACATCGACCCGTCGTTCGACGATGAACGGCGTCGTGCCCGGCTGTTCGCGGGCGACGTCGTGGTCTACACACACGTCCCGGAGATCCTGGCGTTCACCGAGTTCGCTCGCGAGCTCATCGCCGAGGCCTTCGCCCCGCTCGATCCGCTGACCGTGCAGGAGGGGCGCGACCCCGAGGAACTGGCCGAGATCCTCATCGCCTTCAAGCCCGGCTTCATCCATCATCCCGAGTCGATCGCCCACGTGCGGCGGATCGTCACGGCGCTCGGCGCCGATCCGGACGCGGTGTACGCCGACGTGCCGAAGCTCCGGACCGCGTTCCCCGTGGGTGGCCTCACGACCGGCATCGCCTATGCCTTCCAGCCCCACCGCGACACCTGGTACAGCGCCCCCCTGCAGCAGCTGAACTGGTGGCTGCCGATCTGGCCGGTCGCCGCGTCGAACGTCATGGAGTTCTACCCTCGTCGGTTCGGTCGGCCGGTCGAGAACACGAGCGGTGCCTACGACTACACGGAGTGGAACGCGTGGCGGTCCAGGATGAGCGAGCTCAGCGTCAGCGACACCCGCGTCCAGCCGGCCCCGGTCGCGCCGCTACCGGTGGACGAGCCACGGCTCTGCCTGGTCCCGCCGGTCGGCGGGGTGATGCTGTTCTCCGGTGACCAGCTGCACGCCTCGATCCCCAACACCAGCGGCGTCGCCCGCTACAGCGTGGATTTCCGCACCGTCGACGTCACCGACCTCCGGACTGGCCGCGGTGCACCGGGGACGGACGTCGCGTCGACGGGGACATCGCTGGGGGACTTCCACCGGCTGACCGACGGCGCGCCGCTGACCGCCGAGGACATCGCCCCCCACGACCGAGCGGCCGCCGTGCCGCACGGCGTCTGACCGAGGCGAGGAACGGAGCTCCGGATGGCACACACCGCGTCCCTGTCCCAGCTGCAGACCCCGCGCTGGGCGCTGGTCAACGGCGATCTCGTCGACTATCAGAACGTCCGCATCCACATCGGCGCCGAGGCGCTGACCCGCGCGTTGAGCGTCTTCGAGGGCGTGAAGGGCTACTGGGACACCGAGGGGGAGGTCTTCGCGCTCCGCAGCCCCCGGCGACACTACGACCGGTTGTGTCGCTCGGCGCGGCTGCTGCACATCCCGGTGCGTTTCGGCTACGCCGAGTACGTCGCCTGGTTGACCTCGCTCGGCACGGAGCTCGTCGTGCCGGACCGCGACCTGTGGTTCCGCACGACCCTCTACGTGACCCAGGGCCACTGGGGGGAGGGGACCGTCGCCGACCTCGTGACCACCGCGTTCACCCAGACGGCGGCGGACCCGACACCGATGCGGGTGGCGGTCAGCACCTGGCGCCGGGGCGGGGACTCCGTGCTCCCGGCCCGGATCAAGAGCGCGGCGAACTACGTGATGGGCCGGGTGGCGCGGATCGAGGCGAACCGGGCGGGAGCCGACGAAGCGGTGCTGCTCAACGAGTACGGGCGCGTCGCGGAGGCCACCGGTGCCTGCGTCGTCGTGGTGGACGGCTCCGGGATCGTGACCCCGCCCCCCTCCGAGGGATGTCTCGACAGCATCACCGTCGACGTCCTCGAGGAACTGGCCGCGAGGTCCGGGATCCCGTTCGTGCGGCGACCACTCGACCGGACCGAGCTGCTCTCGGCACGGGAGTGCGGGCTGGTGGGGACCATCACCGAGCTGACCCCGGTGGCGGACGTCGACGGCCATCCCTACACCGTCGACGGACTGCTCGCGGATCTCCGGCTCCGGTACATGGAGGTGATGAGGGGCGGTTCGCCGTCGTCGACGGTCGAGCTCGTCCCGATCCTCCTCAGGGACGGCCTGCGCGACGCGGGACGGGGACCGCTCGTGGGAGCCGTCGAATGATCAGCACGTGCCCGCTGTGCGGGGGCACGGCCTTCGCCCCGATCCTGACGGTGACCGGGCTGCCGGTCGAGGAGGGCCGGTTCCCGTCGACCGCGGCCGCCGCGGCCGCCGTACCGACCGGCACCTGCGTGCTGTGCCACTGCACGTCCTGTGGTCTCCTCTACGACGCCGGGCCACGCCCCGAGCAGGTGACCTACGACGTCGGCTACACGACGTTCATGGGGCACTCGCCGAGCTTCGCCGCGCACGTCCGGGACACCGCCGTCCGGCTGGTCGACGAGTACGGGCTCGCCGGGGGTGCGGCGGTGGACATCGCCTGCGGTTTCGGCGACTTCCTCGAGGCGCTGCTCGGAGCGGGGATGGCGGAGGGCACGGGGATCGACCCGGCCGCAGGCCGTCCCGAGGACCCGCGCATCCGGATGGTCCGCGAGTACTTCCGGGCCGAGCTGCTGCCGTCGGACATCGCGCTGGTCTCCTGTCGGCACATGATCTACCTGCTCGACGATCCGGTGCGGTTCCTCCGCAGCCTCCGCGACGGCCTCGGAGACCGGAACCCCGTTCTCTACCTGGAGTTGATGAACCGGGCCCCGGCGGTCCTCGCGGGCGACCCCTGGGACGTCACCTACGAGCACCGCAGCTACTTCACCGCGCAGTCGGCCCGACGGCTCCTCCGGGCGACGGGGTTCGCGCCGTCGGCGGTGCGGGAGGTCCATCACGGCGGATTCCTCGGGGTGGAGGCCCGGCCCACGGCGACCGAGCCACGCGGCGCCGAGCGGGGCAGCGCTGAGGAGGACGGCGCTGAGGAGGGCAGCGCGCTCGTCGCCGAGGTGGCCGGGCTCCAGGCCCGCGCGGACGAGCGGGTCGCGGGCTGGCGGGACTCCCTACGGGGCGTGCGGGAGTCCGGGGGCCGCGTCGTCGCCTGGTGCGCGGGTGCGCGGGCGATCGCGTTCCTGGCGCTGGCCGAGGCGGGCCCGGAGGTCGCTGCGGTCGTCGACCTCAGCCCCGCCCGACAGGGCCGCTACATGCCGGGGTCGGCGCGGCCCGTTGCGGCTCCCGGCGAGGTCCCCGGGCTCGCCCCCGACGCGGTGCTCGTGACCAACACCGCCTACACGGGTGAGGTGCGGGAGGAACTGGCCCGGCTCGGCCTGTCGCTGGTCCCGGTCGTCGAGCTCGACGATCCGGACGGCCCGCGCGCGCTGCTCAGCGCGGTCCGGGGGACTCCGGCGGGCCGGTCCCGGTGACCCGTCCCGAGACGTTCTCGAGGACCTCGCGGTAGGCGGTCTCGAGGGCGGCCAGACCGGTGGCAGGTGTGAAACCCTGCTCGTAGCGGCGTCTGCCCGCCGACCCGAGCCGCCGGTTGAGCCCGGTGTCGGTCACGACGGTGTGCAGGGCGTCGGCGAGTGAGTCGGGGTCGCCCGGCTCGTGCAGCAGGCCGGTGGTGCCGTCGACGACGAGCTCGGCGAGCCCGCCGAGCCGCGCCGCCACGACCGGCACCCCCATCGCCATGGACTCGACGACGACCAGACCGAACGTCTCCCGGGTCGTCGACGGCAACACCACGGCCGCCGCCGCGGCGGTGAGCCGCCTGCAGCCCGCCTCGTCCTGCAGGCCCAGGTAGCGGACGTCGGAGCGGCCGTCGGCCCACCGACGGGCCTCGTCCTCGAGCTCCCCGCCCCCCGCCAGCACCAGCGGGACTCCGAGCCCACCACGCTCGGCGAGCGACTCCCAGGCCCGCATCAGCGTCGGCAGACCCTTCGGGCCCGACATGCGTCCGAGGAACAGCACGTGCTCGCCAGGGCCGGAGCGCACGATCCCGGGATCGGGGACGAAATGGTGTTTGACCCGCAGCCGGTCGGCAGGCATGCCCGAGTCGACGAGGATCCGACGCTGCGCGTCGGACACACACAGGAAACGGTCGACACGCGACCACCAGACGTGGCGGGTCACCCCACGGGCGATCGCCACGGGCACGGAGGCCAGTCGCGACCCGCGATAGCACCCGTGCCGCACCGCGGGCAGCGTGGACCTGCCCACGCACTCGGCACAGTCCGTGCCACCGCGGTGGAGCGTCCCGGTCGGGCAGACCTGTTGGTAGTTGTGCAGGCTGGCGACCACCGGCACACCTTCGTCGGCGCAGGCCTCGAGCACGGATGCGGACAGCAGCGGGAACGTGTTGTGCACGTGCACGATGTCGGGTCGCACCAGGCGCAGCCGCGCCCGCAGATCTCGTCTGCCTGCCGGGTTCCACGGGACGCGGAGCGGGACCAGGGCCCGTTCGAGGACCGGCATGTCCGCGATGTCGTCGCTCCGTCGCTCGAAGCGGACGACATCGTGGCCCGCCTCGGCGAGCACCCGGTGCTCCCGATCGACGACACGGTCCTCACCACTCGGCTGCGCGGACCGATAGCGGTTGTGCACCACCAGGATCCGAAGTCGATCCTCGCCCACCACGGCCACCTCCGCCCCGGCCACGTCGGTGTGCCCGGCTCCGAGCGGGCTCGACCGGTCCGCCTCCGCCGTTACGGACGTGACGCCGGTAACACCCCGTCGTCCGAGGACGAGTGATCAGGCGTCGAGAGAGGGGTGCACTGGTGCACGTCGAGACGAGGGACCCGTTCCGGTTCGAGCCGACCGTCCTGCGGGCCACCCGCCGTCACCGAGTGGCGGTCCTGCTCGTCGTCGGTCTCTGCACCGCGGCCGGGCTGGTGCTCCCGTTGCTGCAGAGACCGGTGTACCTGGCCACCGCCGGGCTGACCGTGCCGTTGCCCGCCGGAGCGACCGAGCAGACGTCGGGGCCGTTCCTCGACGACCAGGTCCTCCTGCTGAAGTCCTCCGCCGTCGCCGACCGTGCGGCGGCGATCACGACCGCCCGGATCGGGCCGGGCGCCCCGGGGGTGGGCGACTTCCTCGGTGACACCCCGGCGTTCCAGGTCACCCCACCGGAATCGGGATCGTCCGGGTCCTACGGGGCCAGCACCCTCCTGGTGAGCTTCGCGTGGCCGGACCCGCGGGTGGCGCAGGTGGCCGTGAACGCCGCGGTCCAGGCCTTCACGGAGGTCAGGTCCGAGCTGATCCGCACGCGGGGGGACGCCACCGCGGCGGCGCTGCAGCGTGCGGCGGACGACGCGCCGACCGGGGAGCAGCGGGACACGTTGCTCGGTCAGCGCAGCCAGGTCCTCGCGAACCAGCAGATCGACCTGATCAACGCGCCGACGGCTGCGGGCGGCGTGCTGCCGGAGCGGCCGACGAACCGGAACTGGCCGGTGGGCGCGGCGATCGGGCTCCTCCTGGGGCTGCTCGTCGGGCCGACGCTCGCCTACACCTGGGCCAGCCTCCGTGGTGGCTTCGACGACGCGAACGAGCCCGCCGGGTACTACGGCGTCCCGTTGCTCGGCCGCATCGACACCCGGTCGGGCTCGGGCGACCGCACGCGCCCCCGGTTGCTCCGCCGGAGGGCCTCGGCCCGGACCACGGTGGAGGACATGCGCTTCGCCGCGACCGCCCTGGAACACACCCGCACCTCACTCGGACGGGGCAGGGTCATCGTCGCGGTCGCGCCGCGCGGCTGCACTGCCACCGGCACGGTCGTCGCAGGCGTGGCCCACGCGCTGGTCGAGGGCGGGCGGCGGGTCCTGGTCATCGCGGCCGACCCCGCCGAGGCGACCGTCACCGCGCTGCTGGGCGTCGGGGTGAGCGGTCCCGGCCTGGCAGAACTGGTCTCCGGATCCGCCGTCGCCGCGGACGCCGTCCGCCCCACGGCGTTCACGGGGTTGTCCGTGGTCGGACCCGGGGCGCCGTCGACGGAGCGCGTCACGGGTGAGGCCTACCGACGTGCTGTCGGGGAGGTGTTCGCGGAGCTGACCGCGGGGCACGACGTCGTGCTCGTCGCTGCTCCAGGCCTGCTGGACACCGCGCTCTCGGGTGAGCTCGTCGAGGCCGGGGACGCCACCGTGCTGGTGCTGGGCCGTCGAGAGCCCGCGCGCGACCACCTCGCGGTCGCGCAGCGGCTGGAACTCTCCGCGGCCACCGTGCTCGGTTACGTCTTCCTGCCCACGGCCCCGGCGCGACCCACGGCCCCGGCGCGACCCACGGCCCCGGCCCGATCCACGGCCCCGGCCCGATCCACGGCCTCGGCGCGATCCACGGCCTCAGTGCGACCCACGGTCCCGGCGCGACTCGAGGCGACGGCCGTCGTGGCCCCGGCCGAGGCGCCCACGCCGGCCGAGCAGGTCGCTCCGATCGAGCCCGTCGAGCTCGTCGAGCCCGTCGAGTCCGAGGACCTCGTGCCCGCCCTCGACGTCCACCGGCCGGACGGACCGGTCCCGGCACAGGCCGAGTCGCGTGTGCCGGTCCCCGAGCGGAACGGGTCGCGGCCCACCCCCTTCCCGCGCGACCACTCCTGACCGCGATGGCGATCCGACCGTACGCGTCCGCGCCGGGCCGGATCGTCGCGCCCGGGCCTCCCCGTCCGCGGGACCGGCTACTGGTGGCCTACGGCTGGGCGATCGGACCGCTGCTCGCGGGGTACCTCTTCCTGGACAAGGCATTCGCCTACATCCACCTCCCGGGCACCCCGGTCTTCATCGGCGAGACCGCGCTCGCTCTGGGGATCGGCGGCCTCGTCGCCTCGACCGGCTACCTCAGAGCACCGCTGCGCGACGAGGCGCTCCTCGCCGTGCTCCTGCTGTTCCTGCTGTGGGGGACCATCAGGACGGTGCCCGGGCTGAGTGCGTACGGCATCGACGCGCTCCGCGACGCCGCACTCTGGTACTACGGACTCTTCGCGATCGTGATCGTCGCGGCGCTGGCCCGCTCGCCGGAGATCCTGGACCGTCTGTGGGCGGGGCTGTCACGGATCAGCCCCTGGCTGTTGCTCTGGTTGCCGCTCGCGGTGGTGCTCGTCCCGCTCTCGGCGCGAGCGCCGAACGTCCCGTTCAGCGACGTCTCGATCCTGTCCCACAAGTCCGGCAACGCGGGCACCGCTGCGCTCCTGGTGATCGCAGGCCTCTGGCTGACCCCGCGGGGCCGCGTGTCGGGCCGGGCGGGATGGACGATGCTGGGGCTGCTCGTCCTCGCACTCGTCGCCACGCAGAACCGGGGTGGCCTCCTCGGAGCGCTCGCGGGCGCGTCGGTGTGGTTGTCCTTCCACCACGACCGGCTCAGGCTGGTCGCGAAGGCCGGTGCGGTCGCGGCCGTCGCACTGACCCTCTTCAGCCTGCTCGCGGTCGACGTCCCGGTACCCGGGCTGCAGGGCAGGTCGTTCTCGACCAGCCAGCTGATGAACAACGTCCTCAGCCTCGCGGGGTCGGCGAACGCCCCCGGCAACCTCGACGGCACGGTCGACGGCCGCCAGCAGCTGTGGGGCCGGGTCATCGAGCGACAGATCGACGAGGGGGAGATGCTGGACGGCGCCGGGTTCGGCCCCAACCTGGCCAGCGAGGTCGGCGTCTACGACGAGGGCACGACGAAGCTGCGGAACCCGCACAACTCGCACCTGAACATCCTGGCGCGCATGGGGGTGCTCGGGTTCGGCCTCTGGGGCGCGTTGTGGCTCGGGTGGTACTGGCGGCTGATCGGAGGCGCGCGCCGGCTCGGGCGTCAGGGCCTGCGGACCCGGCGGCAGACCGCCGCACTCTGCCTGACCGTGGCGACGACCGTGCTGGTGTCGACCTTCTTCGATCCGCAGCTCGAGGGAGCGCAGGTGGCCGCCCTGTTGTGGACGGTGTTCGGGGTCGGCGTGGCGGTCACCAGCCGGGGGACCTGGTTCCGGCCCCCGTCGGAGAGGGCGGGCCCGGACGTCGTCGGGGCCGGTGGCGGATGACGCGGCGGAGGGTCTGGGCGTGGGGCGTCGGCGCGGTCGTCGTGCTGGCGCTCGCCCTGGTGCCCTCAGCCCTCGCTCGTCCGGACGGACAGGCCTCCGCGGACGGTGTCCCCGGCCCGAGGATCGTGGTCGGCCCGGTGGGGGGCGGCTGTACGGGCGTACGGATCGGACCGGGCGACGACGCCCAGCGCACGATCGACGCCCACCCGGCGGGGACGACCTACTGCCTGACGGCGGGCACCCACCGGGTCACGATGCCTCTCGTGCCGAAGGAGGGGGACTCCCTGGTCGGGGAGGGGAACAGCGTGCTGAGCGGCTCCGTCGAGCTCACCGGCTGGGTCGGCGCAGGGGGCGTCTGGTCGACGGCCGGGCGGCTGCCCTCCGAACCGAGTGACTCCGGGGAGTGCGCCGAGTCCGCCCCGCTCTGCACGGCTGCGGAGGACGTCTTCCTGGACGGCCGCAGACTCACCCGGGTCGACGCCGCAGGCGCGGTGGGCCCCGGCACGTTCTTCGCGGACTACAAGGCAGGTCGGATCGTCGTCGGCGACGACCCCGGCGGTCGGCTCGTGGAGCAGGCGGTCGCGCCCAGCCTCGTCTCCGCCTTCGTCGACGACGTCACCGTCGCGAACCTCGTGATCGAGCAGGCCGCCAACGTGGGCCAGGTGGCGGCGATCGAGGCCCGCGAGGTGGGCGGCGAGCGGTTCGGGAGCGGGTGGACGATCCGCTCCAACGAGGTGCGGCTCAACCACGCCGTGGGCATCGGGTTCGCGAGCGACAGCACGGTCTCGGCCAACGTCGTGCGTGACCAGGGGCAGCTCGGGTTCGGGGCGTGGGGGAGCGGCTCGGCGGTGAGCGACAACGTCATCACCGGCAACGGCGCGGTGGGCTACTCGTTCGAGTGGGAGGCCGGCGGTGGGAAGGCGTGGCTGACCGAGGACATGGTGATCGAGCACAACCTCGTACGGGACAACCGTGGGCCCGGGCTGTGGACGGACGGCGGGAACATGCGCACGACCTACGCCTTCAACGAGGTGTCGGACAACGACGGTGCCGGCATCCAACACGAGATCAGCTACGACGCTCTGATCACGGGCAACGACATCAGGGACAACGGCCGCGTGCACAAGGGCTGGGCGTGGGAGGCGGGCATCCAGATCCAGTCCTCGGGTGGCGTCGGGGAACGGATCGAGGTCGTGGGCAATCGGGTCACCGGAGGCCCGAACGGCATCACGCTGATCGAGGGCGGCGACCGGGCGGAGGAGTGGCCTGCACCCTTCGGGCCGCACCTGGTGCGCAACGTCTGGGTGCACGACAACGTGGTGGTCCTCGAACGAGGGGGAAGCTCGGGCGCCGTGGAGGACATCGAGGATCCCACGGTGTTCACCGACGGAGGCAACCGGTTCGAGGCGAACACCTACCACCTGCCCACTCTCGACGGCGAGTACTTCGCCTGGGGCGGCACCGAGCTGCCGTGGTCCGCGTGGCGGGGCTCGGGGAGCGGCAACGACCTCACGGGCAGGGTCCTCACCGTCACCCGATGACGGTCACCGCAGCTCGGTCCTGACCGTGGGCCGCCCACCCCCCAACCATCCCGTCCCGATCAGGGAGAGGGAGGGCAGGCGGCGACCGAAGCCGGGGGAGTACCAGCCGAGCGGGGGCGAGACCGACCCACGGTGCGCCGCCCAGTCGAGCTCGGGCGGGAGGCGGAGCGTCGACTCGCCGCCGGGGTACGTCAGGACGGCGGTGGTGCGGTCGAAGCGGGCCTCCACCTCGGGACCGAGGTGGAACGCCAACCTGCAGGGCCGCTCCCGATCGGACACGAGCGTGTCCTGCACGCACAGGACCCCTGTGCGGTTGTCGAGCTCGACGGTCCGGCGGTGGACGGCGTCGCGTCCGTAGCCGGTGTGCTCGGCGGTCCACGAGGCTCGATCCTCGCCCGCCGAGGACTCGAGGACCCGGCCGTCGGCATGGCGCGTCCAGAGGAAGGGGCCGCCCGAGGTCGACTGGTCCGTGCCGTCGACCTCGAGCGTGTTGTGCCCGAGGGTCGACCGGAAGTAGCGCCGCCACTCCGGTTCGCCGTGGTAGCAGTAGGTGCCGGGGTCCGCCAGTACGTCGACCCCGCCGTGCCGGACCTCGATCGCGAGGGCGTCCGCGTGGGCGTGCGCGGCGATCGAGAGGAACCCGTGGGGGCCCGCGTC